>ERZ795057.3629-NODE-3629-length-10407-cov-11.788060_pt1 | contig 10407 bp, 10 predicted proteins | sample MGYA00375141_ERZ795057 | MGnify/ENA primary metagenome ERZ795057 (study PRJEB30186, sample SAMN05720163) | activated sludge metagenome | isolation source: Anaerobic digester | place: Hong Kong | collected 2015-01-26 ... | reverse complement strand
CTTCAGGACAGAATAACTGGACGAACTTCAGTGTCGCCCGAAGGGTGAGCTATCCGCCGCGGCGGAATGTAGCGAATCAGTGATCAGGGTCAGAACACCAGGGGTTGAAGCGCATATTACAGGTGTTGAGAGGATCAGGGTGTCCGGCGGTATTTTCCGTCGGACTGCATAGCCTGCCCCGTATCCACGAGGGCCGCCAGATGTTTTGTCACCATCTGGGTCTCCCCATACTTCAGGATCTCGTCAGGCCGGCTGTGGTCGACCTGATAAATGGGTGATTCCATGATAATATCCTCCAGGTCGGTCCAGTCGCTGGTTGAAATACGCTCCATCAGGAGGGTATCCCTCTCTGAGAATACCTTCTCATATGCCCTGATCCTCTTTTCTATGTACACACCTTTTATGGGTTTCGAGTGCGATGTTATGTATATCTCGGTCGGTAGATTGCGTACCGTCTCGATGGATCTTTGAAACTGCTGGATATTCGACTCGGGATTGCCGTACCAGGGGCCAAAGGGGCTCAGGTCTATGTCGAATCCCACAACGATTTTCAGGTCCGGTTCAAACAGGCAGTAGTGATCCTCCAGATGTCCCGGGGTGTGCAGCGCGATAAAGCGGCTCTGTCCGAATGAAAATTCATGGCCGTCGGCAAAGGTTTTTGTGGGGGTGAAGTCCCTGAACCCTGTTACCGGAAGGTAATCCTTCTTCCAGAGTTCGGCAAGATCCTCCCCCACAAAACGGACTGCGAGTCTGTCCGCCGTTGAGATGCTCCCGGCATGTTCCTGCGGCACGGCGATGTCTGCATGAGCCATGTCCTGAAGCAGCCATGCCCCCGATGTATGGTCCGGGTGCGAGTGAGAGGTTATGACCAGGTCGATGCCCACCGCATGGGCAAGTTTCTCCATGATATCGAGGCCGCATCCCGGATCCATGAGTGCATGGATCTTGTCAAGGACCAGGATGGCATTTGAAAAGGGCGAGCGGCTTCTGTTGTTCCCATGTACCACGTGAATCTTCTCGGTAATGGCCGTGGTTCTGATCCCCAGTGATTGTATTTTATCGATATCCATGGCAGTGCAGGGACTATACGATTATTTTGCGGCCCCGGTCAAGGCTGCAGCTCGGCTGCTCCCAGCAGGAGGCTGTATAGGGCCCGCTTAAGGAATAAGGCCCCTGGATGAGATTCTTGTACCGGATGAATTCGCCTGGGCACGACAATCCTTCATTATTTGAACTTTCATGGCAATACAGGTATAACAGCTCCGTGATCACACGAGTTAAAATCACCCTGGCGGATATCATCCTCATTGTCTCTGCGCTCGCGTTGTCCGGCATCTGGTTTTTCTCCATGTTCGTCCACTTTGAACCCGGAGCCGTGGTGGAGATTCACAGCAGCTCCGGTCTCTATCAGGTCATCGGCCTTCATGAGGATGCAACCATATCGGTGCCCGGCCCGCTCGGGGACTCGGTCCTCGAGATAAAAGGCGGTGGGGTCTCCATGATTTCATCTCCCTGTCCAACCAAGGTATGCATCAATACCGGTGAGATCAGATATGCCGGGGAGGGCATTGTGTGCATCCCGAACAAGGTGTATGCCGTCATACGCGGTGGAAAACGTGAGCCGGATGCAATAACATATTAAAGCGGCTGACAGGCTCAGCAGCACTGTGGACTGTTTCTTGTGGCAGAATTTCCCTGCCATCTCCCTTTACTTCATTCTCAGGCAGGCGCCCTTTCCCTGGAGCAATATGCTAGATTAAAACTATTATTTTTTTATCAATTTATGGCAATTACCCGGGCACAAAAGTATGTCAGAATCAAGGCTCCACCATGGTCATCTGCATCACGAAGAACACAAGCAGATGGTCTTTAAGGAAACTGGAGTATTATTTTCTGGATATTGATAAATAATATCAATAATACAAGGAGGGAGCCTATGGCCAGATACATTATCCTTACGCAATTTTCACCCCATGCATTCAACGAACCAGAGGATCTGAAAAGAATTGCCTCACATGTTTCACAGAGGATTAAGCGTGAATGTCCACAAGTAGAGTGGAAAGACAGTTATGCAACACTTGGTTGTTACGATGTGATTGATGTTGTTGAATCGAAAGACCCGAAGGATGTTGAAAAAGCTGTCATGATCATAAGATCCTATGGGCATTCAACCACGAAAACGCTCCATGCAACCCCCTGGAATGAATTTCTTGAGATACTGTAACCTCTTTTGTTTCGAATAAAATTCTCTTAAATCAGTTTTTCCAGTATGCGAACATGTTCTCTTTGAGGCCCAATGCAGTCAGCAGGGCGGCGCCGCAGGAGAGACAACCCAGCGCCTATTGTGCAGTCCGTCTTCGCGTCCGCGTCCCGCTTCGCTTTTAGCTGCGCCGGACAAGTCGCCGGACGAGAAGCTTGGGTTCGATTCCCCGCAGCTTATTGCACATGAGGGTCCAGTGCTTGCCCTGAGGTTCATGCCATTGAACTGCCTTTATTTTTTTACAGTATAACACCCTGGTCGTTGATTCAGCCCTGACAGGGATTATCTTTTCCTGATAGGGGGATCGTTTCGATGAAGAATTCCCAGGACATGAGGATTGCCGTTGTCGGTGCAGGTGTTGCAGGCATTGTTGCCGCCTACCTGCTGCAGCACAGATATCAGGTCACGCTGTATGAAAAGAATCACTACCTCGGAGGCCATACCCATACTATTGTCATTAAAGACGGCATCGATGCCGGGGCTGCTGTAGATACCGGCTTCATCGTGTTCAATGAGAAGACCTATCCGAACTTCATTGCGTTTCTCACGCAGCTGGGGATTGCCAGACAGAAGAGTCCCATGTCGTTCAGCTATTACAATGAAAAGTCAGGTCTGCAGTATGGCAGCCATAACATAAACACGTTCTTCGCCCAGAGGATCAATATTCTTCGCCCGTCTTTCTGGCGGATGTTTCTCGGTATACTGGCCTTTAACCGCATCACCCCCAGGTTGCTCGAAGAAGGGAGGCTGAGCGGGTTCACCATGGGTGAATACCTCAGGGCGCATCGGTTCAATACGGAGTTTGTCGAACACTACCTCCTGCCGATCTCGGCAGCGGTATGGTCCACCCCGGATGTGCAGATGCTCGATTTTCCCATGGAGACCTTTGCCCGGTTTTTTGCAAATCACGGGTTGTTCTCCATCGAGCGGCACCCCCAGTGGTTTACGGTTTCAGGTGGGTCCCATGCATATGTAAAGGCATTTCTCAAGGGGTTTGGTGGCAAGGTTCAGGTTGGTCGTGCAGTTCAGCAGATCAGGCGTACCCCGCACGGTGCCGTGATCAAAACAAAAGACGGAACTGAAGAGGCCTTTGACAGTGTGGTCATAGCGACTCATGCAGATGAAGCCTTGTCCCTGCTGGCAGACCCTTCACCTGACGAACAGGAACTTCTGTCAACGTGGCAGTACTCACAGAACAGAACCATACTGCATACCGACACCACGTTTCTTCCCCCAAACAGGAGGGCGTGGGCATCCTGGAACTATGTCCGCACCGCGGATGTTGAGTCAGGACATGCGGCGAGTCTCACGTACTATATGAATCGCCTGCAGAATCTGAAAACTACCCATCACTACTGTGTAACCCTCAACACGGACAGGCAGGTTGCCAGGGAGCATGTGATCAGCAGGATGCTCTACACCCATCCTGTGTATACAACCGATGCCTTTGCAACCCAGGAACGGCTGAGAGCGATCAACGGGATGAGGGGGACGTTTTTCTGCGGCAGTTATCTCGGGTACGGATTCCATGAAGACGCGGTCCGCTCCGGGATAGAGGTGGCACGGAGATTCGGGATAGAACTATGAGATCGAGGATTTACGAAGGTTACGTCGAGCATATACGCTACCAGCCTGTGTGGCACAGGCTGAACTACCCCCTGTACTTCTACTGCTTCGATCTCGATGAACTAGATATGCTGGACAAAAGAATCCCCATCTTCGGGTACAACCGTCTCAGGCCGGTCTCCCTCTATGATGGTGACTACCTCAATGAGAACGGTGGAACAATAAAAGAGAAACTCCTTAGGTATCTCAGGGATGCCAAGTGTGCTGATGGCATCTCCCGGATCAGCATCATTACCTCTGCGCGTTATTTTACCTCGGTCTTCAATCCGGTCAGCTTCTATTACTGCTATGCAGCCGGTGGTACGGTTAGGTGCTGCGTCGCCGAGGTGAATAATACCTATGGGGAACGGCATGTCTACGTGCTGAAGAACAGCCTTACAAAAGATGGTGAATATCCCCTGCACTATACAACTGACAAGGCCTTCCATGTATCCCCGTTCAACGATATGGAGGGATCCTACGAGATGACCTTCAGCCCGGTTGCCCGTGATATCGAGATACATGTGGATCTGCACCACTCAGGCGACAAGATCTTTGGCGCCAAACTGTGGGGGAAGGCACATGAGCTCAACATGAAAAATCTGCTCTCCGTCCTCCTGAGAAACCCGCTGATTCCCCATCTTACCATGCCGAGGATCTATCTCCAGGCAGCCAGGCTCCATTTCAGAAGAAAATTGAGCATGCATGACAGGCCTGCCCCGAGCAGTGCCATGACGATCCGGAAGATTCCTCCCTCCCTGATCCAGAAGCAGTGCATGAAGATTGTGGACGATCTGGTCTCCCGGATTCGACGGGGAAGGCTGGAGATCGTTCATACCAACGGAGCGGTCATGAGCTATGGCGAGAGGTCTTCTGAGCGCATCGCCAGGATCATGATAAATGACAACCGGTTCTTCCCCCGGATGGTCTTTGGAGGAGAAGTCGGTTTCGGCGAGGCCTACGTGGACGGATACTGGGACAGCGATGATCTCGTGGAGCTCTTCAAGATCTTCATCACTAACCGCCGTAGCCTCATGGAGGGCAATCTTGCCCTGTCTCTTCTATCAAGGATACGCGACCATGCCATCCATGTCCTGAGAAAGAACACGATACCAGGGGTCAGGAAAAATATCGCCCGGCACTATGACCTGAGCAATGAATTCTTTGCGTCCTTTCTCGGCGAATCAATGGCGTATTCGTGCGGTCTGTTCCTCTTGGATGACGACACCTTGGAAGATGCCCAGAAAAACAAGATGCTCTCCATCATCAAAAAAGCACGTATAGAACAGGATGATCATGTCCTCGAGATCGGGTGCGGCTGGGGGAGTTTTGCCCTGGAGGCGGTGAAGCAGACAGGCTGCAGGCTCACCGGGATAACGGTGTCGAAACAGCAGTACGAATATGCCAGGGAACGGGTAAGACAAGCCGGCCTTGAAGGGTCTGTCACGATCAATCTGCAGGATTACCGTGATGCAAGGGGACATTTTGACAAGATCGTTTCCATCGAGATGCTCGAGGCCGTGGGGCATGAGTATCTCGGAGACTTTTTTGCCTGCTGCGAGAGACTGCTCGCACCTGACGGGCTGGCGGTCCTTCAGGTCATCACCATCCCTGACCAGCGCTACCGCCGCCACAGGAAAGAGGGGAACTGGATCCAGAAGCATATATTCCCCGGGGGGCATCTCCCGTCCCTGACGGCATTGATTGCCGCCATGACCGCACACTCGGGCTTCATGATTGAAGAGGTGGAAAATATTGCAGCGCACTACGAGAGGACACTCCAGCAGTGGCGGTTACGGTTTGAAGATGCCGCCGGCGAGATCTCGAAGATGGGCTTTGACCGCCAGCTGCAAAGAACATGGCGGTATTATTTCTCCGTCTGCGAGGCGCAGTTTGCCATGCGGGTGCTCTCCGATCTGCAGATCGTGCTCACGCGAGAGGGCAATAAGAGGCTTATAAAGACTGAATCGGTATGAAATGGAGAGGCTCTCAGGGAAAGACAGAAGGAGGCGGATTATGGCTAAACCGATCAAAACAACGGTTGTTCTTATCTGCCTGGCAGTTTTGATCTTGACCGGTTGCGCCGCCCGGGAAAAGAAGGAGGCATATGAGATGGGTAACTACTATAGAGCCCTTGAAGAGACCGAACAGGGGACCATGGCGCTCCTCGAGCATGGATCGATTGCCGAGGTGGAGACAATCCAGCGGTTCATCGATTTTTATTCCATCTTCTCCGCAGAGCGGATCAGAGAATCGGTCCGCCTTGTGTATGCCGAGGATGCATATTTCCGGGACGGCTTCAGGGAGGTGAGAGGAAGAGCGGAAATCGAGACCTACTTCCTGAACACCACTGAGGCAATCCATGAATGCACCTTCGATATCAAGGATGTGGGATACAGCGACGGCAACTATTACTTCCGCTGGATCATGAAACTCACCTTGAAACGGGACCGGGACCATCCCCTGGAAGCGACCGGGATGTCCCATGTCCGCTTCGATGCAAAGGGCCAGGTGGTCTTCCACCAGGATTACTGGGAGACAGCCGCCCTGTATGAACGGCTGCCGATACTCGGGACCATCATCCGCTGGGTCAAGAAGCGGATCTGAGATGATGGGATTGATACATGGTCTGTCCTGTCATCAAAAAAACGGTATGATCTTGTATAAAAAGGAGGTGTGCTCATGAAAGAACTGGTGTGCGGAATCTGCGGTGAGGTTATCACGAATCCAGAAGAGAACTGTCCCTACTGCGGTGCCGAGCCCAATCACTTTGTGGACGGGTCAACCGTGGACCGCGAACTGCTCAGAAAGATCTACGACGAGGGCGGGGCGACATACTAAAAAGGTGATATCCGTATAGAATGCCCACTCAACAGTATCTCGAGATACTGTATTCTTGCGGTATCGTGACCCGGAGAAAAGGAGAACTCGCGCAAAGGCGCCCCCGAAGCTGCATAGGCAAATCGCCGTTGGTCTGAGGTCAAGGTATTTTCAATCCAGCCAGGGTGTGTTTGATGGAACGGGCGGAATCACGGAGGGCTTCTCGTTCATAACCGGATAGAGGGAGGCCGAGTTTGGAGATGATGCCGTTTCCCCCGAGGATGTGGGGGAGTGAGATGGTGATATCATCAATCCCTTCCACCTCGGCCTGATGGGTACATACGGTGAGAACGGCCCTCTGGTCGTGTATAATCACGTCCACAATCCTTGCCAGGGCACTGCCGATGCCGTAATACGTGGCGCCTTTCCCCTCGATGATGTGGTAGGCAGCGTTTCTCACCTTTTCATCGATGTCATCCCTGGCCTCGTCGTTGAGCGAGCAGTTCTGCTGGTCGCAGAAGTCATCCAGGGACATGCCTCCCACCCTGACTGCGGACCAGGCAAGCACCTCGGTATCACCGTGCTCGCCGATGACGTAGCCATGGATATGCTGCGGGTCAACGCCTAAGAGGATACCCAGAAGCGTCCTGAACCGGGCGGTGTCCAGCATAGTCCCCGAGCCGATCACCCGTGAGGAAGCCACACCGCTTCTTCGTGCATAGTGCGTCGCGATATGGGTCATGATGTCCACCGGGTTGGTGGCCACCACGATGACAGCATCAGGGGCATGTCGGAGGATCAGGGGAATAGTCTCTTCAAATATTGCCGAATTGCGGCCTAAAAGTTCGATCCTCGGCTCACCCGGTTTCTGGCTGACCCCTGCCGACATGATCACCACATGGCTTTCGGCAAGGTCTGAGAATTCTCCCGGGATAACCTGTAAAGGGTGGGCAAAGGGCACTGCATGGAAGATATCGTTTGCCTGTGCCTGAGCACGTTTTTTTGTTGCATCCACCAGGACGATCTCTCGGCCGATACCGCGCATCACCAGGGAATATGCGCAGGTTGCACCCACAAGTCCGGCACCCACTATCCCGATCTTCATCCCGCGTTCCTCCATAAACCAGGAAGTGACTCAAGGATGCAGTTCCATAAGGGATAGTCTTAAGTAGTAACGCCAGGCACACTAAAAGCAAGCATCACGTTTTTAAGGCCCATTCTCTGCTTGGGCAGACGACAAGAAAAGATTATCGGCAAACCTCGCAGGTATGGTATGAAAAAGCACAGAATACGCAGACACCAGGGGAGATACGACATGAAAAGATCACGCAACGTATTGATAGTCCTGTTTATATCAGCCCTGTTCATCAGTCTTCCGGCAGGGGTCCTTGCTGAATCTGATGAGACAGGATTCCGGGGGATTGGCTGGGGAGAGGACCTGTCCGCCCGCCAGGATATGAGGCGCATCTCATGTGAAAAGGGATTCTGTTCCTATGTGCGGGACAGGGAAGAGCTCAGTATGGCTGATGCCATTATAACCTCGGTCGTCTACCGTGCCTTTAACGGCCGGTTTGTCGAGGCGGAAATCGAGGCCCCGGTGGAGACGAGGCAAGGACAGTCACCAGGATTTGAAAGCGAGAACTTTGTCTCCTTGAAAAACATCTGCCACGAACTCTACGGCAAAACTTCCTTTGCCGTAACCCTCGAATCCGTGCGGGCAGAACAGTACCGGTGGGAATACACCGATATCCGAAAGATCCTCCGGGTCAATATCAACAAGAACACCATGCAGCTTACCATAACCGATCATGCCCTGCTCGATCAGCTGAAAGAGGCACCGGCCGGGATGCAGGAAACCCTCAAAGATGAACAGCGAGATCAGGAAGCAGGGGGTGAGAATGCAAAGGAACCATCCCCGGCACCAGCTGATATGGCCGCTGATTCAACAGGCACCTCATCCACGGAAAAAGAGAAAAAGAGCACTTCTAAAGGATTTAAGAAGGCAGCAAAGGTTCTGCGCTGGCTGTTTGTAAATGATGATGCCGAATCCGGAGACGAACCGCCCGAAGTACCTCGTTAACACTCAAGAAACAGGTAAATGAGAATGGGGAAGGAATGCCTTCCCCATTTTTTCCGAGGATAATGGGGGTTAGCCCTGGGTCAGGGGAACGAGGGTGAGTTCCACGCGGCGGTTGAGCTGTCTTCCCTGCTCGGTGGCATTGTCCGCGATGGGGCGGGATTCTCCGTATCCTTTTGTCATGATCCGCATCCTGTCGATCCCCTGGGCCATGAAGTACTGGCCGACGCTTGCGGCCCGCTGCTCTGACAGGTTCTGATTGTACTGGTCGCTGCCTGTGGAGTCGGTGTGGCCGGCGATCTCGATAATGGTCTTGTCAAACTCCTTGACCACGAGCACCACTGAGCTCAACACATCGTAGAACGATCCTTTGATCATGGCGGAATCGGTATTGAAGGTGACATTGCCCGGCATGTTCAGGATGATGTTGTCGCCGTTGCGGGTAACGCTGACCCCGGTATTTTCCAACTGCATCCTGAGCTTCTGCTCCTGCCGGTCCATATAGTAGCCTACGCCGCCGCCGGTTAGTGCACCGATGCCTGCGCCGATGAGGGCTCTCTGTCTGCGCTCCCTGCTGTCGCCGCCGGTTAGCGCGCCTGCAGCTGCACCGACCACGGCGCCGATAGTGGCTCCTTTCGTGGTCTTGTTCACCTTCTGCTCCCTGGTATACGGGTCGGTGGTAGTACAGCCACTGATGAACACGATCAATAAGACTGCAGCTATCAGACGAATGTCAAAAAAGTCTCTCATGCAGTTCCTCCTTTTGCTTTTTCATCATGTTTTAATAAGTCCTGTTGCACAGGTTTGTCAACTTCACGGCCTGCAACGGCAATACCGGCTACGATCAGGAGCATACTGAATACATGAATGAGGGTGATAGGTTCATCCAAAAAGATCATGGCCGCAATCCCGCTGAAGATCGGCAGCGTATAGTATATCAGTGCTGTTTTTGCCGGTCCGATTCTCAATATTGCCCTGTTCCACATGAAAAAGGCCACAAGCGAGGCAAAGATCCCCACATAGAGGATCGAGAACACGGTGGCAGGAGCGAACGTGCCTGCTCCATAGACTGATTTCTCCCACAGATACAGGGGGAAGAGCGGGATAAGGCCCAGGATAAAGGTGCTCAGAAGAAAGGCATGCATGCTCAATTGTGCCGGGATTTGTTTTACCAGGATGCTGTAGACGGCAAAGATGATGGATGACAGCAGCATCAGAAGATCGCCGGGGGCAAAACGGATATCCAGCAGGGCCGAAACGGATCCGTTGCAGATGAGCAGGACTATGCCGGTTATGGCGATGAAAACCCCTGCAGCCTTCTTAACGGTGATCATTTCCCGGTAAAAGATCTGCGAGAGTATCAGGATGAAGACAGGGATGGTAATGGCGATCAGGGAGAGATTGACGGCGGTGGTGGTGTGTCCTGCAATGTAGATCAGCGTATTGAATATGGTGACCCCGATCAGGGCCGTGAGAAGCAGGTAGAGGAAATTATCCTTGATCACGTGCCATTCGTTTACCATGTTGCGTATCCCCAACGGCAGGAGAAAAGCCACGGCGACAACCCATCGCCAGAAGGCCAGGCTGACCGGGGGAATGCTCTCGCTCAGACCCCGGGCGATCACATAGTTTCCCGACCAGATGA
>ERZ795057.3624-NODE-3624-length-10420-cov-5.747612_pt1 | contig 10420 bp, 12 predicted proteins | sample MGYA00375141_ERZ795057 | MGnify/ENA primary metagenome ERZ795057 (study PRJEB30186, sample SAMN05720163) | activated sludge metagenome | isolation source: Anaerobic digester | place: Hong Kong | collected 2015-01-26 ... | reverse complement strand
CCCATAGAGCATTGCGCACACCGGGATGAAAAAAAAGACGGAATATGCCTTTGTCTGAATTCATTCTTTTTTATACTACACTGCGCCGTGGCATGTCAAGGCCGTATTGCCCCTTAGAAACGCATATCGCCAATTCCAAACTGGAAATTAAAATCACTGATTGGTTTAAAATATCCGTTATCACGACCTGACCATATCAGTTTACGCCCGAACCAGAAGCGAAGGGGCATCATTGGAATCTGGATCTTGAACCCGAAACCGTATGAATATCTAAAGTAGCTCATAAGATTAATGTCCCGGAACTCCCGGATATCATGAACCATGCCGGTGCTTCTGTCCTCCGCTATTTCATCCTGGTACTCTTCAATAAGACCCGGCTCCCAGAAGCTGTCAGTCCACACCGACCCTGCATCAAAAAAGAAGATAAACCATAGCATCTGGGGGTGGATGGGAATTCTGAATTCTGCACCGTACAATATCCTGTGGAAAAGGCCGATGCGCCATGAATCAGGAAAATCTGAGTCATAATAGTCCCACCCGCGGAGTGTTTCCGGTCCACCGATACGGAGCCTGTCCTCCGGTTCGATCCATGGATTGTCCGTGGAGTCCTGCATTGCCTGTACTTTATCACGCTGCAGCGGAGGGCGCATGAAGTCGGCATTTCCACGCAACTCAAAAACAACGGGGTGCGTCCTGAGAAACGGAAGGTTAAAGGGACTGTAATACATATATATATCGGGAGAATACTTGATGTAGTGGTCATCACCGCGAAGCAGATATCCCCCGGTAAATGCCACGGTAAACTTTGTATAAATTCCCCTGGTTGGATTCATATAGTTGTCTTTTGAATTCCGGTACAGATAAAAGGACACCGTGCGTTTCTCCTGGGTCCCCCGGGATTCCTGTATAAACACGTCATCAGAACAGTTTCCTGTAGGATTAATATAGCTCCTGAACGCATGGCCCCAGTTTGCCCCCACACCCCAGAAATCCCAGAAACGGTAATATAATCCCAGGGAATACCCTATGGTCTGCCGGTCATAGTAGGCCCTGCCGCTTGAATTTGAAAACATGGAAGTTGTGGGAATGGTGTTCAGTTGATAAAACACTGACGCGTTAAAACCCAGGGGCATACTGTTATCAAACAACGTGTCCGCGATCCATGGGTCCTGAAACCGGAGTGTCACTGAACGCCGGTAGGGGCCGTATTCAAACCGTACACCTACATTCTGGCCGTTCCCCATGAGGTTATTCTCCCCGACGTCCGCAAAAATCGAAAAACCTGAGGTGGTTCCGTATCCGCCTCCGAGGGATATTGTCCCTGTAGGCTGTTCCTCAACTTCAACAATAAGGTTAACAAGTCCCTCCCTGCTTCCCGGGCGCACATTGACATTAACCTCTTTGAAAAAACCAAGGTTAAAAACCCGTTCACGCGAACGCTGCACCCTGTAGGAATCGAACAGCTCACCTTCATGAACCATAAGCTCTCTGCGAACTACACGGTCTTTTGTCTTTTTATTTCCCTTGATGATAATGTTTTCAATCCGGACTTTCTGCCCTTCACGGATTTTAAAATCAATCCTGACAAGCTTTCGTATTTCCTTCCGGCCGTTAACTTCAACAGCCATTTCACGTACAGACTTGTTCGGTATTACCCTGGCGAAAATATATCCCTTCTGGGCATACCGGCTTGCGATCATCTGCATATCCTTCTGGAAGGAGGTATTATTAAAGACATCCCCGGTATCACGCTGCTCAAAATTGTCGAAAAACACTTTACTGTCGAATATTTTGTGCCCTTCCACCGTATATTTATCGAAATAGTATTTTTCGCCTTCCGTAACCCGTATGGTAATAAATATTGCCCTGTTTTCCTTTTCTTCAGGATTTTCCCATTCATAGTTGACATTGTCCTCAAGTATCTGGGCATCAAGATACCCTTCCTGCTTGTAATACGCAACTATCTTCATCTTGTCCTGGGCATAAATGTCCTGCTTAAACTGCCCCCCGCCGCCGAAAATACCGGTCTCATCAGTTTCCATGATTGACCGGAGTGTTTTATCGGAAATTACATTGGTGCCGAGAATTGATATTTTTTCTATCCGGATTTCCTCACCTTCATCAACCCGGAACGTAAGCTTGACAGAATTGGGATCACGGGGGATTTCGTTGACATCATATTTAACAACAGCATTGAAAAAACCTTCATCATCATATTTTTTGCGTATGAGTTTCACGCTTTTTTCAATGAGATCACGGCGCAGGGCATCATTCTCCTTTACGAGAAGAAGGTTTGTGAGTTCCATTTCATTGACTTCTTCAGTCCCCAGAAACACAATATCCTTTATTATAGGACGCTCTTTGCATTTAAAGCGGACCGCCACACCGTCACGGTATTCATCAACCTCAACGACAACATTTTCAAACTGCCCCTCCCTGAAGACAGACTGGATGTCTTTCCTCACTTCTTTTGCCCTGAGGGGATACCCTTCCTCGGTTACAATAACATCAAGGAGGTCAAGCTCATCAACATTCTTGAGGCCGGTGAATTGAATTTTTTTTACGGTTTTTCCTTCATATCGGGAAGTCTGGGAATAAAGACCCCTGAATGGCCCGGAAATAAACATAATTAGTCCAAGTAATGTACACAATATCCAGATCTTCTTCATACTAACGCTTATTACCTGTTGGATTTAATTGTCGCGAGTGTAAATTTCGGGATTCCGGATGTGTTCAGGTAATCCATTATCTTCACAATCGTTTCGTAGTTTGCTTTTCTGTCTCCCCGTATAATCACGGTACCTTTTTTCATTTTTTCTTTACGGCTTTCTATTTCACGGGAAAGGTTTTTAATTGAAAACTTTGCGTCATTAATAAATACTTCATTTTTGTTATTTATGGAAATTATCGTATTACCTTCCCGGTATTCTCCGGTCTGGATTGCGCGGGGAAGATTCACAACGATAGAGGAAACCCTTCCCTGGCTTGCATTATACGAAATCATAAAAAATATCAGCAGCGAGAATGCAAGATCAATAAGCGGCGTCATGTCAATTACCGACCTGTATTGAAATCTGCTTTTAAATCTCCATTCCATGAATCTTCCTTTTACGACCCTCGCCCCGGTTATTCTGCTCTATAACAGCAGTAGTATAATAATATGTATGTCTTTTTCCGTATCCGGCGGGATATTATATAACGTTACATGTAAATCCGCGTTTCTATATATAACACTTAGGGTTTACCTCTAAGCATTTGTTATAGACTTTTTCTCCAAAACAGGAAAAACTAAATTGTGGACATACTGTTTGAGATATATTCCACTTCCCTGACATAAAAATCGAGCCTGGAAACCATATAATTGTAAAATATCCACGATGGAATTGCCACAAGAAGACCCAGAATGGTGGTTATTAACGCCTCCGCAACCCCATAGGACAGCAGAGAAGACGCTTCAGGCCCTCCATGTGAAAGTGCGATAAATGCTTTCAGCAGACCGGTTACGGTGCCGAACAATCCCAGCATGGGAGATATAGTCGCGATTGTTGCGAGAATCCCCACATTTTTTTCGATCGCGACGATCGCGTTCCGCGTTGACCCGAGAATTACCCCTTCCCTTTCATCAACAAGGTTAATATTTTTTAATATGTCCCTGATTACAGTTATAATGGGGCCGATATAATTCTCACAAAAAAGTACGGCCTCTTCCGCCTTGCCGGATTTGACGGAGTGCAGCACATTCTTTATAATCAGCCGGTAATCATAATCTATCCTCTTAAAATAGATGAACCGTTCCACTATTACTGTAAGTGAAATGATTGAGCATATACCGATTGGAACAATCGTAACCCACATCGGGAATGAGGTAAAAAACGAAATTAGTGTCTCACCGGTCATCAGAGAGCTCCCTTATGAATTGTATGTGTTCAAAAAAAGCATCCTTCAATGCAGAAATTCCACCTGTTGAATATACTTCATACTGTCCTTTTCATAAAGTCCGGCATGGATTTTTGTGTCAAGTATGATTACAGGATCAGTTCAGTTTATATTAAAATCCTGATCCCCCCCATAAAACTAAATCCCTGCTCAGGATACCCTTCCCGCATAAAATATTTACGATTGTAAAGATTTTCAATTTTGATATACGCAAAAAAGCTTTCAAGCATTTTTCTCTGTATACCAAGTTCACCAACCACAAAACCCCCAAGCTGTCTTTCGTCATAGGGATCAGTATATACCTGCCCCTGAAACCTGTTAAGCCAGGTAATTTTCCATTGTTCACCGTTATATTTTACAGCACCCGAAAACTGGTGAATGGGATGATATGTTACATTATAGTCAGCATCAAAGTAGGAATATTCATACGACATTTCATACTCGAACATGCGTTCAAGGAAAAACAAACTGACATTAATTTTCGATCTGTAATTTACCACCTGCAGGGTATCCGCGCTTAACACATTCCCGGATACGGGATAATAATTATAGTAATTGTTGCTTTTTTCAACGGTAAAGAGAGATTTGATATTCAAAAAGCTGTTCATCCGGAATTCCATCTGCAGATGACCGTGATGCACCCGTGCAGGGGGAAGATCGTATGCGGGCATTATATATTTCTGTTCGAGATAATAATTCTCCGGCCTGAAGGGTATCTGGTCATACCGGTACGCCACCCCGATTGTTGCAAACCTGTAATCCTTCACCAGAAATGAGAGAATGGGAGAGACGAGGAAATCATCGTCCCTGTTCCAGTCAACATTTACGCCAAGGCTTATACCGATATTCCTTGTAATATAAAAATCATCAATTATCTCACTGTTCAGGGACCTGTCACTCGGGACATCTTCGACGGAATAGTCATAATAATAGAACATCGAATTAAATCTGATCCTGTTTGTCGGAGACCAGATATATTCGCCGCCTATCTCGGAATTCGCCTGATTTAACCTGCTATTGCCGTCTGACGTGTCAACAAGAGGTCGAAGCCGGTGAACATACTGGGCGCCGCCTACTGTAACATACCCTTCAAACGCAGTTGAAAGCTTTACGACATTTTTTAATGAAACCTTTGATTTTTCCTTCTCTTCACGGGAATATACCGTGTTGTCAAACATTCCCCGGGAATCGCCATGTACTTCCGTTTCCAGGATTGTGCGCCATTTTTCAGTAATCTGAAGATTCCCGGTAAAACCGAGCTTGTTTTCATAATAACTCGAATTCTCATAGGTAACGCTGTTATATCCGAAATCATTTGAGCGTTTAAAGTTGGCACTGAGAAGATACACGAAATCATTCTGCTCCTGGCTCAGATTTATCGTGGACAGCATATTATTATATTGCCCATAGAGAACTTTCATATCAATATTAATATTCCTGGAAAGGTCGGACTTCCTGTCAGGTCCTTTTTTCTCAGGCGCCTGCGCTATTTCGACACTGGCAATTTCCGGCTCTTCCCCGAAGGAATATCCCCCATGAAACATTACGAAAACCAGTACCGTAATAGTTTTGAAAAGTAGTATTTTTATTATTGAACGCAATATTTTCTCACCATCAATATTGATACCTTCTCACGCCTCTGGTACCAGAACAAGGTAAAACTTCAATACATTAATTATGTAAAGTATTGTATTATTGAAAAAATCATCCGGAATCGCATCAGACGATACAGCAAGGAAAACAAGAGACATTCATCATAATTCACGTAAGGTTCCGGATACATGTACTTTATAAATGAGGGTGATGCGGTTCAGACATATGTGTAGCACATATACATATTCCCTGGCGCATCATTTTCTATGGAAGCCGCTGAATGATTTTGTTACTGATCCTGCCGCTGAATGCTCCTGGAGCATTTCCTGCACCGTGCTGTTTCCTGGGGCACGCCAAAATCGACAAACACCTTCATTGTAAATCCGCAATTGCAGGTATAGTTGAAAGATCTGGCATTATAACTCTTCATGGCGAATAACTCCTTTCTATCATTAATCCCTGTATACAGTATCGGATTAATCGGCAGATGCATTTAGACAGGAATACTTGAACAGTATACAGCAAAACGGCCACACAATAAACATGTGTGGCCGTCCCGTTATGTATTCCGTCACTCTCTATATGCACATTCAGCTGCTACTTCTTAAGAGCTTCCGCTTTATCAGTCCTTTCCCATGTAAAACCATTTTCGCTTCTTCCAAAGTGACCATATGCCGCGGTATTGATGAATATCGGCCGGAGAAGATCGAGTGTTTTGATTATGCCGGAAGGACGCAGATCAAATACATTGCGGACCCTTTTTACAATCTCCTCTTCCGGTATTGTACCGGTTCCAAAGGTTTCCACCATAACCGACACCGGCTCAGCAACACCAATCGCATAGGCTACCTGAACTTCACAACGGTGCGCAAGGCCGGCAGCTACAACATTTTTCGCTATGTAACGGCCCATATACGCTGCGGACCTGTCAACCTTGGACGGGTCTTTTCCGGAAAAGGCACCGCCGCCGTGACGTCCCATGCCGCCATAGGTATCTACAATAATCTTTCTGCCTGTCAAACCGGTATCACCATGAGGCCCACCGACGACGAAACGTCCGGTTGGATTTATAAATATTTTCGTATTGTCATCTATTAATTGCGCGGGTATAACCTTTTTGATAACCAGGTCAACCATGGCGCTTCGTATTTCATCATATTCAACTTCAGGTGTATGCTGTGTCGATATAACGATCGCATCAATCCTTTTCGGCACACCGTCAACATATTCAACAGTAACCTGAGATTTGGAGTCAGGTCTGATAAATTTGATCTCGCCATTTTTTCTTGCCACGGCCATATGCTGCACAAGCCTGTGGGCATAATAGATCGGCATAGGCATAAGCTCGTCTGTTTCTGCGACAGCATATCCGAACATCATCCCCTGGTCACCAGCGCCCTGCTCTTTGAAGAGGCCTTCACCTTCAGTAACACCCTGTGATATATCAGGGGACTGTGAGTGAACGTACACATTCACGTCGCAGCTGGAGGCATCAAATCCGATTTCGGGATCTGTATACCCTATGCCTGCAACAACTTCCCGTGCAATTTTCTCATAATCAACAGTAGTGCCGGAGGTAATTTCCCCGGAGAGTACAATCCTGTCTGTGGTGACAAGAGTCTCAAGGGCAACCCTTGACCCTGGATCTCCACTTAAATGCGCATCCAGGATACCGTCAGATATCTGGTCCGCAACCTTATCCGGATGCCCCTCGGATACAGACTCCGAGGTAAACAAATAGTCCTTTAACGCCATAATAAGCTCCTTGTTATGCAAATTTCACATTTTTACAGTAAGTATGTGGTTTATTTTTTTATGGAAACCATTGTTCTGTATGTGTTGTTTTCCACGTTTAAAACTGCATCATATCCAAAACAAAAACCGCAATACCGGAACGACTTTGTATTAAACCGGTATTGCAGCTCATTTTACATATATACAGTCAGTTTTCTTTTACTTCCAGTGAATGCATTCCGCAGGACAACTGTCAATAATATCCTGGATTTTGTCCTCATCCGCACCGGCGGAATTATGGACCTTGCTGACTCCATCAGAAGTCATTTCAAACACCTCCGGAAGGGCGTCCACACACAGCTCACATCCTGTGCATTCATCCTGGTCAACAAATACTTCCTTCGCCATAGAGTCCTCCTGGGTACAGTATTATTTTCCTTCCTGCCCTGCATTATTATGCAGTACATTGCGCTCTGAAGCCGGAACATCCTTTCCCGCTTCTTTATTGACCTGCACTTTTTCCTCAACAGCACGTTCCTGCTGCTGCCCGGCACTCTGTACAGGGGCCTGCTGCAGTGTTCTTTGAGCTTTCACCGTGGTAGGATCAAACTCCCGAGCCCTGTAGGACTCGAACGCCGAAAGGCCGAGAGAACCGGTCATGAACAGACCCGCCATAACGGCTGTGATCTTTGTAATAACGTCCGCTGTGGAGGAACCAAAGGTTGTCTGGCTGGACCCTCCCAGTATACCCATTCCGGCGCTTTTATCGGACTGAAGCAGAATAATAATAATCAGCAACAGACATAAGATGAAGAAAAGCACCGTCAATACAGTCGATATAATACCCATAACTCCTATCCTGAACAAACATGATTAATATCGTGAAAACAGCAACTCTGCTGGATGCAGATTCTGAAGCCTCAATCTACAAAAGGGACAATTATTTATGCCCCGTGAATAATGTCAAGGAAAGAATCTGCCTTCAGGCTCGCGCCCCCCACCAGTACGCCGTCAATATCCTCAACTGCATACAGTCCCGCAATATTATCGGGCTTCACGGAACCGCCATATAAAAGCGGAACACTCCCTGCAACAGAATCACCATACATATCAGCCAGAACGCTCCTGATATAGCGGTGCATTGATTCAGCAATTTCGGGGGTTGCCACCTTCCCCGTTCCGATCGCCCATACCGGTTCATAGGCGATAATCATTTTTTTCATCTGTTCAGCGGTTATACCTGAAAGGCCTTCCGCGATCTGCCTTTTCACAACAGCTTCGGACTGCCCCGACTCTCTTTCCTCCAGAAGTTCACCGACACACACAACCGGATCAAGAGAATACGAATACGCGGCATGGACCTTTTTATTTACCAGTTCGTCTGTTTCACCGAACACATGACGGCGTTCGGAATGGCCGATAAGAATAAATCCCGCGCCGGCATCCTTTACCATTACAGGTGATATTTCCCCGGTAAACGCGCCGTTTTCCTCAAAATACATATTCTGAGCACCAACTCCAATAGAACCCTTCGCCAGTTCTGCCACATCCCTGAGATGTACAGCGGGAGGAAACACAATAACCTCCTTATCGCCAATACTTCCGATGCCGGCCCTGATCCCGTCAATCAGGCTTCCCGCCTCACTGCGGGTAGTATACATTTTCCAGTTTCCGGCAAAAATTTTTCTTCTACTCATCATATACCTCATTAGAAACACTGCATCGTAACGCATCGCCCCTGACCGATGGAGGGCTCAGGGGCTTTGCTGTATTCATTACAACCGTAACCGCTGGTACGCGGGATTCTACTTCGTGATATATTTCACAAGGTCAACAATTCGCAGGGAATATCCCCACTCATTATCATACCAGCTCATCACCTTCACCATATTTCCGTCAAGGACCTTGGTCGAAGGGGCATCAACAATAGATGAGTGGTCATTACCGGTAAAATCAACAGACACCAGTTCCTCTTCGCAGAACTGGAGAATACCCTTCAACGGGCCATTCGCCGCTTTTTTCAGCGCATCATTGACATCCTGTGCCGTTACCTCTTTTTTCACGGTACAGACAAAATCAACAATTGATACATTCGGTGTCGGCACCCGCATCGCTCCGCCGTCAAGCTTCCCCTTCAGTTCCGGAATAACCAGGGCAACAGCTTTCGCAGCGCCGGTTGTTGTGGGAATCATGGAAAGTGCCGCCGCACGGGCCCGCCGGAGATCACTGTGGGGAAGGTCAAGGATCCGCTGGTCATTGGTATAGGAGTGGATTGTGGTCATGAGGCCCTTTTCCACACCGAATTCATCATTCAGAACCTTTGCCACAGGCGCAAGACAGTTTGTGGTACAGGAGGCGTTTGAAATAATATGGTGCTCCGCGGGAATGTATTTGTCCTCATTCACTCCCATGACTATGGTTATATCCTCCCCCTTGGCCGGCGCGGAAATAATCACTTTTTTTGCACCTGCTTCCACATGCCACATCGCCTTTGCTTTATCACGGAACGCCCCGGTGGATTCAATGACCACTTCAACATTTTCCGCTTTCCAGGGAAGATTTTTCGGGTCTCTTTCACTGTGGACTTTTATCTTTTTCCCGTTCACGATCAATTCATTTTCGGTATGGGACACTTCACCTTTAAAGGGCCCGAATATCGAATCATATTTCAGAAGATGCGCAAGTGTCGCCGCATCGGTCAGGTCATTAATACTAACGACTTCGACATCACCATATTTGTCCTGTTTTGCGAAAATGGCCCTCAGTACATTTCTTCCAATTCGCCCGAAACCATTTATACCAACTCGTATTGCCATGATACACGCTCCTTACATTTTATATTTATACAAACAGGCCCTCACGACCCTGTGCTGCTCATAATCCGGAGAAGGAAAAGGGTAGAGTGCATAAGTATACGAATATTTTTTATCCTGTCAATAATTATATTACGAAAAATACAATATCCTCAGTCATCCATGTATATTATGATTAATGGTAATATTTTTTACGGGTCGATATATTAACTGCTTTACTAAATTCCCTCTGCACACTACTATACTTTTTGTACCATGAACGCCGGCGGCATTACCGTGCGGACACATTGACCTGGCATGCCGGAGTCAGTTTGATATATCACCGGGGAAGGCTAATGGGTAAA
>ERZ795057.3616-NODE-3616-length-10446-cov-5.616880_pt1 | contig 10446 bp, 11 predicted proteins | sample MGYA00375141_ERZ795057 | MGnify/ENA primary metagenome ERZ795057 (study PRJEB30186, sample SAMN05720163) | activated sludge metagenome | isolation source: Anaerobic digester | place: Hong Kong | collected 2015-01-26 ... | reverse complement strand
TAATTAATGGAGTAGTTGCAAAAGAAAGAATTATTCAAACAGAAGATGAAGGGGTTCAAGAAATACTAAAGCATTTGCATCCTTTACCCAAAATGGAATCTATTAACTTCGAAAGAGGGATGGATCCAAAGAGAGCTATGAAAATAGGAAAAATTATTCGTCCATTAAAAAAGGGGGATAAGATAAAGGTATGGGTCCCCACTGAAGAAAGAACTCTAGAAGTTAGAGTTACAGAGGATGAAAAAATAAAATCAGATGGAACTCCTCATATAGAAAAATTCTTTTCTAATTCAAAACCCACTAGGGAAGTTAGAAGGGTTTGGGTTAGATATTTAGGGGATATAAGAACTGCTAATATGGATATTAATTCAGATAACCCAATATGGGTTTTACATGTTTAATTACCAAATAGAAAGAGGCAATCTTTTCCATCTTTTAGATTGGGGAACCCACACATAAAGATAATTTTCATCAACACATATATGAGTTTGAGGATTAACCATTAAAGAATCCGGGGGTAGTTCCGGCATTTCATCCTGGTTCGAAAAAGCAACGGCAGTTACATTTTTCTTTAGTATATCTTCATCAATCCGAATCTGAAAAACATTTCCTAATTTTTCAATAGATATAATTCCAGGCTTTCTCCAGGCTTTAGAATCTATTAATAAAAAAGTATTTAAGGGATCAACTGATTGAGGGGAAATTTCTTTATTTTCCTTATGAAATCTATCTTCCATCTCCAAGGTATTTAACTTCTAAATCAAATTCGTTTTGTAATATAGTTTGGATTAAGTCTATTTGGTCAACAGTACAATTCATCTTTCGGCAATATTCGGTAAAAGCTTTTGATGGATCCTCCTTATCAAAATAAATTTTCATAAGAATTCCTTTTAATGCAAAGGCAGCATTTTCTTCAGATCTCCCAAATAAATGCCACATAGAAGATTCAAATCTGTTATGAAGATCCTTGATCATTTGGAGCATTTTAGATCCTAACCCCATTGCTTGCTTTGGATCTAATCCTCTTTCAAAATTTATACTTTCTCTAACTATAGACATGAGTTCCTAATATTGTTGAATCTAATCCTACTGCATCAGTAAGAACTTCTATATCATATAAACATTCCATTCTCGCTCCTCCGCATAATATAGCTCTTTTGCCTTCCAATTTTAGTTTTTCAAAAAGACCAAATAGTTTTTCTTCAAATATAAACCATGGATGATTTCCATCCACAAATAAAAACCATTGACGTTTTGGTTCTTTTCCAGCTACAAATAAATCTCCTCTCTGAAAATCTTCTTCTTCAAATGCCTTTTTTAAACGATCTCTTTCCTTATCTGAAAAATCATAATGATCCACATCGTCCTCGTCTAAAACCCCACCGTATTCCTTTCGGATTGCATCCTTCTGATTAGGAAATTTAAAATCCGGAGTATTGACATCTACTGCATCCCATATTTGATAAACCTCATCGAATGTTTCGCACAATTCAAATATTCCATCTACATATTCATCTGTAACGGATTTAAAATGAACTTGAACATCAACGACTATTAAAACTTCTTTCATACAACCGTTACCAAACCTTCCCAAACCTGGGTTTTTAAGTTTCCGTATTTATCATACGATTCTACTTGAATATCATAGGTTCCTATTTGATCAAATATAAATGGAACGCTTTCATTAAATACCCTAAAAAGAATATTAGATTCATTATGTTCTTTTACAGTCCAAATATTTTTTTGATCAAGCATATAATTGCTAGGATCATAAACAGCTTTAAATATGACTAAAGTGCTTGAATCTACTTCTATTGGTTTACAATGATAATAGAATTCCGAATTGATTAAGTTATCAGAAGCATTATACCATTGCTGATTTACATAATCCTGATCAAAAAGAATATTAATTACTACAAATGTGTTGTCTAGAAAATATTCCTGACAATATGAATCCTTTAAATATAATTTAAAAGTATTAAATTGTTCTACAGCATAATCTGTAGGAATTGTCATATCAGAATATGAGGAAAATGCATGTTTTACTTTGATTGAATATTTCCCAGGATTATTTATAAAGAACTGAGGAATAGTTTGATCAAAAGTATGAGTAGATCCATCGACATTTGTAACTCTATATGATGAACCCCAAGAATATCCGGTACTACCATCAAAAACAATAACCCCTGCTAGCTGGCCAACTTCAAATTGGTATCCGCTTACATCAAGTACAAGATTATCTCCCATATTAGCTGCATTTACGGTTGTTCTGTATGTGTCATTTAAAACATATACTTCTGCAGAACCGCTAATTGAAATATCAGCAGGCCAAGGAGAAATGGTTAAATCGTTTCCCGAAATAGAATCTATATGAGCGCTAACCTCTCTTATTAAAGAATATTTTCCTTTATCAAATTGAACTATTCTTATATCGTCTTCATCATAAAATTTTTGATAATCCGGATCCACTGTAATTATTGGATTATTCATAGAGACGACTCTCTCTGTTAAATTAAAGAATCTATTGAGAGAATCTGGTTCCATGACATCCTGGAAATATGTGATAGAAGGAATTTCAATATAAGGGGATCCCGAGGCATCAAATTGCAATGAAATCCCCTGAAGAGGAATATACCTATCGAATAAAGGATAAGGATTTTCTGATATAAGTGTGCTAACTTCTAAAACAGACATGCTACTAACATCTGGAGCAGAATATAAGGAATTATCCGTAATAACATAAATTCTTGGGAACTTAGTCCATACAGGATAAAGAGTTTCCATTTTATTAGAATATATGTTATTAAATCCATCCCATGCAAATACTTCAATATAAAAATCCCCAGTATGATTGACAGTCATAATATAAATACTGTTATCTATTACTCTTGCAGGATAAGGATCCGAGCCATAGATGGAATAGTAAATTGATGGATCATAAACCGCTAAGGGCATTCTTGAAGAATTATAAACAACATTTACAGTGATCATTTGTTCATCTAAACTAGTATCATAATTCCAATTTAGATTATATTCAACAGAAATAATATTTCCAGAGCTTGGGTCGGAAACCCAAGGTTTTGATCCCTGTATACTAGAATCCATTACTATTTTTCCATCAAGAATATCTAAGAAATATTTCTTTGGAATAGAAGTAATAATTCCGGAGGCATCTGTAAATTTATAATTTTGAAAGCTTAAAAGAGGAACTCTATAATTTGAATCAAATTCATAAAGAAGAACCGAGCCTGTATCCGGGATTAAATTAACGTAGGAATTAAATTTAAATAAATCTAAGCCCGAGGAGCTTTCCATCCAATAATATCCTAATCCAGATGGGTCTGGATAAATTTCATAAGCTTTAGAAGAAGTCCAATCATCATTCGAAGGATCTCTTAAAATAGCATTTTCAAGAAGTATATTTAAATTCGATGAAACGTCATAAAATTGAGAAGAGGAATCCAAAATATTATAAAAACGAAGATCATTTTCATAAACGAATAATGGTTTTGTTACTAATTTGTCTATAATAGTTCCTGCATCAGTTTTTTCTACAGAAGCTCTCCATTGAATATCAAATAAATCAATAAAAGGAAATTGGAATGTCGATCCTACGAGAACTGTAGATGGGTCATACCAATATAAAGACGCATCCACCAAAGAAAATTGCCCATTTGAAGGATCCCAACAATATTTCAATAAATCTTTGAATCTTACTTGTAGTGCCTCGATTGGCATTTTTTTCAATTCCTCCAAAGTTAATCTAATACTTGCATCTCCTCGGATTAATTCTGAACTTTCATCTAGGGTGTCTGGAGAAATAGATTGCTCAAAAATAGCTTCAGACCCTATTGTATTAGTTCCATAAACAAGATTTCTAAATCTTTCAAAATAAACCCCCTCGCCTGTAATATCTGTAATCCTGGCATTTACTCCAATAATCCATCTTTCAAGCCACTGTTTAAGAGCATATAATTTGATAAAAATTTCATTAATATTATAATTATAGCATTCCTCAACAATAGGATTACCCCATTGATCAATTTGCCCAGTTTCCCTAGTTAAACAGTAAACAAGTGACAATTGATTTAATTTCTTTAAATTTCTTCTTTCATCTGGGGAAAAATAAAGAAGGGTTTTTGTTCTATCAGCAGCATCATAAGGAACTGTAAGAGAAAGTTTTTGTCCATCTTTAACATTTTTAAACCACTCTTTAACCTGAATATCTTCATATCCAAGCCATTTTATTGCATTGATAAGACCTTTATAAGTTCCAATATAAGGCATGATTTTATCATGTTCCAGGATAATGTGTTTTGCTTTATAATTCAAAAGCTTCCAGTCAGGAAGATCCTCATTTATATCTGCTTCTTTAAAAAGAGTATGATTAGCTTTAGGACTTGGTAATCCAAAATTAGTTATAAGGGTATCAAATCTTTCATCGGGTCCAACCGATTCAGCATTAACCAATATTTCATAAATAAGGTATTCTGTATTTCCTACTTTATGGAATACTCTAAGTCTTCTTTCAAAAACCCCTTCTGTTTCTGCACGGAATCCAACATTAATCATTAATCCTGTTTTTTCCGCATATTCAGTTGTATCAATTATGATCTCATCAGCCCATTCCACAAGCTGATTTTCTTCATCAATTTCAAATAATTTAATTTCAGGATCTCCATCAGTAAATCTAAAGATTAAATAGGGGTTAATAGGATCATAAGGCCTAATTAAAGCTCCTGTTGAAGATTCTTCGATAATCGTTAAGTGCTCAGTTTCGACAAGCCCTTGAGAAATAGGATTGAGGAATATCGCTGAACTAAAAGAAACAGCTGGATAAAGAAATGATGGATCCGGCAAAGTAATGGTTACGCTCTCTATTGCTGGAGAGGGATGTAAACTTGGATCTGCAATAAGAACACTCTTAAATCCAATAGAAACTTCGGAGGGGCTTAAGGTTTTGGGATAAGTATTCGTATCAAATGAAAAAGAATAGTTTAATTTTACTTGTGTATCATCTGGATATTCCCATCCGCTATCTGTAACTTTAACTCCTACAATATAATTACTTGGATCTGTTATAGCATAAGCGGCAGCTCCCGTTGCATCTGTATTCGTAGCAACAAAAGTAAGAGGCAAATATGAATCTGCAAATAAATTTAGAGGGCTTCCCGCTTTATCAAATATTTTCCAATTTTGATGATTCATGGATAATTAATTAATGTTTATACTTTCTTTATCGTGTGCTATAGAAAAAGTCTTTTTGATGTATTTTACTTGTTCCAGTATAAATTCTAGCATTCCCTCAAGTTGGGCAAAAAGAGGCTTTTGCCTTGGGTTTGACCAAAGTTCGGGGGAAGTCATCTTTTGTAAAATTTTACCTTGATAACCGTATCCAAGATTTAAAAAATTATCAAAGATGTTTAGCAGAATTAAGATAAGAGGGTCTAACTCTAAATCTTTGGCTCTTACTGCTTACTGCGTTTTGTTTTTGAGTTGCTGTTGCCATTATAAGTTAGAAACAATAGTTTTATTTTGATTGGAATTAAAGTTAACTGGGGTAATTCCCCTCAATTGAATATTTACTGTTGAAAGTCTATCCTTTGCAACTGAATCATCATAGGTAATCCCGAGTTGACTTTCGAATCCCCCTCTAATGAGAGGATAAATATCCTTAACAGTTACTCTATTTCCAAATGCGTCTAATACAAATCTCTCAAGAATAATATCTCCGTAATCATCAAGTCCATATCCATTTCCATAAATTTGGAAATTATTTTTATCTGCATCGAACCAGACAGAGACAGAGTCTACTCCATCGATGCCTTCAATTATTCTGACTAAATCTGATTGAGGAATTCTATCCCTTCTAGTATTTTTCAAGAAATAATCAGATGTTTTAGAGATAATTTGCTCCCTAATGTTGTTAAGATCGTAACCTTCATAGATAACTAAAGCAACATTAAGAACAAACTTAGGATAACGAAGGGTCATAATAGCATTATCTACAGTTAATATTCTTTGACCGCTTTCTTCAATTAGATCCAAAATTCCTTTCTTTTCAAGATCTGTTAATTGAAAAGAATCAAGCCCGCAAGTAAAATAATTCTGATTTGCAGGAATTCTTTGATTGACATCAGGAACTAAATAAAGATAAACGGTATTATCGTCTTTCTTTTGTTCTTCAACTTGAGCCTGCCAATAATAAAGCTGATTCTGAGCATTATCTAATTCTGTTTTCTTAGCAAGAGATTGAGAAGCTGAAGCACCAACGGTTGCTAATAAAGTCCTGTATTGTTCGCTTATATTCTCATAAGTGGTTTTAGCTACATTATATTTGTCCACTGCATATCTGTCTTCAAAGGTTGAAAATCCAGGAATGGCATCAACAATCGTGAACATATTAAGCTTACGTAAAAAATAGATGTAGTTATCGGTATTAGCTAAAACAAAACTTCTTGACATGTGAGGAGCAAGTAATCTTGTTAAGTAGACTGGCTCTTCATTAGCTCCAAATAAAACATCCTTCTGGATGGAAACCCTAAGAATTTTATTAAGATCTATTTCTTGGCTATTAATTGAATAACCCTTTCCTTCAAATTTCCAATTTGTTGTGGTTTTAGCTTCAGCAGTTCTAATATTTCCTGCATCCCCATCAGTTAACAAATATTCTACAAGGATCGTTGAACCAAGTGGGGGAACAGCACCATTATATCCATTTCCAAAGAATACGTCGATGCCGCCAGTTTGTCCTGTTTTAACTATAACAGATTCTTCATTGAAATTCATATCAAGAATGGATTCTCTCTTTGCCCATTTTTTACCATTCACATAAATGTTAACAAAGAAATTATCTATGATGGATCCTTTTTTAGCTTGAAAATTAAATGATTGTAAAGGATCCCCTGTTCCTGTTGACTGCTGATATTCTAATTTGCCTTGAACAATATTTACATCAACATAATTGGTTACAGACCCAAGATCTAATCGAACCTCATTCCCAGGTAAAACTACTGTATATGTAAGTCCATTATAAGTTGATGTCAATCTTGTATAATTAGGAATAACTGCGGTGTTTCCATAAATATCTAATTTCTGCCCATTATAGAATAATCTTAGAGTTCCCCTAGCAGCTACACCTCTGGATGAATTATGACCCGTTAAGCTTGCAAGTCCTTTTACACTTTGGGAACGAGAAGCTGTATTGATGTTTAATTCAGTAATGGAGTCTTCAATATAATATAGGATTGTCCTACCAATATTAAGAACAACCTGAAGAAGCTGACCCATAGGAGATGCCATGGTAAAATATTGTCCGGCATCTTCATACGTTTGTTTTATAAAGTTAATTGAATCCTGATATAATTCAGATAATCGGATTCGGGCAGTTTTAATTATACTCATAGTATTTTACTATATTTTTCTCGATTCTTTTTTAAATTTTTTAGCCAGTCCTGAATATCATCAGTATAAACTAATTTTGTATCCCAGGATAAATGCCATTGGGGTCTATTTTCAATAGCTAAATCTGTTAAAACCTGAATAAGTTTTTTCCCATCATCTTCAGATAGACATTCAAATTTAACGGCATTACCCTCTAATACCCTAACAACCCTAACATAAAAATGGTTCCATTTAGATATTGAAATATCTTCCGGATTTACTCCTGCATTCATAAGTAATTCTACAGTTTTTGCTATATTTTCAATATGCAAATTTACTTTTTTATCTTCCTCCCCTGATTTATCCCAGGTGGTATCAAATTCGACCCCCTTTTGTTCAAGGGATTTTCGAATACCTATCTCAAGAGCATCCTTTGGATTTTTTCCTCTCTCAAAGTTAATATTTTCTCTAACTAGCATTACTTAACTAATACTCCTATTGCTTTTTCATCATTGATATAAAAATCGATAACGCAGAAATCAAATCCATCTGCTTTACCAAATGAAACCGAAGGCTCTATTTTAAATTTGCTGGATTCAGAAATATATTGTTGTACTTGTTTCTTAATTTTTTCTTCCAGCTCAAGTTTGTTTATTCTTGTTTCAAAAATAAGGTCCTCAATGCCCACTCCAAAATTAAGATCCCCTAAGACCTGTCCCTGAGTGGTTCCTAGAATCATTCTTATCTTTGAAATAATACTTTCTATTGGATCAGAATGTTCAAAAACCCCATAACGATAATTTGGGTCCTCGGGGTTTCTGATGTATATTTCTTTAACCATTCTAGTTTTTATTTATATATCTTTACCCTACGAAAAGACCACAAAAAAAGCCCCCGAAGGGGCTGAGACAAGAAAAAATCGTATTTTATAAATTATTTACCATAAAATGCTTTCCTTCATAGACATTATGAATAAGTGAAGGAATATTGCTATTCTCTTTAAGATCCGCAAATTTCATCCCTACAAGTTTGTCCTGAAGATTAAGGCCTGGATTCTTCTTCTTAGCGTTATTGATATAAGCAGAATAATAAGGAATAAGCTTGTCATAATCGTTTTTGTCATAAAGGAGACGATTACTTTCTCCAATGCAAATATTATCGGTATCCTTATATCTTTGAACCGTAACAAATCCAGTTTCTGCAGGAAGCTGTTTACTCCATTTTTTGGAAAATTCGCCTTTTAGAATACCTTTAGAAAATAGGATCTTAAGAATGTCATGATGAATTTTTTCAGAGAAATTTTCCATATAAATGTCACCATCTTTGGAAATAACTCCTCTGATATTAGGACCTAAAGAAGAAATAGAAGCAGGGTTTTTAATGAGAGCCCATTTACCATCCCTTGCAATAATATCTTCAGATGAAATGGATGCTTGCTTTTCGCTTCTATCGGTTTCATCGGGGATGCCAAACATTCTTTCGGCTGCTTTATCAGCTACACCTTCTTGAATAACATCTATGACTTTTTTAGCTTTCATGGAGTAAATGTACTAATTTTTTCCTTAGAAAAAAAATTTCCTAAGTTATTTTTATATTTATCACAAAAAAAGAGCCATTAGGCTCTTTTTTATTGAATTGCTATTCTTTTTTGTGTTTTAGATTCCTGAGATTTAAATTTAATTTCCAAAATTCCATCTTGTAATTTAGCTTCGACCGATTTAGAATCTATTCCAAATTTTCTCATTTTATAAGAGAATTTCTTTTCACCGATCCTTTTCTTTAGCTCCTCATTTTTGAGCTCCCCTTCTATAGTTATTCCCGTTGCATCAATATCTATTTGGATATCCTCTTTGGAAAAACCTGGAGCTTGAACAGTAATTACCATTTGCTTATTTTCTTCATCGAAAAAATAATGAGCAGGCTCTGCGGAATAATCCCAGTCAATTTTTTTCAGCCAATTATTATTAAAAAAATCATTAAAGAAAAAATCATCAAATAGGCTAATGCCCTGATTTCTTAAAGCTAATTTATTTTCCATAATTTTATAATTTTAAGTTATTTTTAATTTTTCATACACATATTTTCAAAAAATATGCCATTGAAAAAAATATGACAAAATGGCAATAAATCAAAAAAATTTTGACAATTTGACAAAAGAATATATAAAGAAAATGTCAATTAATGATTATTTACGAGTCTGTATATCCTTTTTTAAATGAAGAGTTTCTAGCATCCGAGATTCTAAATGAAAAATTCGACATCAATAGTATAAAAAATGTTGCTAAGAAAGCTGCTATTCTTGCATATATGTTTCTAATGACAGCTTCTAATAAAGGATATAAGGATTTACCCAACAAAGAAGAAGTTAAGAATTCCAAACCCCTTATCTATTTAGCAAATCAAGATCATATTTCAAAAAAAGAGGTGGATCAGGAATTCAATAAATTATTCAAAAAATATTTTTATCCTTGGAGTGAGCCTCGATTAAATTATGATATTCTCCAAGATCCATTTCAATTATCTACAAGTCCTGAAGGAATGGAATTTATTAAAGAACATGAAAAATTAAAGCTAGAAGCTTATGAAATTGGGGATGGAATGGTTACCATTGGATATGGACATGCCGAACCAATCCAAACTTCCAGGTTTAAAAAAGGAGATAAAATTACCATAGAGGAAGCGAACAAACTTTTTATGGAAGATCTTAAAAAAGCAGAAGATGGGTTAAGAAGATTATTTACTATGTGGAATGACCAAGGAATAAATGTTATGATTTCCCAGCACATGTGGGATTCCATGGTTTCTATGGCTTATAATATGGGGGTTGGCGGATTAAGATCCACAGATTTTGTTTTATCTCTTAAAGATCAAAATTATATAGAAGCTGCAGATAGCATATTATCTTCTGGAGTTAAAAAAGCGGATAAATTTCCGGGATTAATAAATAGAAGAGAAGCAGAAAAAGAACTATTTCTTAAAAATCTTTTACCAACAACTTAAATCCATTCTCCTTCAAGACTAGGATCCTGGGCATCCAAAGCCATATCTCTGGTGACCTGAATT
>ERZ795057.3613-NODE-3613-length-10457-cov-7.919150_pt1 | contig 10457 bp, 15 predicted proteins | sample MGYA00375141_ERZ795057 | MGnify/ENA primary metagenome ERZ795057 (study PRJEB30186, sample SAMN05720163) | activated sludge metagenome | isolation source: Anaerobic digester | place: Hong Kong | collected 2015-01-26 ... | reverse complement strand
TAACCAAGGGGACGGTTCTTGTGGGAAACACTTTAATTCTTAATACTCGAAATTTCAATCCCAGTCCTGATAATCTCTTCAACAAACCCTTCAGGATTCAAATAATCATCAACAGTAAAAGGCTGAGGTTCGAGGTCCAAGTCAAAATCCATCGCCTTCAATATCAGAAATTTCAGATTTTCTATGCGAGAGCTGTTTTTAAAGTTATCAGAAAATACAGCTAAATCAACATCACTGTACTGATGAGTAGTTCCTTTGGCATAAGAACCAAAGAGGATTACTTTTTCAATCTTTATCTCTTTGGAAACCTTCTGAATATACTGATTGATTATATCTTTGACTGATTCAGGGATTTTATCCATTTAAAAACCTCCTCAGTTGTAGACAGCAATCAATACTCAGCTTTTTCTTTGTTAGCCGTAGAACAAATTTTCTTAACAAAGTTGTATTTCTATCTTTATTTTATCACTGTTTACAATAATTCTCAAGTAAACCTAAGAGGAGGAACAAAATTAGTCCAAATTGTCTCCGTGTATGTTTTGAGGGAAGGAATATCAGAAAGTGTCTTCAAACAAATCTTTTCCGTATTGATCTTTGCGTTTTTGAGCGATCTTGTAGCTTTTGTTTTTATCACGTATAGATACAACTATAATATTCATTATTTCTGCTTTTCGGACTATGGTGTATACAACTCTTATTCCGATTCCTCTATATTTAATTTTGAAGAATCCGGTTAAATTGGTGTCACCAATATTTCCGAGCGGCTTTCCAAATCCGCCTTCCTGTTGTGGCAATGGATTAGTGCTGACTTTCTTGATTCCTGCAAGAACTATTTTTATTATGGCGTGATCGAGTTTTTTTAGGTCATTTTTTGCTTCCGGACAAAATTTTATTTGCCACATTATTCCAACTCAACCGAATCTGTTAATTGATCTATTTCTTCAGTTGTTAAATTGAACTCTTTTAGAACATCATCATAATTAACGTAATCTGATGGGTCTGTTGATTGAAGTCGCTTGATTGACAATAACAACAGCTCTAATTTTTCCCGGACTTCAACCATTTCTTTGTATTCATCAACAGACATGATCACAGCTTTTGGTTTGTTGTTTTTAACGATTATATAGGAATCGTTGTTCGATTCTATATTATTAATGATTTTCGAAGCCTTTCCCCTTCCCAGCTCCGAAACGGATATGATTTTTTCTAAAGCTTCACTGAGATTGATATGATTATTCAACATTTTAATACCTCCGAATATAAAATATTATAGCATATATTCACTTAAATTTGCACTATTATTTTAATAACTGAAGTGAGGAGAGAGTTATCGCTCAGCCTTAACAAGAAAGCTTAATCACTATTGTTTAAGAAATCTGAGCCAAAGTGTCAAATACAAAATAAGTATAGAAAATCAATTTGAACTCTTCAGGAAAACCGAACAGTTGTTTTTTTCGTTGAAGAAACAAAGAAAATTGAGAAGTTGGTCAGTATTAATAAAGGTTGCAACTTTCACAGGTGTGATATCGGGTGGAATGGAAGCATTAATCAGTTTCTTACACTCGCTTTCCTTTTCTCAATAAACTTATCAATATCCTGAACGATATGTCTTTGTCCGGTTGTGTGTAAAACATCGTAAAAGGAATTGAGATAATCAAAAACGGCGTATTCCTTGAAAATGTTCAAAGTTTTTTCACCGTCGAGTTTATGAAGTTGTTTATAACTTTCCAGGCAGAAGATTTTGAAATCAATCTTTTCAGAATTCATTCATATCACCTATATTTGAGGCAGGGTCAGAACACCCTGTTCTTTTTCAGTTTTTAATAAGTCGTATAAAAGAGGGGTGCTGTATTGCCAGACTTTGGTCTGTTCGTCTTCAAGTAATTTGTAAAGCTTGCTGGTGTACAGATAGTCAATGGCTTCTTCTTCTGTAACTGCTTTTTCTTCTATAATTTTCTTGATCAAATCTGATATAAAGATATTCAAGACGCTGTTGAATTTTTTCTTGTTCATGAAATCACCTTTCCGGTGTAAATGATTCTTAGTATTGACAGTATTTCAAACTTTTTTCACTATGGAATAGAATCTGATTGAACAACTTTCGGATTTTTAGCCTCTTTAGTGTTTCTTCTTTGTTCAATACGCCCGTTTCAAATAATTTTATTGAGAGATAAACGTTATCATCTGCAACGGGACCTGAGACAATATCATAATCATCCGTTCGAATACCGTTTCTGTTTTCTGTACGAAATTGAGCCATTTTTCGTCAGCTTCTTTAAATTCTAAAACCCTTAGATTCCTATGAGCTTCTTTTTTGTTAAACTCGTAGATTGAAACGAAAAAATCAATTGTATCATTTCGTTTGACTACTTTTTTGGCCCATCGGAGAGCTTGTTGTTTATTCGTTGTTGTATAAAAACCTGTTCCGAAATCCAGAAATCTGTTGCTTTTCTATATTCTAGGTTTTTGAACAATTACATCGCTTCCATGATAAATAATCATAGTTTGCCTTCTTTCTACAGGTATCCGATTATATCATTCGTGCTAACATATAGCGAAATTATGAAGAATCCTCTGTCAAATCGAACCCTTTTAGAATATCATTATAACCAACGCTTTTGAACACCATTCAGGAGGGAGGGGTGATAAATAAAAACGCAGTTGAAGTTAAATATATCGAACATACTTCTCGTCTATAAAGAGGAAAAAATAAAGAGGAGTTGATACGATTAGATGATATTTATAACGGGAGATCTGCACGGTGCAGCCGATTTTGAGAAATTGAATAAGATAAACGGATTGGAAGAAGATGTTATCCTCATCGCCGGTGATTTTGGTGTCCTTTGGGAGGCAGTGCCAGATGAGATGGAGAGGAATTTGATAGCAAAACTTGAAGGACTTGGTCCGACAGTGCTTTTCATTGACGGTAATCATGAAAACTTTGACAGGTTGGATGCCCTTGAAACGAGGGAGTTGTTTGGAGCGGATGTTGGTGTGGTTTCGGATAAAATTTTTCACCTCAGACGGGGGAGAATATACACGATAGACAACAAGACTTTCTTTGCCTTTGGAGGTGCACCGTCACCGGATAAGATCAAGAGGCTCAAAAACAACACGTACTGGGAACGTGAAATCCCGAATCGTGAGGAATATGAGCTTGCGATAAAGAACCTCGAAGGGGCAGATTTTAAGGTGGATTATGTCCTGACCCACGATGCACCTGCTGCTGTTAAGGGAATGGTGTCCGGTTACTGTTCGCTGGATGGATCCGAGAATTATTTAAACGATTTCAGAGAGAAAATTGTATTTAAAAAATGGTATTTTGGACATTATCATCAGGACCGTATTCTCGGAGATTATATTGCACTGTATAATGATATCTCCGTTTTGAGATGAGACGCAACACTCGCTTTCCTTTTCTCAATCTGCAGAATAACATGAAGAGTGTAGAGCCATAGCAGAAATTCAAACGATTAAACCTCTGGTATAATTACACGAGATCAAAAGATGTTGACTATGCAATAATTAGAAGCTGAAAACAACTATCTTACAGAACAAAAGTTACCGCTAAAAAGGGTTTTTTGAAATGAAATATATAAGAGAAAATTTTGAATGCAGCCGGGACGGACTCAAGATACGCGGTTATCTGCTGAAACCGGAATGTGATGGGAAGATACCCACTGTGATTGTGAGTCATGGTTTTGCAAGCGACACACGAATTACGAAAAAATATGCCAAGTGTTTTGCAAAGGCGGGATATGTGAGTGTCTACTTTGATTTTTGTGGTTCGGGCAAAGGGAAGAGTGATGGAGAATCCGTAGATATGAGTGTGCTGACGGAAAAGGACGACCTTTCTGCTGTGCTGGATAAGGTGCAATCTCTGGATTATGTTGATACTGGTCGAATCATATTGGCAGGATGTAGTCAGGGAGGATTGGTTTCCGCTTTACTGGCAGCAGAGCGTGAAGCGGATGTGGAGAAATTGGTCTTGTTTTATCCTGCTCTTTGTATTCCGGATGATGCCCGTCGTGGAAGTATGCTCGGCGGTAAATTTGATCCGGAAAATGTGCCGCCAACCTTTAAGGCTGTGTTTGTCGAGTTGGGGGCAAAATATGCCCTGGAGGCACAAAAGCTGGATCCTTTCAAGGAGATTTGTGCTTATCAAAAACCTGTTTTAATCTGTCACGGAACAAAGGACAGGGTGGTCGACATGAGCTATGCGAAAAGGGCAGAAAAGGAATACCAAAATGCAAAGTTGGTTATCGTTGAAGGTGGGGATCACGGGTTTATCTTCCGGGGATTCAAACCGGCCATGAGGGCTACTTTGGAGTTTTTGAAGGATAATCCTTCATAATTTGTCCATTATATATGGGGTATCTTAATAATGAAATCGGCAGGAGATAATGATGATTTCATCTTCAAAGTATTCGTAAACCAGTCTGTGCTCATAATCAATTCTTCTCGACCAGCAGCCTTTGAGTTGAAAGCGCAGGGGCTCTGGTTTTCCAAGACCTTTGAACGGGTTTCTTTTAATATCTTTTATCAGCTCATTGATCTTTTTGAGTTTTGATTTATCCGTTTTCTGCCAATAGAGATAATCTTCCCATGCTTCATCCGTAAAAGAGATTTTCATTCTTCAATCAATTCTCTTTCAGTTTTTTTCCCCTTATGTGCATTTTCAAGAGAATTGAGTAAATGTCTGGCGTTGTTCTCGTTTGAGAGAAGATAGGCCGTTTCTTTTATTGAATTATAATCTTCCAGAGAAAGGATCACCACGTTTTTATCATCTTTTCTGGTTACGATGATGGGTTCATGACTGTCAACGGCATCATCAAAATATTTTTTCAGATTCTGTCTCAGTTTTGAATAGAGAACGGCTTGCATTTTATCACCTTCTTTTTTAGTACAATATATTGTACCATATTAAATCTTTAAAAAATATAAAGAATTTGTGGTGTTTATGTTATTGAGATTCCCTCCGAACCTCATTTTGTTTCAAATTATCCAGTGAAACGAGGACAACTGTTGAAAGGATGATGACGCCGCCAACGGCTGTGTTGGCAGTCAACACTTCCCCCAGCAGCAAATAAGCCAGGATTATTGAATACAACGGTTCCAGCATGGTGATGATGCTGGCCATATAGGCCGAAACTTGTTTAAGTCCGTTGATGAACAGTGTATGAGCCACACCGGTGAACAGAGTTCCCAGGAGAATAAGCAATGTGATATCGCCTGCTGTGACAACCGGTTTGATGATAAAAAGACTGGGTAATAAAAACACGGTTGCCGTTGATTGTTCGTAGAAGGCCACCTTTTTCCCACTGTAAGTCTTGACCAGTTGTTCGTTGAAGATGGTAAAGACGGCATAAAGGACACCGGAACAGAGTCCGACGATACTGCCCGCCATGGTGTTACCGAATAGATCTTTGAAGGGAACGATAAATAAAACACCGATAAGGGTCATCAGACCGAACAGTACTTCTTTTTTGGCGATTTTTTTGTGAAAAATGAGCGGCTGCAGCAAACTGACGAATACGGGGAATGCGGAGAAGGTCAACACACCCGTTGCAACGTTTGATAGTTGAATCGAAGCGAAAAAGGTCGTCCAATGGAGGGATAGGAGAATTCCCATCATGATGAGTTTTTTGTAATCCGCTCTGTTGTTGATCCTGAGGGGTTCTTTGCTGAATAGCAGCCAAGTGAGCATGAACAGAGCCCCTGTAAAAACACGACCGAAAACGATGACGAAAGGGTTCAGGTCGATAAACTTGCCGAATAATCCGGTTATTCCGAAGAGAAGGACGGCTATATGAACTTCAAACCGGCTTTTTTTATAAGGTGATGATTTCATACCCGTCTTCCAGATAATCATGCATGGCGGGATGTCCGTTTGCATCACCCTTTAGAGGGATTCCTGTTTTTTCGTTGTACTCAAGAACGCCCAGTTGATAAGAACAGGCTTTGCAAATACAGTCGAACAGTTCGAGTTCCCTGGCTTTTATATACATCTTGTTTTTTTCTTCTTCCAGGACTCTGATCAGCTTTACGGCTTCCCCTTCTACAATAATCTTGGTGTCGATGCCTTTTTCGTGTAAATTGATCGCGTTGATTAACACGTGCATAAAACACATTTTTTCTCCCTTAAATGCGAAAAGCGCAATTTTTCTCATAGTTGGTTTCCCTCCTGAAAGCATCTTCTGATGAAGATACTATTTTTTATTTTTGTTTAAAAACTTTCTGATCTCCTTTTGAGAGGAATCCAGGGTACACAGGGTTGCAAAATGATAATTGGTGGTCTCGAGTGCGTCCTCGAATTTCATATCTTCTATTTCATAAAAGGATTTTTTTCCGAGTTGCATTGCCACGGGATTTTTATCCGCTAATCTTTGGGCATATTTTTGAGTTTCTTTCACCAACTCCGATTCGGGAACGATTTTGTTGATTAAGCCCATAGTTAAGGCCTTTTCCGCATCGATAATCTCTCCGGTCATGATTAATTCAAGGGTTCTTTTTCTGCCGAGACTTTTTACAAGGGGAACAGCGGGTCCCATGCAGAACAGGCCGACGTTAATAGCCGTTGCGCCAAATTTTGCCGTATCACTCGCAATGGCCAAATCACATGCGGCAACCAGACCGATTCCGTTTGCCACTGCAATCCTGTGAACGGAGGCGATGACGGGTTTGGCCATTTTCGCAATGGTCATATTCATCTCTTCCATCAATCTAACCCAGTCCAGATAATCTTTCATCGGTTTTCCATCCACATAGTTCACATCTATTCCCGTACAGAAGTTTCTTCCATTGGCGTTGATAACGATTACATTGACATCTGAATCCCGATCCATTTCTTTTAAGGCAGTGTTTAGCTCTGTTGCCATTTCTATGTTGAAGGTGTTGTTTGCCTCAGGCCGATTTAACGTAATCGTTCCTATCTTATCCTGAATGGATGCTATCACGGTGTTGAATTTCATCATTTACCTCCAAAATTTTTATTTTTACTGCGTTTCTTTATAGCCAAAGAGAGGGAAAAGTGTTGTCTTTTCGTTAATCATTTCGATCGAGATATATTTCCCGACGATAAAATTCTTTTTGTAAAACAGGAGGAGTGTCGGCAAACGGCTCATTTTGCCGTTACCATCGTTTAGCGTAGGGAGACGGAGAAAGTCGAGGATGAATTGCAAAATGATGGTAACGAGTCAATCTGCACCTCTTTTTATTTTTCCACATATATTATACCAATAATATACAGAAAACCCATTTTTGTATAGAAAATACCAGAGCTCCGTGCATAGATATAGTTCTTCAAATCTGATGCTATAATATGGATAATCATTTTATATTAAAAATCTCTTTGTGTTTTTGGATAAATAAAAAAGGAGGAAGCCCATGGTAGAAATTCCGGAAGCCCGTACGATTTCAAAACAGATGAATCGGGAATTAACGGGTAAGAAAATAGTAGAAGTGATTGCCGCTCAGAACCCCCATAAATTTGCCTGGTATTATGAAGACCCCGGAGATTATCCCGAGAAGCTTATGAACAGGACAATTGACGGAACTGAAAGTATTAATGGGATTGTTGAAGTCAGTTTGGGGGATTACAGGCTGGTCTTTAACGAGGGAATCAGGTTTAAATACGGTAAAGAGGAAAAAGACCTGCCGAAGAAACATCAGTTGCTCCTGCGTTTTGATGATCTATCCTATCTGGTGGCATTTATTCAGATGTATGGCGGGATTTACTGTTTTAAAGATGGAACGTTTACGAACCCCTATTATCTGGTTCATAAGGAGAAGCCCAATCCGCTGGGACCGGAATTCGATTTTGACTATTTTAAATCGCTGATCGGCAAACTGGATTCCGAAAAGATCAGTATCAAGGCGTTTCTTGCGACAGAGCAGCGGATACCGGGTCTCGGCAACGGAGTCCTGCAGGATATTTTATGGCAGGCCAAGGTACATCCGAAGAGAAAGTTGAGCAGCTTGTCCTGTGAGGAGCGAAAGACACTCTTTGAGGCCATCAAGGAGACGCTGAAAGAGATGGCTCGGTTGGGAGGCAGAGACACGGAAACAGACCTGTACGGTAATAAAGGCGGCTATCAGACGACAATGAGTAAAAACAACAAGGAGAAAAAATGTCCGTTGTGTCAGGGAGACGTTATCAAAAAGGCGTATATGGGTGGCAGTATTTATTACTGCGAAACGTGTCAGCCGGAATAGCCTGCATGAGACGGAGTTCTTAGCCCGTTAATCTACAACATCAAAGCGGTCCGATGATTTCTCAAAACCACCTTTTATCATTTAATCAGGTACTCTTCGTCGATACTGGCACAGTTTCTCCCGTTGAATTTGGCCTTGTACAGGTTCAGATCTGCGGCATCGATACCACTCCGTAAATCACCGTTGTTCTCAGGCAGCGTCGAAACCCCTATCGAAGCGGTTGCAATATCCGAAACCGGCGACCACTCATGCGGTAGCTTCAGTCCCCTTATCGCCTCAAGCATTTTCATAGCGATCTCCTTTCCGCTGTATCGATGAAGCGGCCACAGGATCAGAAATTCATCACCGCCATAACGGTACAGATATTTTTCCTCTTCGGGATAGACTTTCCGGATGGTATCCACCATGCTGATAATACAGCGATCTCCTTTCAGATGCCCATAATGATCGTTGTATTGCTTGAAATAATCAATATCAAACATGATCACGGCAAGAGTCCCATTCTGTGCGTTGATCTTGTCAACCAACTGCTTCCCTTCCAAACTGAGAGACAAACGGTTCAAGCAACCCGTTACGGCATCTCTGCGTGATGTGTTCACCAATTCCTGATTCTTTTTAGTCATCTCAATCAGTCTCAATGTGTTCTGTGTGATAAACTGCTGATTCTGCTTGTAAATCTCACTTTTCATGTTGACCGATTTTCTGAAAAGTTCCGAGGCATCCTGAAAACGACCGTCCTCATCGTAGAGATTGGCAAGCATCAGCATCAGTTCGGCGGCCGTAGAAGAACCGCTGATTTTCAAATTGACCAGTATTCTTTCGATGAATTCCTTTGTCATCTGCAACCGGTCATGTGCCATAAAGATGTTGCACCACTCGAGTACATGGTCGTAGAGTGCCGTCTCCACATTCTCCGAAAAAAACTCATCATAAATACGGTTCATCTCTTCAAGTGACTTGTCGTACTCCCCACTGTAGGCATGAAGTCTGGCATAATTGACCTTTATTCCCCATAATAGAATGGTGGGAAGCTGATCGACAAACTGCTCAGCCGTTTCAAGATAGGCTTGTGCCTCTTCAAACAGATTCATCCGCATCTTGTATACCGCCATGTTCAGGGAAGTATACACATGGTTCTGAACAGTTCCCTTCTCTAAAAAGTAATCGTAAGCCAGTTGGCAGTACTTTCCGGCCTCCTCGATCATATCCTGCTTGAAAAGACAAACACCGATGTTGTTGTAAATTCCGCCAAAATACGCTTCAAAATTGTTTTTCTGTGCATTTTCCAGGGCTAACATCAAATACTGGAAGGAATGCTCATAAAGCCCAAGCAACCCGTAAACGGTTCCCAGATTGTACTGAGCTCTGATCAACGCCTCGTCGTCGTTGATCTGACCGGCAAGAGAAAAGGCATCAAACAACAAATCAAAGGCCTTCTTCGTTTCCCCCTGATAAAAACACAACAACCCTTTTGCGGCCATAAAGTGAACCTGAGCACCGACATGATCAATTTGTCTCGCATTTTCTATCAGGTCATCCAATGCCTCCTGTGTGATCTTCCTTCCGTTCACCTCATCGGCGATGGTGTGTATTCGATTGTTGAGCTCTTCGTATGTTGCCATTTTGATTCCTCTCCTCTTTCTTTATTTTAACGCTTTCAAACAGCCGGATTTAATCGCAGCCATATTTTGAGAGATTCTCTCTTTCGGCCAATTCCACCATTTGATTTCAAGTAATGCCGAAATGGTTTCCTCTGAAAATCTCTTTCTTATCGGTTTGGCCGGAACACCACCGACAATCGTATAGGGCGGCACATCTTTTGTCACAACGGCCCGTGTGCCGACAATCGCACCGTCTCCGATTGTCACACCTGCCATGATTACCGCCTCATAGCCAATCCAAACGTCATTCCCGATAACAATATCACCCTTGTTATCCCATGCATCCGTTACCTCTGAACGTTCCAGATTCCATTCCTCAAAAAACAGTGGAAACGGATATGTGGATAATGACTTCAAGGTGTGGTTTGCACTGTTGAATACAAACTTTGCACCACAGGCAATCGAACAAAATCTCCCGATCGTCAGCCTGTCATGATTGATAGGATACTGGTATAAGACGTTATTTTTTTCAAATTGCGTGGGATCGTTTACAAAATCGTTATACATGGTATATTCCCCCGCAGAGATATAGGGATTTGTTATTACATGCTTCAAATAAACCGTTTGCTTATCACCCGTTCG
>ERZ795057.3605-NODE-3605-length-10472-cov-6.742728_pt1 | contig 10472 bp, 10 predicted proteins | sample MGYA00375141_ERZ795057 | MGnify/ENA primary metagenome ERZ795057 (study PRJEB30186, sample SAMN05720163) | activated sludge metagenome | isolation source: Anaerobic digester | place: Hong Kong | collected 2015-01-26 ... | reverse complement strand
TCCCCTACATGCGCATCCTCTCCGAGCGAAGCGAAGTCGGCACGATCCGGCTGGTGACCATGGAGACCACCAAGAAGTTCCTTCCCGAGGTCGATCTGGACATTGAAAAGGTCACGCACACGGAGATCCGCTCCCGGAAAGGGATCTCAGGGGGTATCGCGAAGGCGGAACTGTTCATCCGAACGGTGTTCGTCCTGATCCGGATGGTCAGGAGGGAGAAGATCGACCTGGTCATCGCCAAGGCCTCCCTGGCCGGAGCCATCGCGGACCTGGTCCACTTCCTGACAGGGGTGCCCTACATGGTGGAATCCTACGAGCCCCATGCCACCTACATGGCGGAATGTGGCGTCTGGGAGCGCAGCTCCCTGCGTTTCCGCTTCGCCCATTGGATGGAGCAGAGGCAGCTCGTCCATGCCAGCCACATCATCACGGTCACCAGGAACCACAGGAACGACCTGATCCGGGAGGGGATCTCTCCGCAGAAGGTGCACGTGGTGCCCAGCATCACCGACCTCGAGGTGTTCCGTTTCGACCCCGTGGAGCGCCAACGGATCCGGGCGGAACTCGGCATACCCGAGGGATCGGAGGTGGGGATCTATGTCGGCAAGTTCGGCGGTCTGTACTTCGAAACGGAGGCGTTCGAGATCTTCAAGCGGGCCATGGACGGCATGCATGACATGCACGTGCTGGTCCTCTCCCCTTCCGACCATGAACACATACGACAACTCGCGGAAGAAGCCGGGATCCGTCGCGACAGGTTCCATGTGCTTACCGTGAAACACGTGGAAGTGCCACACTACCTGTCGGCCTCGGACATGGCCTTCAGCACCATCAAGCCTTCCCCGGCCAAGCGCTACCAGTGTCCGATCAAGAACGGCGAGTACTGGGCGAACGGTCTTCCCATCCTGATGACCGATGGCGTGGCCGACGACCACCTGTTGATGCGGAAGGGATTGGGTGGCGCCGTGTACCGGGAGGACCTGGCCGACCTGGACCAGGCCCTCGGCAACATCCGGAAGATCCTGGATCAGCCGGGCCATCGGAGCATGATCCAGGGGCTGGCCCGGCGCTTCCGTTCCAGCACCATCATCCAGGACGTGTACGAGGAGCTCTTCGGTCCTGATGCTGCAGGAAGCGCCAGTGGCGGATAGGGTCCGCTAGGCGTTGACCTTGTGTACCGGCCTGTCCGGCGGTCTGTCCGGATCCCCGTTCACGAAATCCTGGAAGGAGAACCGTCCCTTCCTTCCCCTCGCATCCCGCCTTCGATCCAGGATGTGTGAGGTGATGAAAAGGCCGGAGAGCATGAAGGGCAACAGCGGGATCTTGAACCGGACCAAGGCACCGAAATTGGGCGTGGTGATCCCGATCATGAACGCATAGCCGATGGCGAAGAGGTAGCACATCTGGAGCAGCGGGTTCACCCGGATCAGCGTGATCAGGTGCCACACCCGGGTACGGACCAGCACCTGGATCGAAAGCAACAGGAGCCAGGTGTTCTCCAAGGCGGCCAGCAGCATCACCACGTTGTTGCTCTCCAGCAGGCTCGGCCTGTACAGCCCGGCGAAGGTGGCCGCCGGGAACTTGGACATCACGCTTCCCCAGGTCGGCTCGATCTCGCCAAGGTCGAAGTAGTTGCTCCCGTACTGCTCGCTCCGCTTCATGTCGCGTTGCGTGGTCACCGTGGTCTGCAGCGCGTTCTCCAGCGAGAACTTGTCCAGCTTGTCCCCCAGGCTGTTCAACGTGAACAGGGAGATCGAGACGAGCAACGCCATGCCCACCGGAATGGCCAGGAGCCGGACCAGGGAGCTGCGTATCCGTGCCACCCGGTTGTAGATCAACCACAGGATGCTGGCCGGGAAGATGGCCATGAAGATGTAGGGCTTCATGGCCACCATCACGAGCACGGACAGGATCACCGCGATCCAGGACGGTATCCGGTCCTTCTTCAGGAAGAAGATGCTGTCCAGCGCCGCGATGTACCAGCACATGGCCGCGAAGGTGAAGGTGTCCTTCAGGATCCCGGAACCCCAGAAGATGCAGGACGGCATGAACAGCACCGCGATGGCCAGCTTGCCGCGCAACTTCGGATAGTAGCGCACCAACATCCGGTACAGCCTCCAGACCCCCGTGTAGGAGACCATGGCCACCAGGATCGTCGTGAGCAGGAAGCTCTTGAACCCGATGATCATCAGCGGGCTGATGATGCGGACCAGCGTGTAGGTGCGGGGATCGAAGTAGATGTAGCCGAGCGGATAGCCCGTGTTCGGGGAGAAGTAGGCCATGCGGTTCTCCATGGTGTTCTCCGCGAACAAGGCCTTCAGGTAGGTCATCGGGTCCTCCATGAACACGTTCACCAGCGGGATCGCCGACAGGTAGAAGCTCACCGTATCCCCGTTCCCGTAGTAGTACAGATAGATCAGGGTGAAGAACACCCCGCCGAGCACCTTGGCGTAGAGCCCCCAGAGGTAGTAGCGGTACTCCGGGTGCTTCTTGATCGCGATGTTCTTCTTCCGCGAATGGAGGGTCGCCGCCACGGCCACCAGCAGGATGGACACGGACACCTCCAGGTGCTCGATGGTGACAAGTGGATCCCTCATGGAAGACCGGAGGTCGCCGGCATGCGGACAACGCGTTCGGTCAAAACTACGGCCCAGGAACGGCCGGCGATCCCCCCGGTGTCGCAGGGATGTCCGTCCCGCGAAGGTCCGCGGCCTGTGACCTCCGCTATCTTTGATGGCGATGCGCGAGGAATACGACAGGCCCTGCCCGAACTGTGGGACCGTTGATGGCCGGCCGCTCCCCGCCTTCCAGGCCCATCACCTGGTACGTTGCCGGAGTTGTGGCACCACCTATGCCGGAAGGTCGCCCCGGCCCGAGGAGCTGGAGCGCTTGTACGCGAGCTATCCGGTCCATTCCGGTCTCAGCCCGATCACCCGGAAACGGTTCGAGGCCCTGCTTGACGAGCTCGAGCGCTACCGCTCGACCGGCAGGCTCATCGACGTGGGGTCGGGAAGTGGCTATTTCCTCGATGTCGCCCGGGAAAGGGGCTGGGATGTGCACGGTACGGAGTACGATCCCCGCATGGTGGAGGCCTGCCGGGCACGAGGCATCAGCATGGAGCAGGGGCCCCTGGACCCCAGGAACTACGAGCCCGGCTCGTTCGATGTGGTCACCAGCTTCGAGGTGCTGGAGCATTTGCTCGAGCCCCGCACCGAACTCGGGCATTTTCGCTCCCTGCTTCGCCCTGGGGGCAGGCTCTACCTCACGACCCCGAACTTCAATGCGCTGAGCCGGCACCTCGCAGGCCCTGCCTGGAACATCGTGAACTACCCCGAGCACCTGAACTACTTCACCCCCAGGTCGCTGGCCCGCACGCTCCGCGCCGTCGGGTTCCAGCGGATCGCCATCCGGACGACCGGCATCAGCGTCAGCCGGATCCGCTCCAGCCGCACCCGGTCCAAGCAGGAGAACGTGGACCCGGGCAACGACGACCAGCGCCTGCGCCACGCGATCGACGGCAACGCGGCCCTGCGGTTGTTGAAGCGTTCCGCCGACGGCATGCTCACCGCCTCCCTTCGCGGCGACACCATCAAGGTCAGTGCCGAGGCCCCGGCGGCTCAGTGATGGTACTTCGAGCCTTTGAGTATGCTCATGGCCCGGTACAGTTGCTCAGCGAGCACCACCCGCACCAGCTGATGGGGGAACGTGAGCCGTGAGAGCGCCAGGATGCGGTCCGCCCGCTCCCTGACCTGGGGGGCGAGCCCGTAGCTGCCTCCGATCGCAAGCACCACACGCCGGACCCCCGAATCCCTCCACGTACCCAGGAAGGACGCGAGACCTGGGGAATCAAGCTCATCACCACGCTCATCCAGGGCCACCAACCGGTCCCCGCTCCCGACATGGGACAGGATCCGTTCGGATTCCAGCAGACGTCGGCGCTCCAAGGGTCCGTGGACCTCTTCGGCAACGATGATGGGGGTGACCTTGACGTCGCGGGACAGGCGGTCCAGGTAATGCGACATACCTTCACTCACGAACCCCCGGTCCGTCCGACCCACCATCACGATGATCAGTTCCATCCCCAACCGGTCGTTGATGAACCCTTCCCGGAACGGGTGGGTCTTTGGCCCGGTATTTGCAAAATTGCGGACAAACCAGGCATTCATGTCCCGTTGGCCGCTCTTCGTGCTCTTTCTACTGGCTTCCCTGGCCGGACGCTCCCAGGAAGCGGAAAAGGACCGGGTGGTGGAGGCCATTTCCTCCGGCGACCCGGGGTCGCTCTCCGAGCTCTTCATCCCCAACCTGGACCTCACGGTGAACGGGACCGGGGACGTGTACAGCAAGGCCCAGGCCGAACAGATCCTCCGCAAGTTCTTCGATGAGCATCCCCCCGTGGACCTCGTGATCGAGCATTCCGGGGTGAGCAAGTTCGGCGACAAGTACTTCATCGGCATCCTGCGCACGCGCACCGGTTACTTCCGCGTCACCTTCTTCCTGAAGAAGATGGAACAAGGGTTCCTGGTGAAGCAGTTGCGGATCGAGGACAGCAAGAGCGACTTCTGACGTGCTCCCCGAAGGCACCCTGGAGCTGCTGGACAGAACGCTGGCCGAGGACATCGGCGATGGCGACCATACGACCCTGTCCACCATCGCGGAGGGCACCCATGGTGGGGCCCGATTGTTGGTGAAGGAAAAGGGGGTCCTTGCCGGAGTGGAACTCGCGGAGGCCATCGCCCAACGCGTCGATCCCGGCCTCCACATGAAGGTCCTGATCCGTGACGGTGCACGTGTGGAACCCGGCGAGGTCGCGTTCACCCTGGCCGGTCCGGCGCGTGCGCTGCTCCTGGCCGAACGCACCCTGCTGAACTTCATGCAACGCATGAGCGGCATCGCCACGCTCACGGACCGCTTCGTTTCCGCGATCGCGGGTACCGGATGCCAGGTCATGGACACCCGGAAGACCACTCCAGGCCTCCGCGCCATCGAAAAATGGGCCGTCCGCATCGGGGGCGGCCGCAACCACCGGACCGGGTTGTACGACATGGTGCTGATCAAGGACAACCATGTGGACCTGGCCGGTGGCATCAAACCGGCCCTTCAGGCCGCACGTGCCTATCTGGAGGCCAAAGGCCTGGACCTGAAGGTGGAGATCGAGACCCGGGACCTGGGGGAAGTGGAGGAGGCGCTGGCCCATGGCGGTGCGGACCGCATCATGCTGGACAATTTCCCCCTGGACCTGCAGCGGCAGGCCGTGGAGCGGATCGGCAGGGCCTGCGAGACCGAGGCCTCGGGCGGCATCACGCTCGAGACCGCCAGGGCCCATGCCGAGACCGGTGTGGACTTCATCTCCGTGGGTGCGTTGACGCATTCGGTGCCCAGCCTCGACCTCAGCCTCAAGGCCATGTGATCCCATGCTGGAACGGCTCAAGCGCAGGATCCTGTACTCGCGGCCGTTCCGCTCGCTGATCGCCTGGAGCCAGCGCCTGGTGCTGCCCGGCTTCGCGGGGTTCAGCGTGTACGCCATCTCGCGCTTCTTCCTGCGCGCCATCGGGGAAGGGCACCTCATCACGCGGGCCTCGGCCATCGCCTTCAAGCTGTTCATGGCCCTGTTCCCGGCCATCATCGTGCTGCTCACGCTCATCCCCTTCGTGCCCATCGCGGAGTTCCAGGAGAAGCTGATGGGCAACCTGGAGGAGCTGATGCCGGCCGAGGTGTTCCGCTTCGTGGAGAGCACCCTGGAGGACCTGGTGGTGAAGAAGCATTCCACCCTGCTGAGCGTCAGCTTCCTGCTGGGCCTCTACTTCGCGAGCAACAGCGTGGACGCCATCCTGAACGGGTTCAGCGAGAGCAGCCAGCACGACACCTGGCACAACCCCCTGAAGCAACGCCTGCTGAGCATGGGGTTGCTGCTCGCACTCACGCTGATGAGCGTGGTGGCGATCCTCCTGCTCACCGTGAGCGGGAGCGTGATCACCTGGGCGGATGCACACGGGCTGCTGCCGGGGGACCTCACCGTGTTCGGCCTTCAACTGGCACGCTGGGTCATCTCCATGCTGCTCGTGCTGGGCGCCTTCTCACTGCTCTACTACGCCGGCGACCCCATGGCCAAACGCTTCCGGTTCTTCACGCCGGGTGCCATCCTGGCCACGTTCCTCTTCATCATCGTCTCCCAGGCCCTGGCCTACTTCTTCAGCAACTTCACCGACTACAACGCCCTGTACGGCTCCATCGGGGCCATCCTGGCCGTTCAGCTCTGGCTGTACCTGAACATGCTGGTCCTGCTCGTGGGCTACGAGCTGAACACGAGCATCTCGCGGGCCAGGCGGTCGCGGAGCAGTGAGCTGCGCGTGCGTCGCGATCAGGGCGTGGCCTGAATACCTTCGCGTTCATGCGTACGATCGTGATCCTTGCGCTCCTGCTCCCGCTGGTGGCCCCCGCCCAGCATGGCGTGACGGGCATGTGGAAGACCATCGATGACAACACGGGGAAGCCGCGCTCCGTGGTGGAGATCACCGACCAGGGAGGCCGGCTGCAGGGCCGCATCGTGAAGTTGTTCCGCGACCCCGGCGAGGATCCGGACCCGATCTGCGACGAATGCCCCGACGACCGGAAGGACCACAAGGTGATCGGCCTGGAGATCATCCGGGACCTCGTGCGCGACGGCTCCGAATGGGCTGACGGCACCATCCTGGACCCGGAGAACGGCAAGGTGTACGACTGCAAGATCTGGTTGGAGGACGGCACGTTGAAGGTGCGTGGCTACGTGGCCTTCTTCTTCCGCACCCAGACCTGGCTGCGCTATGAGGGCGGCTGAACCGGTGGGGCGGTCGGGCACCCGGCCGGTGCTGCTGTACCTGTACCCGAGGCGGTCGGTGTTCATCGACCGGGACCTGGACCTGCTCGGCCCTCACTTCCAGGTGCGCACGCATGAGCTGCTTCGCGGCCCGAAGTGGGCGCTCCCCTTCCGCCTGCTGGCCCAGCTGCTCTTCCTGGTCCGCAACCGCGCCTGGCGACGCACGGCCATCTGCCATTTCGCAGGGTACCACGGTCTGCTTCCCGCGCTGTGGTGCCGCCACCTGGTGATCGTGCTGGCCGGCAGCGACTGCGCCTCCTTCCCCGCCATGGGCTACGGCAACTTCCGCAAGGCCCTGTACGGATGGGCCACCTCCTTCTCGGTCCGCCGGGCGCGACGGTTGCTTCCCGTTCACCACAGCCTGATGGGCATGGAGCAGGACTACGACCCCGATGCACCCCGGAACCAGGGGTTGAAGGCCTTCGTACCGGACCTGCACACCCCTTTCACCGAGGTGCCCTATGGCTTCGATGCCACGTACTGGTCGCCGGACACCGGCTCCCGGGACCCACAGCTCTACCTCTGTGTGGCCAGCGGCACACGTCCCGACAACAACACCCATGCCCGCAAGGGCGTGGACCTGGTGCTGAAGGTGGCCCCGCTGCTTCCGGATGCGCGATTCCTGATCATCGGCAGCCCCGAGCCGGGCGCGTACGAGGACCTGCCACCCAACGTCGCCGTGGAAGGCCGTCAGCATGCGGAAGCGCTCCGTGAACACTACCGCAGGGCCAGGTATCTGTTGCAGGTGTCCGTGATGGAGGGTTTCCCGAACGCCCTCTGCGAAGGCATGCTGTGCGGCTGCATCCCCATCGTGAGCACCATGGCCGCCATGCCGGACATCGTGGGCGGAACGGGGGCATTGGTCACACAACGGACGGCGGAGTCGCTCATGGAGGCGATCCTGTCCCTGCAGGCACTTTCCGAAGAGGAACTGGAGGACCGTTCACGATCCGCACGGGAACGCGTCGCTGCGCGCTGGACCCCGGAACGCCGGCAGCAGGAGCTCCTGGCCGCCCTCAGCGCGGTCGACGCAGCATCGCCACCAGCTCGGGAGTGAGCTTGAGCACGAACGCGGCCGGCCAGTAGAGCAGGGCGATCGCCGACACGCGCAAGGCCAGGTCCAGCATGGGACTTCCGGTCAATGGCAGCCAGTGCACGGCGAGGCCGACAAGGGCGATCAGGCCCACCGCCACCAGGGTGCGCCAACGGAAGGGCCAAAGCCGGTGCCTCGACCACAGGAACCAGAGGCGGAGCAGGTTCACCGCCACGAGGGAGATCAGCGTGGCCCAGGCGGCGCCCACGATGCCCATGGCCCGGATCAGGAAGAAGTTGGCGACCACGTTGATCACCAGCAGCAGCAGGCTGGTAAAGGCATCGAAGCGGTAGTTGCGGGACATGGTGATGATGCCGCCGTTGAGGCCGAGCGCGATGTGGAACAGGTTGGCCGCGGCCACCAAGAGCACCACCTCACGCCCTTGGGCGTAGGCAGGGTCCAGCAGGCCGTAGAGGTCATCCAGCCCGGAGATCACGCAGAGGAACAGGAAACCGCCCACCACCAGCTGTACCATGGCCGAACGTCCGTACAGCCGGTCGATGGACGCCATGTCCCGACGTTTCCAGGCATCCGCCAGGAGGGGCAGGGCCGGCTGGTTCAAGGCGCGGGAAGGTGCGGAGATCACCGACCCGAAGTAGAAGGATACCGCGTAGTAGGCCACCTGCTGAAGCGCCACCTGCCCCAGCAGCGCCCCGATCATCATCTGGTCCAGGTTGCCCAGCACGATCGCCGAGAGGCTGGCCGACAGCGTGAAGGCCCCGTAGGTGACCATGCTGCGCCGCAACCGGCGGGGCATGCTCACCCGCGGCGAGCGCAGGTCCAGCTCACCGGCCGAGCGGATGTCCAGCACGAGCCACAGCGCCATGGCCGCGAACACCGCCACGTACCAGGCGATGAAGGTGGAGAACGGCATCTCCACCATGAGCTGCACCGCGATCAACAACGTCTGCCCGATGCGCAGGCCGAACTCGCGGATGAAGACCGGCCGCGTGCTCCGGCCCAGTGACCGGCTGTAGGCCCGCAGCAGGATGAAGACGACCTCCGAAAGCACCAGGGGCAGCAGGTACAGTCCGTAGAGCCCATACAGGTTGCTGCGATCGGCAAAGATGCGGGTGAAGGTGCCGTGAAAGATCCCGAGGACCGCCATGGCGACCAACGCACCGGCCAGACCGATGAGCAGCACCAGGGAAGGAAGTCCGCGATGGCCGCTGTCCGGATCGCGGAAGTAGGGGAAGAAACGGATCAGCGTGTTGTCCAACCCCAGTTGCGCCACCTGGGCCACCACCGCGGTGATGGAGACCAGCAGACGGAGCAGCCCGAACTCCTCGGCCGCGAGCACGCGCGGGTACAGGAGCACCACGTTCACGAAACCGAGCCCGATGCCCACGTACGCGAGCGCCGTGTTCACCGTGGCCTGGCGGGCGAGGGAGGCCATGGGGGCAAAGTACGGCGGGGAAGGCGTGTCCCTTCCGATCGATGACCTATCGGGGCCGCTGAACGTTCAGCGTCATGTCGAAGACCTTGTCCGGAAGAAAGCGCTCCGGCCGATAGGCGGGCAGGTCTTGCCGGGTATAGATGGCGCAGAGCGTATTGGACACATGCCGGATGCGCCCACGGTGGGCATCATCGGGGCATCCGTCCAGGATCCCTCGCAGTACCGGCCAGTTCACGGTCTCGTAGTCCTTCCCGTAGTCGTGCCATACGATCACGCTGTGCTCATCCCGCAGCAGGCGGAAGGCGTTGCGCGTATCGATCGTCACGCCCGGATGCTCGTGGTCGGCATCCACGAACACCAGATCGAACTTGCCCTCGAGTTCCGAGTAGTCGTACGTCTGGGTGTTCGCCTCGATCAGGGTCCTGTTGGGCAGCTCCCCGGAGAAGAAGTGCGCCGCCTTCACCGCGCTCTCAGGCATGCCCGCCGACCGCATCTGATCGGCCGAGAAGCTGATCGCCCAGGCTTCCTCGACCAAGGGAGCCACATTGGCCAGGCTCTCTCCACGCCAGGTCCCGAACTCGATGTAGCGCCTGCAGGAGGTTCGCGAGGCCAGTCCACGCAGCAGGGCGATGTCCGTTGGACGGGACGTGCCATCAAGGAAGGAATAGCTGCCGATCAGCTGCTGCTTCCCACCGAGAAGCTCAAGAAGGTCCACCTGTGGAAGGCCCTCTGCGAGACCGTAGCCCGACACCACATGGTGCCTGCAGGATTCGACGGTGGAAAGGTGGTACAGCCCTTTCAACAGACGGCCCGGGGCCCTCAACCCCAACCGTGCCAGATCGATCGCTGCACGTGCTCTACTCATCTTGGCCAGTAGGACCGGCAAGATAGACCCTCAACCAAGAGTCGCTCAGTGGGACAGCTCCCAGAGGCGGTTCCTCAAGGTGCGAAACACACCGGCGCCTTGATCAAGGGCAGCCTCACGTGTGCCCTTCACAGGAGAACGATCATATCCCATGCGTTCCACCCATGGGCCAAGGTGCTTCTCCACCAACGCTACCTCCCGGTCCGTAATGTCCTGCTGCCAGGCGTCCAGATCCACCCCGGCTTCCGCATCGGCCACACGGCTG
>ERZ795057.3602-NODE-3602-length-10477-cov-6.187584_pt1 | contig 10477 bp, 9 predicted proteins | sample MGYA00375141_ERZ795057 | MGnify/ENA primary metagenome ERZ795057 (study PRJEB30186, sample SAMN05720163) | activated sludge metagenome | isolation source: Anaerobic digester | place: Hong Kong | collected 2015-01-26 ... | reverse complement strand
ATTCAATCGATTAACAGTTTTTCAATAATTTGATAAAACGCATCCTTTGCGTGTTTTTCACGCCAGGGGTAATGACCGCATTTTGACAGAACAAAACACTTTGCTTGCACCCCCTCTTTCAAGAGGGGGTCTTTTACACCTACCACCGGGTGGGGGTCATGATCACCATGAATAATGGCTATTGGACACTTAACTCGTTTAATGGATTTGATTAACTGTCCGGTTTGGCGTCTTTGTGATGCCTCTTTCCAAACTCGCTGATAGATTTGCATATCGCAAATGATTTTATCAGTCAAATCACTTTCTTGAATATCATATGAATCCAGCATGGAAATGATTTGTCCGGCTTTTTCAAAATGAGTGTTAGCGACCTTTTCATCTTCTTCGTTGATTTTCACAAAATGTTCTGAAAGTCTTTCCTTTGTTTTACGACTCATTCTGCTTTTCCTGGTCCGTTCAATTTCCTGAACATAAGCTGAATCAAACGGTCCCGATGAAATGAGAATCATTTTTTTCACCGTTTGAGGATGGGCATTTTCGTAGTAAACACTCAACCAAGCGCCCCATGAATGGCCGATTAAAGTAACCGGTTCAGAGGCAATTTCTGATACAACTTGATGTAATTCTTCCACCTGTCCATCAATACTATTACTGTGATTTAACAACTCAATGATTCCAACTTGTTTTCCTATTTCCTCACATAAATCAAACAGTGATCCGCTTGCCCCTGGGCCTCCGTGGATACCAACCAAATAGAAAGGTTCTGTTCCATGGCGCCTAAATGACTTATCTTTTATCATTGACCAATCTCCTTTTGATGTTTGAGGTATTTTCTCAATACCATGCCATGAGATTTGAGCATCGAAAAGCGCTGATAAAACCCCTGCATCTGCTCATCACAAGTGAGATCGACACAGCTATATGGTTCAAGTTCTTTCAGCATTATTTCCATTAGTCGAGTTCCTATACCCCTATTCTGAAAAGATGGTAAAACTTCCAGCATAGGGATAAAGGCAAAATTCACTCCATCGCACAATGCGTTTACAAACCCTACAACTTTTTTGCTTTCCTTATCTAAAGCCAACACACGGTAATGACTGTTTTTTAAGATGTGTAAATGCTGCTCGGGTGTTAACGGCCTCGCCCAGCCTACAAAAAAACCTTCTAACTGGCCTTCGGATATCTTGTCGAGATCGGATTGAAAGAGAATCATGAGTCTTTCCTCCATTTTTAATGGGATTATACGCTTCGGTAAAAAACGTCCTATTTCCGCAATAATGATAGCATATCGGCGTGTAGATTTGGCTACCTTTATAAAACACCTTCCTATATGATAAAATAACATCATGATATTTGATGGAAGTGATGTCTATTAAAAAACTGGCCCTGCAAATGTTGTTCGTTTTAGGATTCATCTTCGGTTTAACAGTGCTCATCATTTTTTTGTACAATTATCTGATGTCCGGAATCATCACCATTCAGTGGAAAATTCCTCTTTTGTTTTCCGGGCTTATCGTTGGTTCTTATCTGTTCAAATACATCACGGATAAAAAACAGATGAAAAATGATGATTCTCAAAAAAAAGATAACTAAAATCATTGAAAGGATGAAAGACAAATGAAGAAAAGTAAAAAGAAAAAGTTATTGATTGTTTTCATCATCATCGCCGTGATTGTGATTTCGGGTATTTTCATACTTAAAAACCTGATTGATAAACTTGATGAAGGTCTTGAAGAACTGAAGGGTATTGAAATTGAAAATGTGAATATTTCATCAATCCCGGACGGCACTTATCAGGGACAATACACACAATTTCCCATTGATGTGGTTCTTTCGGTCACAGTCGAAAAGGGACAAATGACGGACATTCAAATAGAAAAACATACAAATGGAAAAGGAAAAGACGCCGAGAAGATTACGGAAAAAGTCATTGCTCGGCAAACCTTACAGGTAGACATTATTACTGGTGCCACTTACAGCAGCATTGTTATTCTCAAAGCCATTGAACAGGCATTGATCAACAGATAAAAACAGACCAGCAGGGCGGTTTGCAACGACCACCCTGCTCTCAATAATGATTGAAATTACTCGCTGTAATCCGGGCTATAACGTTGCGGTCGACTCAAGCCTAAGAATCTGGCATAATCTTTCTCCCAGGCGGAATCAAAGCAAATATAGTACAAGACCACTTTCGGGGATACTTCACAGAACCATGCCCATTCCAAAATGTTTCCCCAATTTTCAGATGTGGTATTTTCCTCAAGATCCTCAAGAAAACCACTGGTCCATTCTCCACCCGTATCGGAAGGGTTGGGATCTGACGGACCGTCAATATCGCCATAAGAACTTTTCTCGCTATCCGTTGCGGTCAGTACTATAGCCACATTGGATAAACCGGATAAATCATCCATAAAACTTCCACTTTTACAGGCATCAATAATTACCTTAAATGTGATGCCGGGAAAATCGGAAATCATGTCTGAAAATTCAGAAGCGGTCATGGTAGAACTCCCCATAACCAGTACATCCGAATTGCCATGAGTGACAATGTAGATGGAACAATCGTTGACACCGGCATCTTCCATCCCTTGGATAGCTGTTCTCAAATCGTCTTCGGTGTTATTTGGCGGTGCCAATTCCTGAGTTTCGGACATAGCCGCTGTAAAACCCTCATAGAAACTACCCATATTGTCGGCATCCGTTGAAATTCCTGCATCCGCATAACGTGCCGGGTTGTTGCCGTTTACAACAATCGATCCTTCAACCTCAGTTTCGTTTCGGTTTTTAGCTTGAAGCTCGCTTTCTTTCTTTGACCGTGCTTGTGATAGAGTATTGCCGGTGAAATTTTGCCACAGGTTTTTCTCGTAGTCAGCGGCGTAGATATCACCGATTAACACAGATGTCCCGTTAACCGTTGGTCCCCAAAGAGCATCATAATCCAGCAGAATGGTGCCGGGATTTTTGGATAGAATAATATAGGTCAACGGGTGTGCAAACCTCGCAAGGGGATCCAGATCGACAACAAAAAAATATCCGTTACCAGCTACCGGTTGGTCGGTTTTTGCCACGAACGGATCGTCCTCTTTAATTTGATCGCCAGCTAAAACTTCCCCAATGTAGAAAATAATGCGATTGGTCTGTGTAGATTGACTTTTTTCTTCAAGACCGAGGTATTGTTTAACCATCTCAACCGCCTGATTGACGCTGATGCCGACGCCTCCAGGACCGGTACAGGCAAATAGAAGCATCAAAACAAATCCGCAAAGAACTGAAATCAACAGCAGTTTCATAAAACCACCTCTTTTTAAAAAAAGAACGATTCAGATCTCTTTGCTTGATAATTTTTTGTTATAACTTTGTTATTATATGATATATTTTTCTCCGTATAAAATTGACTCAGAAACACTGTAGACCTATAGCAAATGAAGGCAGGCGATTAGGAAAGATATTCTCACCGTATTGTTTGTTTTTTATGTTTTTTGTACGCTTTAATTCAATGACAAAAATCTCCCATTTTACTGGGGGATTTTTGTCAACTGTATCATCAATCAACCTTTTACCGATCCTGATGTCAAGCCACTCACCAGATATCTTTGCAACGATAGTGAGAGAATGACCATTGGAATGGCACCAATCATCGCTGCAGCGGTGAATAATCCCCATTCCATTTGATAGGGGCCGTAGGAAAAAGACTGTAATCCAACGGCAAAAGTGTAATTTTCAGGACTCTGCAAAACAACACTGGCTAAAACAAACTCGTTAAAGTTCCCCATGAAGACGATGAGGAAAACTACCGCCAGCATGGGTGCCGTTAACGGAAGGACTATTTTCCAAAATGTTTGGAATCGAGTGGACCCGTCTATCATGGCAGCTTCTTCAAGGGAATTGGGAATAGTATCAAAATACCCTTTCAACAACCACATGTTAAAGGCGATATTGCCCAAATAAATCAATCCCAACCCCCATAACGAGTCCAGGCCGAATCCCGGCAGGTATTGTCCAATAAATCTTAACAGAAGGTAAAGTGCCACCATCCCCATGACGATCGGGAACATTTGGATCAGTAATAAAAACAGCAACCCGTATTTTCTTCCCTTGAAGCGTAAACGGCTAAAAGGATACGCCCCAAGTGCACAGAACATGACCGTAATGGCAGAAGTTGCAATGGCAATAATAATGGTATTGATCAACCATCTCATAAACTGCTGCTCTGGTTTTTTTATCCAATATTGAAGACTTTCGAAGATGTTTTTGTCAATCCGTTCTAAAGATTTGGCTATCTCTTGATATGCTTCTATTTCCGAAAGATCACTGGCGATTCTGGCGATGCGATTGAGTTCGGATGAAAAGCGATTATAGGCGTTTTTCTGCAACGTTTCAATAGCATCCAGTTCGCTGGTTTTAACCATCACGTTAGCATGTATGAGGTTGACGTAACTTACTTTTTTGGCATCAAATTGGGTTAAAACTTTTTCAATCTCATCCACTGTTTCTTTCAGAAAAGAAGTTTCAACTTCATAATTGCGATCTAAGTAAACCAGCTTATCAAAGGTTGTGATCTCAGACAATAGTGCTTTTGCAGGATGGTCCACATTTGAATAATTACTGATAAAACCTGATACGGCACGATTGTAGGCGGAAAGTGCTTCGTAATTGTCTGTCTGCTCCAATAGGATCATGATGTGGATAATGCCTTTCACCTTTTCTATATTTTGTCTTTCTAAAACAATGCTGTTATAGTTTGAACTAATCATTTCCAATTCGGCTTGTTTATCATTCAGAATAGCACGTTGAGTGTTCAAAATCTGAGTGTTTTCTTCCACCTGCATTTGAATCTCTCTGTACTGGCCAACCAAAAGAGATAAGTCCGCTAAATCCTCACGAATAGGATTGACTTTACTTTTTATGAGATCCAGAGCATTCTTCACCGAATCGTTTGATGCATTCATCATCAGTTGTTCTTTTTTATCGATAAACCAATCTATATTCTCCTTCAGAGGTGTTAGTTCAAGACCAGAAACGGGAATATCACCCAAGGTTTTGATCGTTTCAGACAAGAGTTGCAATCCACTCAGAACTTCTTGAACCGATTGATCGTCCACCGATGTTTGATTGTGCTCCCGATCTCGGTTGATTTCAACGGAAACCAGAGCCCTGAATTCTTTCATTTCATATTGAGATACCTGTAATTGTTGATTTAACAAACCCATCCGTTCTTCTATGCCCATCAGTTTTTGTTGATCCAGCTCAATTTGATTTTCAAGCCGAACCACGTTATTCGATGCTTGCAGTCTTTGTTCTTCCAAGGATAAATACATTTCGATAACGGCATTTCGTTCTTTCATTTGGCTTTCTAAGTCCTGCAAGATCTCTTCTTTTCTTGCGGAATAGGCTTTCAGAAATTTGTCTGTTTCTTTTGCAGTTTCTTGAAAACCATCTGTTAATAGAGTCCACTGCTCAAGTTGATCTGGGGTCAACTCTGATTCCAAATCAGTCGTTAATCCCCTGTAACCCTTCAGATTAATTTCTCTATTCCATTTGGAATATGAAAATTCCTGTGGCGTTAACAGGGATATAAAGGCATTCTGAACCGCATTCAATTCAACTTTTATACCCTCACTTACATTATCTTTAACGGATTCAAACCAATCTTGATAGGCATCCTGTATCCTATCGGCAATCGTTTCAAGTTCACGGCTGGTTTCATGATACGCCTTCACAAATTCAGGGGAACGCTTTTCTATTAGTTCCAAATACCGATTTTGTTCTTCCCCTTCGATTGCTTCAAATGACTTGATCAGCTCGTCAGTTAGCTCAATTTGCAAAGATTCGGAGGAATTCAGGATATTTGTCAGTTGAACTTCAAAAAATCGCTTTTCCTCTTCTTTTAGCTCATTGAATCTGCTGATCATTTGACCTGTTCGTGATTTAGCAAAGGCTACGACCTCATCCACATACTGCTCTAATTTTAAGATTTGCTCTTTACTTAATGCCATCTGCTTTCTTAATTCGTCTTCAGTTTGATTAAAAGTGGCCAATAATTCTTCTTTACTCATTTGTGCATATTCAGTTGAGAGGTTGGCTATCTTTTTTAGTTCGGATATTTGTTGAGGGATGTTCTTATTGTTCAGCAGCAGATCTTTGTAATATTGAAAGGTATAACGGTTGCTGAACAGTTTGGTCGAAAACGCTGCATTATCTCTTCTAACAGAGGTTGCCACAATCCAAAACATGGGAAACAGAATTAATACAACTAAAATGATCATAATGGCATGTTTGATGATTCTCATCCTCTGTTCACCTCCTCAAAGGTACCGGCAAATTTAAATTGGAAGAAGCTGATGCCAGCTACAATGATGAAAATAAACAAAGCAATGGCTGAGGCATAACCGAAATCCTGTCCTCTTTCACTTTGAAAAGCCAATTTATAGGTATACGAAATCAAAATATCCGTAGAGCCTGCATTGGTTAGAGAATCCGACATAGCCGGACCTCCTTTGGTTAAAAGGTAAATATTGGTGAAGTTATTAAAGTTGAACGCAAAAGAACCGATTAAAAGCGGAGCAACAGAAGTCATCAACAAAGGCATGGTGATTCCGGAAAATTTTCTGACACGAGTTGCTCCGTCGATGGATGCGGCCTCGTACAAATTTCCGGGAATAGATTGTAATGCTCCCAGACATACCATCATCATATAGGGAAATCCCAGCCAGACATTGACAATCAAGACACTGACCTTAGCCATAAAAGCATCTCCAAGCCATCTGATGGCATCCATCCCTAACCATTGCCCAACAATGATTTTATTGATGATTCCGTACGTTTCATTAAAAAAACCGTTTCTCCAAACCAGCACGGAGATAAAAGCCGGAACAGCCCAGGGAATCAACAAAAGTGTTCGATATAAATTTCTCCCTTTAAACTTCTGATCATTCAACAATAGGGCAAAACCCAGACCAATGACAAATGAAAACAAAACGCTTAGTATGGCCCAAAGGAATGTCCATATCAGGATTTTGATAAAAGGACCGGTAAAGCGGGAATCGGTAAACATCTTTTCAAAATTCCTAAGTCCCACATAACCTCTGTATCCCCCTACATCTATTCGCTGGCCTTGAGGGGATATTTCGTAAAATGTACCGTCTTCCTCCTGAAGCTGAATACCCGTGGCCTGATTCACCAGAACGGTTCTTTCGTTTATCTTTCCATTCTCCTCGAATAACTCTTTATCAATTCGGTATTTTTTTTGGGCATCTACAAGCTTTCGAAAGCCGTAAACCGTTCCAAAACGTACCAGAGAACGCTCGGGATTGATCAGCTCAGCACTGTCCAGATATTTCAAATAAATATCGCTGATAAACATTCTTTGATTGGATAAGGTATCAGGATCGTCAAACGAGAAGAAATATTGATAGACAGAGCGCTTTCCATTTTGCATTCCCTCTACCGCCATAATCTCATCATCATTTTGAATGGAATAGACGATCTCATATTGAGAATCCCCAATAATAACATGCCCGTTGGTAATTTCCTTATACTGGGCCACGCTTTTTGCTGTATTGCCCTCCTGATCTAAAGAGATGATTTGCGGTTTTTCAGCGAGAAATCTTTTTTCGCCGTTGGTAAATACCAAAACAAACTCCTCTGTTGGGGCAAAATCTTCCATATGAACAAATACACTGTAGGAATAGGGTTTGGAACCCTCATCTGTCACATAGGTGTTCATTAACTGCTCCACCACTTGATCTCTTGTAAAAAGATGTCCGGTACCGTAATTGGTAAATGCTATTTTCAAGGTGTAAAAAATAGGGTATACGGTCAATATCAGCAAGAGGCTTAACGCCGGAATCGTATACCGATAGGGATATCCCTTAGGGTTGATTACGGCAAAATCGATGAAAAAGATGATAATAATCATAATGATACCGAGCTCGATGGAATCATTGGTAAACAAAACAACAGCCGCCCAAGTCAAAAAGGCATTCAAAAGAGCTAGAATAAACCATAAAAGCACTTTTCCAAAGATCTTCATTTTAATCACCCTCTATAAAAAATAAAAAAAGGATGGATGGCTTACCGGTATTTACCGAACCATCCATCCCTCTGATTAAAAGTCCTATTTATTCGTTAAGAGCTGCTTCTATCTTGGCAACAGCCTGGTCCAATGCGTCTTTTGGTGCCAGTTCATTGTTAACAATTTGATTTAATGCATCCCCCATCGCTCCCCATACTGCACCCATAGCCGGAATATTGGGCATAGGAATACCGGTAAGGGCACTTTGGAAGAATGAATACACATCCGCATTATCCTTAACCATCTCTGCCACATCCAATCTTGCAGGCGGCCTGGGGTCTGCACGGAATAATCTGTACATCACATCTTGTGTATTGATGAAGTTCGCCAGAAAATCAATGGCAAACAGGGAATTGGGTGATTGAGAATTGATTAAAAAGCCTTGAACGCCCGTGAACGGTCTGCATTCGTTGCCGGCAATACTTGGAATAGGCGCTATACCGTAATCAATTCCTGCCTGCTTATAACCTTCAGTTGCCCATGGTCCGTTGATAATGGCCATAGCCATACCATCTTTGAACAATCCATCCGCAATCTGTGAGCTATCTCCGGGTTTCATAACACCCATATCGTATAGTCCTTTGAGAAATTCTGCACCTTTGAGGGCTCCTTCGTTGTTCAATCCGATATCGTTGGCATCAAGACCCTCGCTAGTCTGTTTGAAAACATAACCGCCGTTTGCAAACAACAAAGGTGCTGTGAAATAGAAATTCGGAGCATCGTATACAAAGCCTCTGAATTCATCATCGGTATATTCTGCAGCAATTTGAGCCAATTCTTCAAATGTAACCGGTGCTTCGTCTAAATAATCTTTGTTGTAGAACAATGCGACGGCTTCTACACCGTAAGGAAGACCATATAGTTTTCCGTTATATTCAAATGCGCTGATGGCGGTTGCGGTAAATTCTTTCCTATCAGAAAGTGTAAGAAAATCTAAAGGAAGCAATAATCCGCTGACGACCAATTCTCCAATTTGGTCATGCGCTGTTACGATAATATCCGGACCTTCACCGACTGGCGCAGCCTGTAAAAACTTCGTCTTGATTTGACCAAAATCCATTTCCTGAACTTCCACCGGAATGCCGTACATGCCTTCAAAATCATTTCCCAATTCCTGGAGTATCTCCACCTGCTTTTCAGAACACCATACCGTTAATTTTCCCACCTCAGCGGAAAACAGGCTGATGGAAACCAAGAGAACCAAAGCTGTTACTAACAACAACTTTTTCATAAAAAAACCTCCTTTTTTTAAATGAGTAAAACATAGAAAGCATATTTCTTAATCATAGCATAAATATGAACAACCGTCAAGATGTTGAATTTCTGTTACGATAGGATTGTATGTAATCCATCATCAAATGCAACGTATATCCTAACAAAGATGATATGCCGATATAGATGGCGTTGGATATTGCTTGTGTAGGAGATGCTGCTTTCATTTCCAAAACATAAAAAAGTCCACCCGCCAACAACCCAAAAACAAACGGGGCCAGGAATGAATGAAAAGGGCCTCTGTGAGGTGGGGTAATTGCAGACAAGAAAACTGAAACTAGCCAACCCATAAGAATAGACAGGTAAAAAAGGACGATTTCGTTTCTTAAAAAAGCCAATTGGGGAAACCACAGTGGGATTCTTTCTTTAAAGACAAAAAACAGGTAAATGGTGGCTATCATCCAGATAATTACTTTGGCAACCCGATGCATGTATGCGTTTTTGTGGTCTAAATCCGGCGCATCAGAGCCCAAAGTAAAAAAGATAAACGACAAAATCAATACCCGATCCGAAATCACAACTAATTGCAACCCATTTTGAATGATACTGTACAATGGAATAATTAAGGGAAAAGTGATAATCCCACTGACCACATGGACTTTAAAATTGGGCATATTCCGAATCCACACCCCATTTTAACAAATAATCCACTTCTTTCAAATCCATGTTTTTTATTTCAAAATGGATGTCTCGGTAGGCTCTTTTAAAAAGAGGATTTGCATTACCGCTCATCATTTCTATCTGACACTCAAAAAGACTTCCCAATAAGTCAGCTGCTTTTACCAATTTACCAGAAGGACCTTCAAAGGGATGAAGCATATAGTTTTTCACAAGGCTATTCCCATTCTCTTTTAAGAGACTTAAAAGATCCTTTTCCACCATTTGTTCTTCTACTTTGGTAATCGTTTCTTCAAATCCCGGTATCCTTCTCTTGGTTGGCGATATGATATCCCCCGTCAAAGCCTCCGGCACGTCATGATAAGCAGATTTCAATAGCAATTCACTGCAATCATCGCATCTTGACTTTAAACTCATCATGATGTAAGTCAACAGAGTCGAGATAAAGGTAACAAAGAAGGTATGTCCTGCAACGGTGGTTCTGATGTTGCGATATGTTTGATTCCATCTGAC
>ERZ795057.3592-NODE-3592-length-10493-cov-4.013029_pt1 | contig 10493 bp, 5 predicted proteins | sample MGYA00375141_ERZ795057 | MGnify/ENA primary metagenome ERZ795057 (study PRJEB30186, sample SAMN05720163) | activated sludge metagenome | isolation source: Anaerobic digester | place: Hong Kong | collected 2015-01-26 ... | reverse complement strand
TGTCATAGAAACAGACGGCTTTATCACTCCAAAGTATACCAGGTCAATCTCAGCCGACATTAATTCTGACGGTAGAAATGAGCTCCTTTTATTCAATCGAAACCTCTTAAAGAAAATTGTATATAATTTCCACGAAAGCTATGAAAATGGTGAGATAGAAATTAGTTTTGATACGTATGATTGCGATATTTATTTATTCGATCCAACCAGAGTTGGAGATTTTAATGGTGATGGCAATATTGAATTAATTTCTCCCGAAAACAATAGCCTTATTTCCTTCATCAGCTCAGGAAAACCTGGATATTTTGTATCTGCTGTAACAAATGGTCTGGGAATTAAAACTGATTTTATTTACAGCCCTCTCTCTGACGCAAATACTTATTCAACAGATAAAAAACCTGCATATCCATTAATCAATATTAATGCTCCGTGGTATGTCGTTGAAGCTATAGTCAGAGATAATGGAGTAGCAGATAGTGATACAGTTTCCTATACTTATCAGGGAGCAAAATATCATATGCAGGGGAAAGGATTTCTGGGATTTAAAAAAATTACTTCGCTGAAACATTTAACCGGCAATAAGAATGTTTCAATTTTTGATTTTGATACAACATATTACGTTCCCTTTCTTGATAGTTCATTGCTATATACTGGAAATACCCTAATTAACTTGAGTAATTATTATTTCAGGATAGACAGCATAGATGGCATTCAATATAAAATGCTTTCTGATTCTAGCAAGACCATGAATTGTCTGGATAACTACACAAGCACAACCAGATATTGTTTTAATGCCGATGGGCAACTTATCTCAAATGAGATTGATGTTGATGAAATAGCCTCAATAAAACAAACCTTTGAATACACTGATGCAGGATGGTATTTTCCCTCCCTGATTGAAAAACATACCAGAGAATACAATAGAAATGGAACCATTGTTGCTGATAGTAGCTATCTGGAATATAATAGTATGGGGCAGTTGGCTTTAAAAAAGGATTTCTGGGGAAGTGATAGAGAAAGAATCACAATGTTTCAGAATTACAATTCTTTTGGAAAACCACTAAGAACGAGTGTGACCGGTAAAATGGGGCTCAATTTAGGAAATGATTCCATCGTAAAAACATATTCCTATTCTGAGTTTGGCAGATTTTTGAGGTCTGAAGCAGGGCCGGACAATATGAAAAAATACTTTGATTTCGATATAAACACCGGCAAACTAATCAAAGAATATTTACCTTCTGGCATAGAAACCGAATATCAATATGGAGCTTTCAATACTCTTGAGAAAATAGTATCGCCAAATTATATTCAATCAATCTCAAAAATATACCGGGCCGATGGACACCCGGATGCACCAGATGGCGCTCTTTACTATTCCTTAAGTAAAAATTCTGTTGTCAACCAGAATTACACCTTCTATGATACCAGAGGTAGGGAATTAAGGACGGTAAGGACCAATTTCAACGGAGATAAAATATTCATTGATGCACTATATGATTCTAAAGGAAGAATATGGAAAACCTCTCTGCCCTATGAATACTCCAACTCACCAATCTGGTCAATCAATTACTATGATAATCTGGGTAGAATCATACAAATGATTTCACCAGATTCAACTATTACCGATATTGTATATTCGCCGCTTACAGTTGAAACGACAGTATCTAAAGGGACTCATTCTACCACTCAGACTATAAAATCAAATGCTCTCGGCGAAACTGTACAGATTGAAGATGTTGAACTTCATGAGGTCAATTACCTCTATTATCCCGATGGAAAGTTAAAATCCATTTTTACAAATGTTCATCCTTCAGATACTATACAACTAGAATATGATATTCATGGAAACAGAACCATGATCAATGATCCCGATGCAGGAATATTAAGGTCGCAGTACGACGATTTTAGCCATTTAATACAGCAGATAACAGCAAAAGGAGATACAATTAAATATGATTATGATAAATTTGGAAGAATGGTTCAAAGACTTGACGAGCGGGGAAATACATATTACATCTATGAATCCGATTCAACAAGCAAAGCGTTTGGGAAAATAGATTCAATCTATTGCCCGAGTGAGGCACAATCCATAAACTATAACTATGAAAGTACCTATGGAAGGCTATCTTCTGTTGACGAAAGAATTTCTGGAAAAACATTTACAAACACATTCTCCTACGATTGGTTTGGAAGGCTTATGTCAAGGACCTATCCTGCAGGTTTGATCACAAATTATTCATATGCTGAAAATGGTCAGATGAAAGAAATTACTGGAAATGGAGTTGAAGTTTGGAGCTGTGAATCAACAAATGAGTTAGGTCAGATTACCTGTTTTACCCAGGGAAGCTATGGTACTGAATTAGAATTTGATGCATATGGAGTACTTGATGAAATAACAACGGGAAGCATTTTCAATATAAAATATATTCACGACGATGCAGGCAATATTGCTTCAAGAGAAGATGTCTTAACTCATCAGAAAGAACTCTTTTCTTATGATAATTTGAATCAGCTTACCAAAATCGAATACTATCTCAATGACAATCATATCTCTTCATCAGATTTGGAATTAGCGTACGGTGGTGACGGAAATATTTTATCAAAATCCGATTTGGGTCTAAATATCAATTACGGTGAGAATACGGCCGGTCCGCATGCCCTGACTTCCATTGAAAAACCAGTAAGTTCATATGTACCCCCACCTCAGATCATCACTTACACAGATTTTAACAAAGTTTCCAGGATCATTGACACCATAGCTCAGGATACCACAATATCACTGGAATTTACATACGGAATGTCCAATCAGAGGGTGAAATCAATCCTGAAAGAAAATAATGTTATTAAGAAAGTAAAATATTTTTCAAGTCAATTTGAAGTTGATTCAACTGCAAACGGAATTAAGAAATACAACTATATTACGTCCCCAACAGGCCTGGCGGCAATATATGTTCAAGAGGGTACAGGTAATGACACTTTATTCTATACAATTCAGGATCATTTAGGGAGTATATCTGTTGTTATTAATCAGGTAACGGATTCAACGCAGTATTTTAGCTATTCTTCCTGGGGCCAACCCAGGGATCCGGATGACTGGACTCTACCATTTGAAGGTAATCTGTTTTCTGCAAGAGGATATACAGGCCATGAACACCTTCTGGAATTTAACCTGATTAATATGAATGGAAGGATTTATGATCCGGCCATAGGTCGATTTTTAAGTCCTGATCCTTTTGTTCAGAATATCGGTAATGCAAATAGTTTTAACAGGTATGCGTATTGCCGGAATAATCCTTTATCTTATTTCGATCCAAGTGGATATACATATGATAAACCACTATATAATTCTGATGATGTTACTTGGGGATCTGAAAATTCAATTGGGGGTTCACAACAGACACCCTTTCTGCCACGAGCAAGTTTTTATGATCCATTCGAATATGATGATCCATTCGAATTAGTTTGGATAGATGGACCTAATGGAGGTGCATACGTAAGCAAATCAGATGTCATTATAATTGATTTTGAAGCATTCTTGAATGATCTACGTTCAAATTATGAAACAGATGATTTCAAACTTACAATTAAATTAGGTTATAATGGAGAAATATGGATAGTTGGAAATAATAAAGGTGCTCAAAGCTCGTTTGGAGGATTAAATACAAATAACTTTCTGGATTATGAAGTAGCTACGGTATATGCCACAAACCGAGGGGATTATGAACTAGGAAAAGAGTTAGTAGGTGTCATAAGTGTATGGTCTGCTGATGCTGCATACGTATTAGGGGTAAGTGGTCAATATGGACAATTTAAATCTAAAAATGGAAACATATACAGATTAGGTTCTTTAGGTTACGGAGTGGGGCTTGATGCTGGTGTTTCTTATATGGTTTTAGGAGTCTGGGCTAATCCAAACACATTCTCTCCACAAGATTTAAGAGGCTGGTCATTTAATGGAAATATTTCTTTATACGTAATTGATATTGGCGGGGAAATCCCACTTGTTGAAAAGTGGAGAGAATGGGGGTACGAATTTGGGGATGCGTATATAGACGGGGGAGCTGGCCCAGCAATCCCTGGTTTTGGTGCCTTTTTTGGAGGATCATATACATGGATATCAAAAAAGCCAATCAATTAAACGCCTATACTATTTCAAAATGTTAGAAGTATTATTTGTTATATCGATATTCTTGAGTTTGATTTTAGTTGGAGCAACAAGTCCCAAGCTAATTTCAGAGTATGAAACGTATTTTAATAAAAAGCCCTGGCTGATAGATTCTTATGCAAATTTTATAATACCTGCAAATAAGGTTATTATTCTAATTCGGCACCTTCTGAAAAACAATGAAACTCATCAAATACAAAACATCATAATTCTGGGCTCTCTAAACCTATTTGGGAATTTACTCATGATCTTTTCGATTCTATTTATTATTTTCCTATAGACGAGCTTTTAACAATAGTCAATAGCTATAGTAACCTATAAACCCGATGAAATGCAGAAAAAACAGATATCATTTATTTTAGCAATACTATTTGCTGTAGTATTATCAAGCTCTTGTCATAGAGAAAAGCAGTTTATATATGATGCTAATGTGATTCTGAATAGAGGGATGGAAAATAGCATAATCTATTTTGAGAAAAGTATTGATTCGAACAAGATAGTATCCTCATTCAAAGATATCGATTCCATGTTTAGAAGTATTGTTTCAATCCTCGAAGAATATAAAGAAGATTTATACCTAATAGATGGATCAAAAAAACAATGTCTAAGCGATTTGGAATCCCCATTTGATACTAAGGAATGTTACAATTATCTGTTCGGTCAAGATAAAAAGATATCATTTTTGGAATGTAAAATAGAAGATTATCAAAATTGTCTAGTTGCAACAGTAGCAGGTTATGAACAGAAAGATTTTATTGTTAGCACCCTGGGAATAATACCGGAAAAAACAAAAAAATGGGGAGAGAAGTCGTGGTCTGAATGGAACTTTGAATTATTGCCAATGATAAGTGTTATAGCAAATCTAGACATGATAAAGCTAAGAGTTTGTACCGTACATTATGCAATGTTGCAGGAATCAGGCAAAGAATAAGCTTCTACTTTATCATTTTCAGTAGTTCCTGAAGTTCTTTAACTGAAATGTCTTCTTTTCGGATTTATCAAAAGAATAATAGAAAAAGCCTGGCAAATCCGGGCTCTTTTTATTATAAAGCAAGCTGCTGTTTATCCTGTTTTTTGAAAAGGAAAGCATCCAGAAATTCTTTATTCAGCCGTTTTTTATCTTCCGGCAGGTTCTCCTCCTTACAGAATTGATTTAAAAGCTCAGTATCTCTGATGCTGTTTCCCGCTTTGTCATGTAATGTCCCGTCAATAAGGAAATCCGGTGTAGTGTCTAAAGACTGGGCAATACGGTTTAGTGTAAATCCCCCCATTTATCCGACAGGGATTATTTGTTCAATTTAACCAATTTTTCAGCTCTATAAGTCTATTGGAAAATAATCTCTCATACTTGAATTTGGATTTACACTTAAAGATGAGGTAATATAATTATTCCTTATTCTCCTAATATTTTTAATCCAGTTTTTGTGTAGTTTATAATAAAGAAATCCAATTATTGAGTAATTTAAAAGCATCTTTATTAAACTTCTTGAAATGATTTCTCGTACAATTAAAACTGATTTATTATGTGGCCTCTCCCTACTGTTTTTTTTCACCTCTCTCATTTATGATCCGGGATTCATAGACAAATACAATCCTCCAAAGGCGCTATATTTTATTAGCATCACCTTTTTAGCTCTTCTTTTTATAGGTGCTAATACGATTATTAAAAGGACCAGCAGAAAAGTTGAATTAAACCTGGCAGACCTTATCTTCATTGTATTTAACCTCTTTTATATTATCCCTTTTCTGTTTCAAGGGGACTTTTGGGGAAGCTTTGACAGAAATTTCTTCTTACGGCTTTCATTGTTAGGTTTTTACTTTATTATAAAAAACCTTTATAACGAATTACCAGCTGAGAAAAGGGATAAATTTATTCTTGTATTTATTTTAGGAATCATAATAATCGCTTTTATCCAGGATCTGGTTGCGATTAAGCAAATACTCTCCCATGATATTCCAAAAGGTGCATTTGACAATTCAGGGCCCTATGCAAATTTCCTGGCAATAATTGTCATATTGGCGTCAGGTTCTTTGCTCAGCAACGTTTTTACTAAAAAATGGATAGTAAGATTTATTTTATTCTTTATTTTCTTATCCCTGTTCATTTTGATATATGCAAAAGCCAGAACAGCCTGGGTAGCTTTGCCTGTTGGTGTGCTATTACTACTTTTCCAAAATTATCATTCTGTTATTCGAAAGTTATATTTTAGACATAAAAAGAATTCAATTGTCGTATTGGCCTTTCTCCTCGCTGTTGTTAGTATTACAGGCTGGTATATGTATCAGATGAAGAAAGATTCGGCTGATGGAAGAATCCTAATCTGGAAAACTACGTTTGCGGCCATTTCCGAGAAACCTCTTTTCGGACATGGACCCGAGGGCTTCCAGGTTGCCAGGGGGCAAGCCCAGGTTAACTATTTTGTCAAACACTGGGATTATGAACATGAGAAAATACTCGCTGATGATCTAAAATTTGCTTTCAACGACTACCTTCAGATTACAGCAGAAACCGGCATTGCAGGGTTTTTGCTTTTTTTCCTATTACTTATCCTGGCTTTTAACGTACCAACTAAGGATAAAATGATCGTCTTAATCAAGACCGGTCTTGCGGTACTTTTTATAACATCCCTTTTTTCATATTCGTTGCAGCGAATTTCAACAATGATGCTCTGGATCTTCTTTCTTGCAATTCTTTCTGCCAATATGCCATTGAAACCTGTTATCTCAATTAATTTAAAGCCTTTCACATCTATTACTGCTGGCATATTGATAACTGCAGGTGCAATTGCAGTGTTATTTTTTACAATCCAACTTTTTATCGCAAATCACAGATGGAAGAATACATACCAGGACTTTCAATCAGGGGAAAGCGAAACGGCTGTTGTTTTTTATAATAAATTGTATCCTATACTTAAAGGTGATCCCTATTTTTTATACAATTATGGAGTAGTACTTTCCATGTCAGATCAATACAATCAATCCATAGCAATATTTGAAAAGTGTAAATTGAAACTCTATGATAATGACTTATTGACATTTTTAGGAAATAGTTACAAGCAGGAAGGAGATTACTTGGCCTCAGAACAAGCTTTTCTGGAGGCCATTTACCTTGTTCCACATAAGTTTCTTTCAAGATATCAACTGGCGGGACTTTATATAGAAACCGGGCAAACCGAAGATGCTCTGTACTGGGCGAATGAAATTATCGGGGAAGAACCGAAAGTTCCATCTCCGCTGATTGAAAAGATGAAAAATGATATGCTGAAATTTGTAACTTCAAATTCAAAAAAATGAAGAAAGCCATAACTAAGTACGCCGGGTTAATATTATTTTCATTCTTCCTGATTGCCATAATTCCAGGATGCCAGTCAGGTATTGAAAAGATAGCGGATGATTATTGCAGCTGCCTGGAAGAAAATCAGGATCTTTCCGTGAAGGATCAATTAGAGAAATGCAAGGATCAATTAGATCAACTGGCTGCCTGGAAAGATGATGAATCAGCTATAAGAAGAAAATATGAAGTTCTGGATTCAATTCTACTCGATAAATGTTCCTGTTTCAGTAATCTCATGGTATCATTACAACCCCGGACAGATTGGAAGCTTCTGGAAGGAGAAGTTGAATCAAAGATCAGCGAAGAACAATGTCTTGACTTCAAAAACCACAATAGATATTATTATTTTGAAGGCAATGGAGACACTACCCATCTAAAGATCATTGATGATTTATGGATAGACTCATTCGAGAATGGGAAATACCATTCTTACCTGAGTATTACCTGGATATCAGCATGTGAGTTTCACATTGAGCTGGTTGAAACGGATGAACCCGCCAGGAAGGCCCTATTTAATCCCGGAGACATATTTAAATACCAGATAATCGACAGGACAGATGCGTATTTTCTTATGACTGTAACATTCGCTGACATTAACCAGGAGTTTAAACTCTATTTTGACCGCTAGAAAGCCCGGGGATAAGGAACGTGTTTCCCTGACTTACAGATCAACAGAAATGGTGTATTTCTGATCCTTACCACCAAATCTGTTTACCATCCTGATACGTAAATGGCCTTTCTTCTTTACCCCCCGAATGACAATGCAGCCAATATATTCCATCGCATGGAACATCACTAAATATTAATTTATAGGATACAGCCATTTTGGTGCCAAGGCTTTTCCATCCATCTTCCCAGATAAACAGCTCATATTTATTTCCAGGGATAATGAAATTTGTGTCTGTTCTTGGGCAGAACCGAATTTTAGAAACTTTTTCATTTTGATTTATCCCAGCATCAATTCCAATCCATGTTGAAGCAGTATCGCTCTTATAAAAAGTTTCGATTTTTCCATCAAACGCATTCCTGTAACTTCGGGCTATATTTCCAGCATGTTTATACACAGGATTCCCCATAATTTTTGAATCTGATCCTGTATTATCTTTATACATAAACTCAATTTCAGCTATATCTCCTGTGGATCCTTCTGCAGATAGAAACCGATAAAATCGAAATGACTGCGTTATCCGTACTGTTACTTCCTCTGGAGTTAAATATGTGCTATCAATGAAATACAGGCCGATAGCATCACTGAAATCTTCCATATTTGCGCCCTGAATTTTACAATTATACAAAAGGTTACCATAGTTAAGAATGTTCTCAAACAAAGGATACTTCCGGTAAATAATCATATCCTGTTTTTTCATCTCAGACGCCGGATAGTATTCTATCTTTCCGTTTGGTTGTATTATAAATGGTTTATCCGTATTATATAATTTACCATCCCTGAGTCCGACAGGAAAATACAGAACATCAGCTCCCACATCTTTAAACAAATATTTTCCGTTTTCCAGTCGTGCCCAGCAAACAGGAGATAGATTATTAATATCAAAAATAGCTAAAGCCATCATGTCAAATGGATTTACATTATCTGCAGTTATAATAAAATCTTGTGTGTTTAGATATTGTGCCGATATATCCGTAGAATGAATATCAATGATATTGGCAGATAATTTCTGTGCTTCATTGTATAGCATCAGATTCTCTGAATCTATCTCATAAACCTGTCGATAAATCTTTGCCCCTTTCTTATAAGGCGTAAGGTAAATCTCATCTGGTAATAGTGAATCACCCGGATAAACGCCTTCAAATATTGCACTTGGCAGGAAATCAGGATATTTAAGTTCCAATTCCAGATCAATGATCATGGGTAAGGTATCAGGGTTATAATAGGCTACCCAATCATGCCCCAATGCCCTGTTTGCCCAATGCGGTGTATAATCCAATGTGCTGGGGATACATAAGGCATGCATAATATTTGAAAGCACAATACAGGCATCAGAACACTTTCCTCCAAAGGAATGAATTAAATCTTCAATGCTTTCAATAGGGCCATATTGCCAATTACCGGGAACCGAATCCTCCTTATAGAAATCGTTATACACAACCTCAAATGCAACGGCAGGGTCCGTACATCCCTTTAGGGAATCCTGTAACCATTTATATTTCTCCAACACCAGTGCCCGATAATCTGTTAATGCTTCATTTTTAACCCTGTACGGAAGGATTGTCATTTTAAAAGTTTCAAAATCAACAGTCCTCCCCCATGGCAACGATTCCCATGCAGAAAAAGCTTCTTCAATGTTATTTATCAGGTATTTTGCTTCTATAGTTTCAATATCCGGTTTAATAATAATATTTGCTGATATCGAATTCTCTATTTCATTCCATTTAGGATCATGAGTAGTTTTTATATAAAGTTCTTCCCTGATCCCCTGATAAATAGCTGTGTGTAATGAATTGCTGTATTCTGAATCTGAATATTTTCCCAGATGTCCGGGCATATTAGAGATCAAGTAGTAGGCGGCCTGAAGTTTTAAACTATCCTTTTTGCTTTTGGAATATCTGTTGATAACACTTTCAAGTTCCTTTCGATTCTCCCCGGAAAGTATAAGAACTTGTTCAACATTCGCAGGTAATATGAAGGTGTTTTTGCATCCGGACAGTAAAATAAAAAACACAATAATCAGTTCCAGCTTCTTTTTCATCTTATTCATTCAACATTCTATTTTAAAGTTAGCAAGTTGAATGTTAATATACAATTATATCACCTCCATAAAAGAAATTTACTAATTAGCTGAAAATTAAATACAATATAGGCTCCGTTAATTTAAATCAGATACAAATAAGAAAAAGTTAACTTTTTTTCTGCATTAAATAATAAAACTTTTTCTAATTTAATTCCTGAAAAGAAAGCCAATATTATGGAAGAGCATCCCAACACCTCTTGCTCCATAAGTCTACAATTTATTATTCCAGGTATAGAAATATATC
>ERZ795057.3589-NODE-3589-length-10498-cov-7.397874_pt1 | contig 10498 bp, 8 predicted proteins | sample MGYA00375141_ERZ795057 | MGnify/ENA primary metagenome ERZ795057 (study PRJEB30186, sample SAMN05720163) | activated sludge metagenome | isolation source: Anaerobic digester | place: Hong Kong | collected 2015-01-26 ... | reverse complement strand
CACTGTTAACCCAGGCTCTTACGGCAAAATTTACTGAACTGTCTGCAAGCTCTGAAAGACCAATAAATCTCTCCGGTTCTTTCAGAATCCTTTCATCCTCATCCAAAAACTTATTAATGGCCTTCCTGAAATTCTCAACATCATCCCCGTAAGCTATCCCGAATGTCCAGTCAACACGGCGCTGTGGTTCAGCTGAATAATTTGTCAGAGAATTATTTGCAAGAGAAGCATTGGGAATAATAATTCGTTTTTTATCCGGTGTATTTAAAATTGTCGTAAAAATACTGATTGATATTACAGTTCCCATATAGCCTTCAGCTTCGATAAAATCTCCTACCTTAAATGGTTTAAAAATAAGGATCATCACCCCTCCGGCAAAATTCTGAAGTGTGCCTGACAAGGCCATACCTATTGCCAGACCGGCAGCACCCAGAACGGCAATAAAGGATGTCATCTGAATACCGATCATTCCCATAACAGAAATGATGAGCATAACTTTTAGCAGAATATTTGTAAGACTCTTCAGAAAAGGTGCTAGAGAAGGATCTATTTTGGATTTTAATAAAGATTTCCCGACCCATCGTGTGATCAATTTGATTATCCAAAGCCCCAGGACAAGTACCAATATTGCCCCAAGAAGTTTTGGACCATATTCTATTCCAAAATCAACAATTTTATCGATATAATTAACTGCATTTTCTTCATTCATGTGTTACCTCCAATTTTATATTTATTAAATCTGTTATATATCAAGGCTAATAAATATAATAAAACATACCCGGATATAAAAATTGAAGGATCAGAGAATCTGGTTTCAGATATTGTTAATGACATTTAATATGTCACGTCCGGAAGGAACTAACAGGACAAACAAATCTAGTTTTTTGTGGGGCGTACTGGATTCGAACCAGTGACCTCTTGCCTGTCAAGCAAGCGTTCTGAACCAACTGAACTAACGTCCCGTTTTGTTCTGCAAAAATAACATTTAATTTCTATCTTTTGACATATGGCATTTTAATAGTAAATTAGATTAGTCAATCAAATTGAAAAACAAAAAATCCAGGAGAGGCTCATTTAACGTCAAGGTATCAGGAAAAATCAAATCCTGATATATAGGCGGGAACATCATAGAAACGGTCTTTTTCTTCATCAGACAGGTTGATGAATTTTGAATAAACAAGGCCGGGCTTTGCATTAAGCATCCTGTTAAGAGCTCCCATTTTAACTACAGTACGTATCTTATCGTAAAGAGTACTTCTGTCATCAAGCCATGTAAGTCCTGTATTAAAACCTTCCATGGCACAGGCTGTCTCAAAGAGACCGGCCAGGACTTTTTCTTTTCCTTTTCTGCAATAGATGGCATCAAAAACAAGGTATCTGAATTCTTCCGGACTGAACAACCTTCTGAAAAAGGGAGTTCCGGGAAGCACTTTCATCATTACCCACCCCCATACACCCGGTATATTGTATATTTTATAAGCTGAAGGAATAGCACACACCCCTGCGATTATTTCATTACCTTCTCTCATGACGTAATATCTGTTTTTGTCAAAAGCATGTTCTGCCGTGAAAAAAGAATAGTCCCTGTAAAAATCACTCAACAGTTTCTTCATCACAGGTTTTTCTTCCTCTGAAAGTTTTGACACTCTCTTATCGGGTTTGGGGTTAAAGCGGCTGAAGGCAAGAGTAAGAAAAGACCGGATATATTCATAGCCAGCCTTATGAACAAGGTTTTTGGAACGTTCATTCATGCTCTCTATAAAAGCATACATTATATGTTTTCCCGTTTCAAACACTTCCGGCAGATCGAGCAGATAAGGTTTACTAAATATTTCGAGGGTTCTCTGTTTAAAAGAATCATCGTGTTCATGATGAATATAATCCTTCTTCTCTCCTTTCCGGTTCATATCAGACTGATAAACCGACTGAAAAGCCAGATATCGTATATGTGTTGTGGGATAACACAAGGCCCCCCGGCCTGATACACGGAAACATGCACCTACAGTACCTGTTATCTTATTGTTTTTATAAAGAGATACAAACCTGATCCGGTTCCCGTATTCTTTTATCCGCTCTTCAATATTCTGAAGCTGGAACCGCATCCCTCCTTCAGAACCCTGAACAGCACGGTTGAGAATACCCAGTATCCCGTCATGAGCATGATCGGATACCCTTACTTCAAGTCCCCTGTATTTAATAATGGTTGTCTCAGGCATACCTGTCATATAGTTAAACCTTTCAGTACGCAGTTTTATTGTCCAGTGATCCGAAGACTTTCTGAAGAAGAGGTGTTACACGCGCAGATACTTCATTTCGTATTTTTTGCTCCTCCCCTTCAACCTTTAAAAAGACACCGGAAAGAGCTTTATCTGTAAGATAATCGTCAAGATCAGTATTCACCGGTTCAAGATTTGCCAGCCTTCCTGCAATTGTATTGGCTATACTGTTCCATTTTCCGGTGAGTGATTCCCAGGAGTCTTTCAGAGACACATTACCAACTATGTCTTTTTCAGTGGATGCCTGTATTTTCGGTTTATAGAGATTATATAATTCATTATAGGTTGTTCTTCGCAGATATTCCGTGGCTGCATTATCTGATCCGTTTAGGATATTAAAAGCATCGTTGATAGTCATTTGTCTAACACTGCTGATAAATATCGGAGCAATCTCTTTTGCAGCATCCTCGGCAGCACGGTTTATTCTCAGAATTACATCTTCCACCAGGGCTTCTCCACCCGGTATCCTTGAGATATTATCAACAATGATCTTTGCTTCATCAGGAAGTAGAATTTTTACCAGTTCGTCACCATAATAACCGTTTTCAGCCGCTAGTTTCCGGGCTGAATTCTCAGCTCCCACAGTAAGAGCTTCTTTCAAAGCCCTGACAACTTCAGCTTCCGTAAGAGTAGCCGGACCTGCTGTTTCAAGTATTTTTACCAATTCTGCACATCCTGTAAAAAGAAAAACGATTAGCAATAAAGCCGGAATACTTTTTTTCATGGTTTGGTATTTTTATTTCACGCAAGATACAAAATATCATAAATGCAGCATGGCCTTATGTCTGTTCTCCTCATCAACGATTGGGAAAAAATCATGAAATCGAAGGCAGGAGATGTTGTGCGATGATAAGATCTTCCGGATTGGTTATTTTGATATTTTCCCTGTTGCCATCGACAAGACGGATTTTCTCACCTGTTTTTTCAAGAACTGTTGCATCATCTGTGAATTCCGGAAGATAGCTCTGGCAATAAGCCTTTTTTAATAACCTGCTATGGAAAACCTGCGGTGTCTGTATCTGTTTCACCAGCAAGCGGTCAACAGGTTTGCTATTTTCTTCATTCACTATTCTGAGAGTATCTGAAGGGGAAATAACGGGGATAGCATTACCATACTCTCCGGCAGTCTCAAAACATCTCTTTATGGTTCCAATACTTACCAGTGGCCTGACTGCGTCGTGGACTGCAACAAGGGCATCATCATCAACATATTCCAGGCCATTCCTGACTGATATGAACCGTGTTTCACCTCCTCTGACAATGATATGAGGCAGAGTAAAGGTATATTTCTTTTTTAGCTGATCCCAGAATTCCAAATATTCACCTGGCAGAACAGTTATGATATGAATTGAATTGCTGAAGGTCAGGAATCGTTCTATTGTATGCATCAACACGGGTTTCCCGGCTAATTCCAGAAACTGTTTCGGAATATCAGTCCCCATTCTTGTTCCACTCCCCGCGGCAACTATGACAGCATATAATTTCATGTGAGTTACATAGATATTAATTCTTAGTGCGGACAGAGTGCAATCAGGCGTAGTGAAAAGAAAATCTCTTATTGAATTTTAAACAGCTTTCCGGCCTGATCACATATTTCCCTGAGCAGTAAAATAAAAATCACTACTGGCTGTCAGAAAATCAGTCTTTAGTATATAAGAATCTCCTGATACTTCTCTTTGGTGTCTTGGCAAATTCCTCAGATTGTATCCGGAATTTACTTACTGCCATATAATCCGGGACGCGGTCATTAACTGATTTTCTTATCTTTTCCAGTAAAGCTGACAGTTGGTCATCAGGTATGTTATCTTTTTTCAGGGCCTCATAATCGGGATATACAAGTCCTACTAGCCTGTTATCTTCCATTATCACCAATGATTCGGCAACATATTCCATATTATTTATAACTGCTTCTATTTCTTCCGGGAAGATATTTTTCCCTGAAGGTCCGAGGATCATCACTTTACTTCTTCCTTTAATGAAGATATTTCCTTCTTTATCTATAAGTCCCAGGTCGCCTGTATGCATCCATCCTTCATCATCTATTATTTCCTTTGTTGCTTTTTCATTCTTGTAATAACCAAGCATTACATTATCCCCTCTCAGGATAATTTCACCAATATTTTTGTGAGGATCATCTGAATCAATTGTTACTTCGAGGGTATCAACTGCCTTCCCTGATGCTCCCAGTTTAGTGGTATCCCAGGATGTGTAGCTGATAAGAGGTCCGCATTCGGTCATACCATAACCAACGGTAAAACGGAATCCTATCTTTCTGAAAAACCTTTCAGCTTCCGGATTAAAAGCAGCTCCTCCAATAACAAGCTCGTGAAAACGACCTCCGAAAGATTCGGTAAGCTTCGCTTTTATCTTATTATGAATGATCTTATTGAGTCCGGGTATTGCCAGTATAACTCTCATGTGGCTTTTTCTGATGACAGGAAGAACCTGTTTCTTGAATATTTTTTCTATTACCAGAGGAACTGATAAGATAAGTCTGGGTTTTATTTCTTTAAAAGCCTGAAGGATGATCTGCGGAGAAGGTGTTTTTGACAATATAGTAATATGGCATCCGAATGTAAAAGGGAAAAGAAACTCAAAAGCACAGCCATAGGTATGGGCCAGAGGCAGAAATGACACAAGAGGATCGCCCGGTTTGAGAGGCATGTGAGTCTGTGCAAACCTTACATTGGCAGCCAGGCTGCGGTGAGGTATCATAACTCCTTTCGAGAATCCGGTAGTTCCTCCTGTATAACTTATAACAGCCAGTTCTTCATTCGAGATATCAGAAAATTTGACATCTTCTTTCCTGACTTCAGGATAGATATTCATGAATTTACCATTCAGTTCCTGATATGCTTTTTTAACCTTGTCGTTAGTGGATGATAACATTGAAAATTCTTCCAGAGAGATAACTCCCGTTATTGCCAGAATCTTGCTGCTGTCTATTGTCTCATATATCTTATCATCGGCAAAAAGAAGTTTCGAGTCGGAATGATTTATAAGATTTACCAGATCTTCAGGCTTAAAGTCGGGAAGAATTGGCACTATAACAGCCCCGTAAGTTACTGTAGCAAGATAAACCACACACCAGTTGGCTGAATTTCTTCCCACAAGGGCAATTTTATCACCCGGAACAAAACCGGCTTCTTTGAAGAAAATATGATACTTCAGTATCATTCCGGCTATTTCTTTATAGGTGTATCCTTTTTCCCTGTAGTTTGATAAAGCTTCTATATCCCAGTTCTGCTTTATACTCTGTTCGATGTATCCGATTAGACGTTCCTTAATCATAGATTCTGGTTTTATAGTTAACACTTACAAATTTAATATTTGAAGAACAATAAACTACTAATAACAATTATCTTTTTATATATATCTGATAATTAATATATTATCAGACGAAATACATTACAAGAACTGCCAGTAGTGAGATTATATTGGCAATAGTAAAAAAATAGTTATACTCTTCGCGTTTTTTACTGAAATGCCCCAGTTTTCTGGCGAATATGCCAATGGTAGGAACAAAGAGTACGATAAGAAATGCAAAAAACTCTACTCCAAAGAACACCTGTTCCAGTCCTCCTTTCACAAGAGCTGACAAATAAACAATGATAAGAAGGACCAGCAGGTATAAAAGATAGCTTATTTTGAGCAGAAGTGTTGAAACCAGTCTTCTCTTGTGGAGCTGATGTGGTTTAAGATAGGCATAAGCAAGGGCAAAGATTATTATAATAAAGATAATGCCGAGTATATGGTTCAGTATTTCGTTAAAATTTGCCATAATCAACAAAGATATATTATTAATCAAGTTCTATCCGGGTCGATACGAGCTATTCAGTACCCAAAACTGTTGGTTCTGTAAAATGAGTCCGGAAGAAAATAATTTCACTTCATCTTTATATGCGGCAAACAGGTTCTCTTCCATTGAAATAATTAATATAGAATGAAACCCGTCTGTACAACTGTCATATAATTTTATTCCGGGACATATTCATTGCCTACTTTTCTTGCTCTTGCAGGATGGTCCAGATCTATTCCGAGAGCGATACCTGTTTCGACAAGAACATTCCATCCTGCCTCAAGCTGTAAATATTCAGAATACTGAGTACTCTCCGGTATAATTATTGTCGGGAACATTGTCTGGTGAGAAGATATTGCTATAATCCTGACCCCAGCATTCTGGAGAATACATTCATTGAATTTATCCTGATCTACATCAAAAGGATCAACCCATATCAAAACTTCATCCTTGTTCATCACTTCCTCAATACCATGTAAAGCATATGTTCCTTCAAGAAAATCTGATTTTTTGCGTGTAATCTCATTGGTCTTAAGTGCAAGTTCTGCCGCAACTCCGTTGTCTCTGCCGGCGAAATAAACCACTCCGGCATTTTTTATTATATCAATAATGTCTTTACCTATTCCAGCAGTAAGTACTTCTTCACTCTTCCCGGCCAGTTCTTCCAGACCATCCATCTTTTCTCCCCTCAGATTCCTCATAAGGGAATCATAAAACAATCCCTGTTCAATAACCGACTTGGTAGCAGCCACTGCATCTTCTTTTCCACAGGAAAGAACATGTGTATCGTTCGCGAATTCTTCAAGTTTTGTATTCTTGTTTGCAGTGAGTCCGAAGATGGCATCATGACCTTTATCTTTCAGCACTTTTACCAGTCTGATTACTTCTTTTGTCTGTCCGGAATTTGATGCTGTAAACACTGTATAATCATTCAGGTTATAGTCTCGTGCCTGGGTACAACCCTCAGTTATAACGGGTAAGATAAATTCTTTTTTCAGGGTAGCCGTGATTGTCCTCTTTGCGGGGAAAAGACGACTGCTTCCCTCTCCTGTAAGAAAGAGTCCTTTGTGTGATTTTACTTTTTCCACAAAACGGGAGGAGACGGAAGGGTCAAAAGACCTTATTATACCGGGGGTCTCCATCATTTCCCTGACAAGGGCAAACTTGCTGTACTTTGAATCGTTCAGGTTCATATGACATTTTTTTAATTAGTGAATTAAAGGTAACTATTTTTTTGTAACGGAGATCCTCTTATAGTGAACGTTCGTTCCATACAAGAGCAGAAGCCCCCAATATGGCAGCGTTATTTTCCGGGATAGATGATAGTTCTATCCTGAATGTATTTTTAAAAACGGGAAGTACCTTCATATCAACATATTTTCTGACAGGCTCAAGTAGCATATCTCCTGCATTAGCCAGTCCGCCAAAAAGGAAAACGGCCTCAGGGCTTGAAAAAGCTATTGCGTTCACTATGCCCGATGCCAGTTTATCCGCGGTATAATCCATAGCTTCCAGTGCCAGCAAATCATTATTTGCAGCAGCCTCTGCAACCATCTTTGAAGTAAGCTCACCCGGAACAATATCCCGGAGGATACTGTTTCCCCTTTTCTCACTCAATAAATAAAGAACTGTTCTTACAAGCCCTGTTGCCGAGGCGTAAGTCTCAAGACAACCTTTTCTTCCGCAACCGCAATCCCTTCCTTCCGGAACAATTACAGAATGTCCCAGTTCTCCTGCAAATCCTGTATGACCATAGAGCATCTGCCCATTTATTACTATCCCGCTTCCAAGGCCTGTGCCTAATGTGAGAACAATGAAATTTTTCATTCCCCTGGCTCCTCCAAAAATCATTTCTCCCATAGCAGCCGCATTAGCATCATTTGTCATTAGAACAGGAACATCAATTTCCTTTCTCACCATATCTGCAAAGGGGATAAGCCCTTTCCACGTAAGATTAGCAGCCAGTTCAATAGTCCCTTTATAAAAATTGGCATTCGGAGCTCCAATCCCTATCCCAATAAGTGTCATATTTTTATGGGCATCCAGCATTTTGTTTATCGAAACGGCTAATGCCTTAATAAAATCTGTCACTTCCGGATAGTCAGTTGTAATAATTGTTTCGTCGGCAAGGATTTTACCTTGTTCATCAACAAGACCCAAAAGGGTATTTGTCCCTCCAACATCTATACCGGCTACTATTTCGTTCATAAGTATAAGATATTTTAGTTATCACCTTCTGCCTGTACTGACAGGTCTTTCAACCCTGAATTTTTTTACATTTTTTGGAGCTACATCCCAGTAAAGCTCATTTTCCCAGTTTTCCATCACCTCAATTTCACGTGGCATAAATGAAACAGGCTCCGGTTGTCTCCGGGCACTGTAATCACCTGTTGTCCATTCCCCGTCACCGTTAAGATCATATATTATCCTCATCCTGTACAAACCCTTATTTAATAAAGGAAATTCTGCTTTACCGTCTTCATCCATTTTAACTTCTCTTGCTATTGTCTCATCTGAAGATAATAACTGAATGATTCTTTTACCTACATGATTCTGAACGTTGACAATTAGCTTCCCGAAGCTTGAATTCTCCCTAACCCGTATTTTTATACCTGCAGAATCGGATTTAGCCCCGTATATATCTCCGAAGGCTTCATTAAATGCAATAAACAGATATTCCTCGCCTGGTAGCATGTCTGCATTAAAATATATGCGGCACGAATTGAGAGTATCTTTTTTCATTATATAAGGCAGATTGATCTGACCCTCATCTTTCAGATGAAAAAGTCTGATTTTTGTAGTATCCGGTTCTCTGAAAGGTGTAGGAGATGAAAAGATGATATCCTCTCCCGGAATAACCGTCCCACCTGATACTGAGGATGTAAACCTGTACGGGGCCGGCGTTTGTTTTCCCCTTACTGCCCTTGGAGATATGTATCTGAGCTTAACTGTATCTTCTCGTTGTATAACAACTCCTGAGGTATCAGAAAAAGGATAGCGGATCACTGTGTTAATAATTGGTTGTGAGTATATTGTACTGTCTTTCAGCCATACCACCAGGGTGTCTTTTTTTCTGCTTTTCTCAATGAAATAAGAATCTTCATCCGCTCCGGGCAGAGAAAAACTGAAGCCGATGGTATCAGGAGGCACAGACAGAGTATAGCTCAGTTTATAAGCTTCATTACGTAAAGAAGATGTCAGATAATAATTCTTAATAAAGGGTTTGAAAAGGATTAGTTTATGATCTCCGGTGGGGATTATGGTATCAGCTTCTTCTCCGGATATTGATACAGCTTGTTCCCCTGAGAATAGCGGCATATAATTGTTTGTAACATTGACATTAAGGACAGTGTCAAGAAAAGCTATTTCTTCATCGGGAAGGTTATAATTCTTACTGTTATCCATATCCTTAAGAGCATATATCCTGTAAGATCCCTCTCTGATATTATCAATTCTGAAATATCCGTTCTCATCTACCCTTGAAATATAATCGGGTATTTTTTTAATAAAAGCAGAATCAGAAAGGTCACTGTAAAGCATTGCCATTACATCCTCAGGTGGATTAAGATCATAAGCATTCAGTACATTCCCTGTAACAGTGAGGGAATCGAGTGCAGGACCTGTTGAAAATACAAAAGAAAAATTATCTATTGGATTACCCTCATTAAGGTCTCTGATGGCATCCTGAAAATAAAAAGTATAGGTAGTATTTTCTCTCAGATCATCTTCATAAGTTATTTCAAGGTTTTTCCCCTTGAGTCTTAGTTCCGGCAGATTATCCATAGGTGGCGATACCATGAATTTCTGGGTTATCTCATTCAGCTGGATAAATTCATTGAAAGTGATAATGATCTTTTTATCTGTAAAATTTGTGATACCGGAGGGTGGCATACTTTCCACTACTTCCGGAGGAGTCTGATCCAGCGGGCCACCCGAAGGAGAACCAACTTTTGCACACCCTCCTATCAGGCTAAACAGAATGAAAATGGGGAAAAAATGTTTAAAGTTGCTCAGTCTGATCATCCCGGCTCTGTGTTATGACCTACAAACTTACATCATTTTTTTATGAGTTCTTCACTTTAAATCCAAAAGCTGCCCTGAAACTTACATGAGCAGCAACTGACAAAAGGAAATGATTGTTCAATTTATGAATGTAAGTTCCATCCCACCATTTAAGGAATAAATCAAATAATATGAACCCCTGAGCAAACACGGACTCTGAAAACGGATCAAGCACCGGAAAACCTACTCCCCGGACCATAAGGAGCAGGCAAAGTCAATTAAACCTGCCACTCGCGCCCGTCATTAACTTTATGCAAAAGCGGATAAAATAAACGCATGAAACTAATATGAGTCAAAACTGAATAGAGTTCTATCAATTATATTATTTTTACCTTTGGTTTTGATTATAATAAGCTTCTTA
>ERZ795057.3586-NODE-3586-length-10504-cov-4.919035_pt1 | contig 10504 bp, 9 predicted proteins | sample MGYA00375141_ERZ795057 | MGnify/ENA primary metagenome ERZ795057 (study PRJEB30186, sample SAMN05720163) | activated sludge metagenome | isolation source: Anaerobic digester | place: Hong Kong | collected 2015-01-26 ... | reverse complement strand
TATTGGATTCGCCCTGGTGGAGCAGGATGCCTTTGATGACGCCGTCCTTCTGCGCCAGCCGGGCCATGTCGACCAGCCGCCCATATGGATTGCCGCCGTATTCGGCAAGCATACCTTTCATCCAGCCGGGAGCCGTCGCCACATAGTCCACATGGTTCTCCTTGTCGAAAAGCTCAATTTTGCAGCCCCCTATTGCTACCACGATCACGCCGACCTTCACCTTTTCAGGAAGATTGGCGACCATGGTACGACCGAAATAATCGGCTGGCCCCAGGTTTGTGCGGCACCGGCATAAAGGAGGCGCTGCCGGATACCACTTCCCCATCTGACGGTCAGGCTTGACGCAATCCACCGCCGACATCATCAGAAAACGGGGATTGACCGTTGAATCCTGCACTTCGGCACAGGCGGCCCCCTCCATGTTCGACTGCCCCAAACATAAATAAATGTGGAAATCGGGGTCCTGGGCCGATACCCCAAGTCCACACAAGACTATACAGAGAAAAAGAGCGAATTTTGACAGTATGCTTCTCATCGTATTAAGATTGTTATTCATTCAGAGACAAAAATTTCAGTTCCCTTCGCTCCAACATAACGGGAGCAGAATTCATCGAGTTCCTGAAAAGGCCCGGGCCAGGTTTTATTTGAACAGCAACTGCGTGAAATGGTACAGGCTGTTTTTCCACACTTTAAAATCGTGTTGACCCTGATCGATAAAATAGATATGAGGAACTTTATGAACTTCAAGGTAATCATGCAATCTTGCACTAAAAGTAATCAAACCGTCTTGGTCTCCGCAGGAAATCCAGAGCAACTTCAGTTGTTCCTTTGTTTTATCAGGATCAGGGACCAGTTCCTCAGGTTTCTTGGTATTGGGTGCCGAAGAGAAACCCCCCACCCATGCAAAGGAGTCCAGGTTGCCCAGCCCGAAATTGAGCGACTGTCCGCCCCCCATGGATAACCCGGCAATAGCCCGGTGTTCGCGGTCCTGGATTACCGGGTAGTTCTTTTCAACGAAGGGGATCAGGTCGCTGAGCAAATCCTTTTCAAACCGGGCAAAAGCTTCCACCTTGTCGGGTGCAAAAACATTTCCGGTAGCCCGGTCATCCTTCATTGCCCTCCCGTTAGGCATCACCACCATCATCGGGGCTACTTTCCCTTCTGCGTAAAGATTATCGAGAATCACCTCAGGGTGGCCACCATAGAGCCATTCCTTTTCGTCACCCCCGATTCCGTGGAGCAGATAAAGCACCGGGAGCTTCTGATCGGCCGAATAGCCCGGCGGGGTGTAAATAAGGGCTTTCCGGGTGGAGCCCACCGTTTCTGAGAGATAACTCAGCGTATCGATTTTCCCATGGGAGATATCATTCCGCGCCACATCAAATCCGGTGGGAGGAGGGGTGAACGCATTCTGGCCATAGACCATACCCCCCAACAAAATCCCTGATAACAGGAGAATCAGCTTATTCATAATCATGTTTGTCGTTAAAGAAAACTGGTTCCGGAATTCCATGGGAAACCGGATCAGCATAAAAAAGCAAAACCTTATAGGCGAGTTCAAATTAACACATCAGCCGCCTGAGCTGCTTTCAATTTCAGATATACTGTTTCAAAATTCAGATCACTTTTAAGGGTTTAATTGGGTCAGGACCTTCACCTCACGGAACATAAAGGGATTGTCGCTGACTCTTATGCTCCTGCCACTGGTGGTGGTTACATTCCGGAGTAAGACTTCGCGGGTAGTAACATAAGGGAAATTCTCAATGTAGGATTCGTCGTTCATTTTCGGGTTGAAGTTGGCAAAAATAGCAGGCCCCTGGTACTCCTCAGGATGGTTGGAATCGTCGATATGAAGGTTTTCGATGGTGATGCGTTCCGGCATATAACAGGTGTAGCCAAAATCATGTTGTCCGGAATTAGATCCTCCGATCAGGCAAGGCTTGACCGGCCGGTCTCCTGGTGGTGCGAAAACGCAGTTGCGGATGATGAGTTCTCCCTGCCATGTGGAGCCATAGTCTGACCGCAGGTTGATAAGGTTCCTTGAACGGATGGTGCAGTTCTCGACAACAAAGGTTCCGCAACCGATGGCGTTGATGCCCTGGTGCCCCAGGGTGGAATTGCGAATGGTTGCATTGGCTACCCCCATGTGGGCATCAAACCTGGAAAAAGTACAATGGTCATAGACCAGATTCTTGCAGTAGTTGGAGCCCAGGATTCCCCAGTATCTGCTGTCATTGATATCGTTGGTCTGGCGACAGTGCGCGAAGGTGATGTTAAGGGCGCGGTTAAGGGAGATATCGTAACTCCCCATAGAAACAGGCACTCCGGCTGAGCCAATGGTCTGGTAGACTTTTCGCCCCGTCAGAAGGGTGTTCCGGACTGTCACGTTAGCGCAATCTCCGGCATTGATGAACCCCCCATACGGTGCGCCATGCTCTCCTTCCCCCGTGACACGATGTTCCAATCCTTCAACGACCACATTGGATCGCCTGATGGCGATGCCCCGGCTATAGTATGTGTACTTCGACGCCTCCTTGTTGGCTATCGTGGTAAAACGGCCCCCGCTGAGGGTCAGTGGAACGGAATCAATGGGCAGAACTGAGATATCAGTGATCTGGTCGAAGTCCCAGATGATGGGCGTGTTCCTATCCACATATCCGTCTTTGTCTACCATGAAAATATCGGTCTGCGACGATCCGTTGTTCTGGTTAGGCCCAAACCTGATATACCGTTTTACGTTCGAATTGGTCACGGTAACCAGACAGGGGCCAGGCAGGGAAAGGTCTATGCGCTCCTGATTCCGCTTCAGGGAAGTAATCCCTTCCGGTGTGAATGGGCGGAGATCGGAACTGACCAGAAAAACAGGAGCATTGCGGTTCTGAACATCGGTATCGTCAATCATAAAGGTAGCCGTGCCAAGATCGGTATCGGTCCGGATGACCGCCGTTCGGTTTTTCCCACTGATATAATAGGTGGCCCCCTCGTCGGCTTTCACCGTAAGCCCATATTGGTTGGCAAAGGCGTGCGTGGCCGCAATAAGGTCCATATCATCATGCTTTCCATCTCCTCTGACGCCAAAGTCGCTGTACCGGACGATCCCTCTGGCCTTCAGTCTGCGCACATCCCTCGGGGTGACCCGCAGGCATAACGTCCCCTTTTCATCGGTTAGAACCCGGGTTTTGCCCTTCACCACAGAAATCATCACATCGGTGGCAGCATGTTGAACCTGGCTCTGAGCCAGGCAGACCATGCCGGAGATCAAAAAGAAAAATAGTAGTTTGAACTTCATCTGACTAAGTACTATAGTGTTTATAAACTATTTACAATCACGCTTTCTTGAATTATTTTGTTATATAAAACATCACTCCCAAAATACCATTTTTTTCCAAGAAAACTTTTCCGCTTCACTTTGGGAGCTTCCACACTGTCACCTGAAGTGACGGACAAAACGTCAAGTTTATTATCCAGGTCAATCACCACCTGGGAGTCACGGGCCTTGATCTTCTCGAAATCGTTGCGGATCTCGTAGCGGTATTTCTCAATGTAGGCCAGTTCGTCGATCACGGCGTTCTGCCGTTCGATCTGCCACTGCAGCGGGCGGATGCTCACAAAGTGAACAATAAGAAGCAGCACCATGGTGGTGATGATTGCACAAGGGGATTAATACCACCTGGATACAGTGGGACAGCACCAACTCCCGAACATCAGAAAACAACAAAGGAAGCCTGATGCCTCCATGCTGTGGAGAAATTACAACGTGGGTACTACTATCTGTCTTGAACAATCAGGCAACGAGTCCCCCCTGCTGAGGTGAAATTTCGACCCGCTCAATTCGTTCGCTAAAAATCCCTCACACAACAAACACTAAAACCGTAATCCTTGCCGTGGTCGTACCCGTAGACGTAGGTGCTGCCAAAGTTCATGTACCGGTAAAAGGCACTACCTGTTGAGTTCTCCATAGAGGACCACCAGAACCCGAGGTAGCCAATGTGGCCGAAATTACCACTGCTGCCTCGGAACCCGCCCGGAAGAGCCGAAAAACCGCTGCTGTTATTGCTGGCTGGATCATAACCCGGAATGCCGGGCGTTGAATAAGAATTCCAGTTGGTAGTGACTGCCATGGATTTGGCAATGTCATTCCCGCTCCCTTCATAGCCATATCCGTTGTTAATCAAATAATTGGTCAGAGAGGACCACTCAGCGTCACTTGGCAAATGCCATCCCAGCCGGACAGGCCGTCATGGCTGTTGGCCAGTTGTACAATACTCCATAGGTGGAGTAATTCGTTGTTGCTTTTGCTGCCTGCACATCGGTGCCGTCATATCCGTAAACATAATAATAAGGGTCAGTGTCTGAACCGGCCGCTGATCCACCCACAGAGGGCAACCAGGCCAGGTTTTGGACCACTTCCTATCGTGGGCATCTGGGTGGTGCCATAGCAAACTTCACGTTCCATCACTGAGGAAAGCCCCTCAAAGGTCACCTCCCCGCCAAGCACCACGGAGTTGGCCGTGATGGAATCGGCAACTGCCGTGGTAACCGCCAGACACTGATGCCAGGAGAGAACCTGCCGGCAGGTGGCTTCATTTCCGGCGTAATCAACGGCAAAATACTCATGGGTCACGCTCCAGCGGCCATTCACATTCACATCGGCCATGGGAGTCCCGGCTCTGACTCCCGTGGTTTCGATGCCGCAGTGGTCACTCCATTGCGGATTCAATGTTGGCTGATAATCCTCCACCCCGGGGTTGCATCCAAGATCAAAAGGGTCCGGACTATAACCAGCCACCGGCGGCACCTGGTCGGCCACCTTCACCTCTTTGTAACAACTGGCCTGATTTCCGCTCCCGTCCTCCGTGGTGAGCAAAACCATAAACCCACAGGAACCTTCCATCGGTTGCTCCTGCACGCAGCGACCATCGGCAGTCCCGCTGATGGTAGCGCCCGATACGCTCCACAGATACCGGGCCATCCCCCCGGGAGCGCAGAACTCAGTGGTCGCCCCAGGGGAACCCAAATCAGCACCGCTGATGCTGCAACCCACCGTGGTGCTTCCCGGAGTGGCCCGGGCAAAATAATCGTTCTTCTTGGAATCGGCATGGTTGCCCCCATTGGTCTCCACACTATTTCCGGCTACGATCTGCGTGGTAATGGCACTGCTGCCACGGCTGTTTTTCGGGTTAAAAAACCGCATGGATGCCAAAAGGAAGCATTCCTCCCCCGGGAATCCCCGCCCAAGTCGTAAAGAGATGGTTCGCAGGATCATTGCCATTGTAATTCCATACCGCATTGCGGACCGCAATCCCTCCCACTTCGGTCAGGCCGGGTTCCCAGGCAAAGAACCAATGACTGTCCCGGGGAATGACCACCCTGATCTCCCCTTCCGTTCCGTAAAGTTTAAAATGAAATATTACTTCTGAAGATTACTTTTCTTTTTCATGAAATGACTGATAATAAAAAGAATGCCTACCACAACAAATGGAAATGTAATCATCAGGATGATCCCAAGGCTCGTACCAAGTGAATGATTCCGGTTATAATTGTGCATAAAAATAGATGGACTTAATCCTAATCCAATCAAAACAAAAATGATCCCTCCAATATATTCCCATTTCCATGCTACAATAAGTAATGCGATTAGGAGGAACGATGGGATCAAATGCATAAAAAATGCACCAAGCTGTTGTAAAATAGTTTGTCCTGGCCCAAATGCATCCGCTGCAAACAGGCTTATAAAAAGTATGGCAACAATACAGATTACCCTGGGCAGCCAGTGAATGACTCTGAAAGACTTTTTCATTCCTTATATTTTTAAGTACATCTTACAATTACAACTCGTAACTGGTGCTCTGGCAGTGAAATAAATTTACAGAAAAAAATGAAGAAAATTGATATAATAAAGGATTTCCAGAGGAAAAGGATTCGTTTCACAAAGCTAGATGATTAAGCAAATTTCTTTACTACTTTTGTTTAAAAAACAGAGCTGAATAGAAATGATCAAGATAGAGAATCGCAATGGGTATCTAACCTAAAAAACGGGGATAGAAACGCTTTTGATGAACTTTTCCGAAATTACGGTAAGTACATCTATCATTTTGCTCTCGGATATCTGAAATCTAAAGAAGATGCCGAAGAAATCGTACAGAATCTCTTTCTCAAAATCTGGAATAACCGCCACTCCCTGAATCCTGAACGTTCATTTCAATCTTACCTTTTCACCATTGCCAGCCACAATATTTCAGCAGCTTTCAAAAAAAAACAGCGTTCTCACTATTACCTCCACGATATCACCTCAAATGTCTCCGATTTCAATGATGACACGGAACAGCAAACCAACTATCAGTCACTCCTCCAACTCGTTGAACAAATAATCAGCACACTGCCCGACAGACAACGTGAAATTCTTCTCATGCGCAAAATGAATGGAATGGCGGTCTCCGAGATTGCCCTGCAACTGGGAATCTCCATAAAAACTGCAGAACACCATATCACTGAAGCACTAAAGACTATCAAAAAAAAATTAACCCAAGACAACACACGGCTTCTCCTCTTCTTTCTTCTATCCAGGAAAAATTATCGGTAAAAAGGGGAAAAAATAACCAACCCGACTAAGGGTTTTGTGTACGTTAATGCTATAGATAGAAAAGAGCATCCGTGCTCATGTACAATACCGACTTATGGATCTGGATATCAATATACTAAAACGGTTTTTTGAGGGGAAATACTCTCGTAAGGATTTCCTGACAATCCAAGAATGTATCGAAAATGATCAGTCAGACCATGAAATCAGGGAACTGATGACGATTCATTACCTTGAATTCTGCAAATCCCCTGCTCCGGACTTTGATGTGGAACTGTTACTCCATAAACTCCACGAACAAATCGAAGATGGAAATCACCAAGAAGGCGACTTCAACAATGTATCTGGAATAACCAACAGTGAACGGGACATGCAAATGCATCACAACCTGAACATACCACCAGACAGGCTGACGCAACCGAACCCGACCATTCATCCAGATAGGAAAATGCAATCGGATCGTTCTTTCACAAAGTGGTTCCAGCGTGTTGCAGCTATTCTCATCATCCCGGTTATTCTCTCCTTCCTGGCCTTTCTCGCTTTCTCTTCCAAACAACGACCAGAACCAGTAACCCAGGCCGAAATCCAGTGCCCCTTCGGTGTACGCACCAAATTCACACTTCCAGATGGCACCACCGGGTTCCTGAACAGCGGATCAACCCTGCATTATTCCATACCCTTCAATAGCGACAGAGAGGTCTCCCTCTATGGCGAAGCATACTTCGACGTGGCCAAAAGGGATAACAAACCATTCCTCGTCAAAACAACCAAACTGAATCTGAAGGTTCTTGGTACTACCTTTAACGTAATAGCTTATCGCGATGAACAGTCGGAAGAGGTGATCCTGCAAACCGGGAAACTGGAGGTACTGAACAAAACCGGGTCATCGCTCTGTCTTCTTGAACCTGACCAAAAATTTCAAATCCAAACTGGTAATGAAAAAGTAAATAAAAGCGATGTCATCGCTTCACAATATACCAGCTGGAAAGAGGGCAAACTGACCTTCCGGAATGAGGACATGGGCCAGGTTGCCCGTCGCCTCAGCCGCTGGTATAATGCCGAAATTGTCATTGCTGATGCGCAGCTGATGAACTATAAGTTTTACGCCACCTTTCAGGATGAACAGCTTGACCAAGTCCTAAAATTACTTGCTATCACCTCTCCCATCGCTTTCGAAGAAATGAAACGAGAGATAAATCCCGACGGAACATATGAAAAACGAAGGATTATCCTGAAATTGAATCTTGAAAAAATTAAACAATTCAGTTAAAAACAGGAGAGTGTTCGTACCACTCTCCTGTCGATAAGAAGTTACCATTCCTAAATATTTAATAACTACTTAATGTGTCAAAACTATGAAAAAAAAATGGAATTTGCACATGGTGCCTTATCCATGTCTAACTAAACTAATGATAATTATGCGGTTAAGTCTTTTTTTTCTGCTAGTGCTCGCCGCCCAAGCTTGGGCAATCGACAGTTACTCTCAAAATACCCGGCTCTCACTGAACCTGAGAAATGCCAAGGTTGTAGACATTCTGGCTGAAATTGAAGAAAATTCTGATTATTATTTCCTCTTCAACCAGATGTTTGTCGATGTAGAACGAAAGGTTGACATCAATGTAAGCCAGAAAAAGATCGAAGATATCCTGGAGGAACTTTTCGCGGAGACAAATGTCAATTACCTCATCATGGACCGGCAGATTGTCCTTACTACTGCATCTCCGGAGGTGAAAGAGTCAACAGTACAGCAACAGGGACAAGTTACCGGAAAAGTGACTGACAAAACTGGGACGCCTATCCCTGGGGTCACTGTAATCAGAAAGGGAACAACTTTTGGCATCATCACTGATAATAACGGCAATTACATGCTAACAAATGTTAATCCTTCCACCATTCTGGAGTTCTCATTTGTTGGCATGAAATCACAGGATGTAATTGTTGGCACCCAGACGATCATCAACGTGACCATGCTGGAGGATGTAATCGGCCTCGACGAAATTGTGGCCATTGGATACGGAACCATGCAAAAGGTCAACCTAACAGGTGCCGTCACTACAGTATCAAGTGATGACATTGCCCGAAGACAGGTTGGACAGACATAAATGGTTCTCCAAGGGATTGCTCCCGGTGTTACCATCACCCAACGAAGCGGACAACCGGGTGTCGATGGCGGTACTATCCGCATTAGAGGGATCGGTACCCTTAATAACGCTAATCCACTGGTACTGGTCGACGGTGTTGAAATGTCTATTGACCATATCGATGCTGCATCCATTGAATCCATTTCTGTGTTGAAAGATGCCGCTTCCTCTTCCATATATGGATCAAGGGCTGCCAACGGCGTCATTATTATCACCACCAAACGAGGATCGGAAGGCAAATTTTCTCTCAGGTATAACGCTTATGTGGGTGTGCAAATGCCAACCGAGCTACCTAATAAACTTAATGGGATCGACCATATGAACCTCTTAAATGAGGCATATACAAACGTAGGCAGGACACCTCTCTTTTCAGAAACCTATATCAACGAATATAAAGCAAATAAGGATTCAAATCCTGATAAATATCCCGATTCTGACTGGCAAAATGAGGTACTAAACGGTAACGGCATCCAGACAAACCACACAATCAGTCTTTCGGGAGGAAATGACAGGCTGAAATTTTTCGGAGAATTCGGCTATCTGAGCCAAAACGGCCTACTAAAACCGGTCAACTATCAGCGCTATTTTGTTCGCCTGAATACAGATGTCAAGATTTCAGAAAAGATCAGTGGCTCTTTTGACCTGTTTGTTTATAACCGCAACCGAAAATCTGTATCTGATTTTCCTGGAAGCAATCCCGGGGCCATCTCTTACGAATCTGCCACAGGCCTCATTTTTGGGATGATGAACAAACTGCCGGCTACCATGGCAGTTAAATATTCGAACGGACTCTGGGGTGAAGGACAAAATGGCGTAAACCCGCTGGCAATCCTAGAAGATGGCGGCTTTTACAGGGTAACTGAAACCCCGGTAATAGGCAATTTCTCGCTGAATTACAGCCCCACTGACTGGCTGACAGCTAAGGTCTCTTATGCCCCCACATATTCACAGCCTCAGGTTAAATCATTCGTCAACACAGTAAAGACCTATGATGCCGACGGTACACTACGGTTCACTGTCCCTTCAATCAATTACATGGACGAAAACGTGAATAGAAACCGCACCGACCAGTTCTTCAGCACGCTTACTTTCGACAAAAAATACACCTTCGGAAATGTCATGGCCATGGGTGGCTTCCAGTATGAAAGCTATATTAACGAGGGCTTCAGCGCTTTCCGCGATGGATTCTTGTTCCCCGATTATACAGTTTTCTCGGCTGGCTCATCCTCAAATATGAAAAATGGAGGTTGGGCATCGGAATGGACACTGCTTTCATGGTTCGGAAGGGTGAATTATGATTACGGAGGGAAATACCTCCTTGAGGCCAACGTACGCTACGACGGTTCTTCCCGGTTTTCCACAGGCAAAAAATGGGGAGTGTTCCCCTCATTCTCAGCCGGATGGAGAATTTCAGAAGAGGCATTCATGGCTTCCCTAAAAGATGATATTGACAATTTGAAGCTTCGGGCCTCATGGGGCCGTCTTGGAAACCAGAACATTGGGAATAACTACCCCTTTGCATCGACAGTCTCCCTGTCTCAGGGTTACATCTCTAACGACATGCTCCAGGATGGTGCAGCAATCGTCGACTTGGCCAACACAAATATCTCTTGGGAATCGTCTGAGATGTCAAACTTCGGACTCGATGTAACAGTTAAGAAGAAATTGTCAGCCAGTTTTGATTACTACTATAAAAAAACAACAGGCATACTCCTTAGGCTCAACATCCCAGCCACGATGGGACTCACAGCTCCTTTTCAGAACGCAGGCGTTGTTGAGAACA
>ERZ795057.3585-NODE-3585-length-10509-cov-4.285058_pt1 | contig 10509 bp, 8 predicted proteins | sample MGYA00375141_ERZ795057 | MGnify/ENA primary metagenome ERZ795057 (study PRJEB30186, sample SAMN05720163) | activated sludge metagenome | isolation source: Anaerobic digester | place: Hong Kong | collected 2015-01-26 ... | reverse complement strand
TCCGCTGCAGGATCTATTTAAGACGTCGGCAGCGAATTTTCGCCGGTAGTTGGTAAATTGTACCATCTTCATGGAATATGAACGAACCCAAAAAAGACAAACAGTTTATTCACAAACCTTATTACGTAGGAGGAATGAAAGCGATGTCGGAGTTCATACGCCGGCAGCTCCAATATCCTGCGTCAGCCGCAGCACAAAACATTCAAGGAACGGTGCAATTACGCTATACCATCGATTATCAGGGTAATGTTACCGATGTCCGGGTTATCAAGCATTTGGGCTATGGGTGTGATGAAGAAGCGGAAAGGGTTGTTCGCTTGCTGAAATTTGAAGTTAAAAAACCGCGGCATCTGCGGGTTGAATTCCATAAAACCTTAAACATTCATTTCCGGCCGCCCAAAGCGGTGAAAACCAAGCCCGTCTATTCTTATGAGTTTAAGGAATCCGGTAAAGAAGAACAACCAGCACCCCAGTCAGGGTTTTTTTCCTATACCATTACATTTAACCAGGCTAAATAAAAAAGAGCCACAGGACCTGCGACTCTTTTTTTTAGTTTTGGAGCCATGGAGGCTGTTATCTTCTGCTCAGGAATTTCATACCGAAGCTGGCCAGGTCATCCATGATAGAACCATCGCCATCCTGATCGAGGAAGCGGTTGATTAAGCTGGCATGTTGATTTTGCTGGGCTTCCGTTTGAACGGTATTGCGTAACAAGTTGGTGAGATCACCAACACCCAGGCCTTGTTGATTGCGGGCTTTGCCCAGTGCACCCATGACCAGGGGAGCCAACATGGCCAACAGGGAACCTGCTTTCGATTTATCCATTCCGCTCATTTTGGTGATCATATCCACGACATTGGATTGGTTGTTACCCAGCACATGATTCAGAATTCCGGATCCATTTAGCATGGCGGTATTGGCCGGCTGCCGGTTACCGGATAGAAATCCGGCGAGATCATCCAGGATACTTCCGTCATGATCGCGGTCCAATGCGGATACCAGGGACGTCGCTCCGGTAGGAGTGGCCGCATTCCGGGCAATCGCAGAGGTAATGGCAGAAAGAGCACTGTGTGCTGCTACCTGGGTTTGGTTGGTATCTGCACCACCTAATTGTTTTGAAATAGTGTCCAGGAGGCCATCCGGAAGATTGCCTTGAAGTAAATCGGTAATATTCATTACGCTATAATTTTAAGAAGTTGTTTGAAATAATTCCTCTGTTGAGACGGTTGATTGATTCAAATGTAACACATTATCGAGTCGACCACCGGAAATATTTGCCTTTCCACTTCATATAAAAACAAGTCTTAATACAAACTGGTACGGTATTTGGATACATTACGAAATAATGTAATGTATAATCAAATAATTAATAACCAGTCAAATCTCTAAAAACAGTTTAATATGAAATCACGGCTTGTTTTTATGCTAAGTTTGAGCCTAATGTACCAAGTTGCCCAAGCAAGCAGAGAGGAGCGTGTAATGTATATTGAACGCTACAAATCGATTGCGATCCAAGAGATGAACCGAACGGGTATTCCTGCCAGTGTGAAAATGGCACAGGCCATTCTGGAATCAAGAGCAGGTACCAGTGTGCTGGCGAAAACCTCAAACAACCATTTCGGAATCAAATGTGGAGGCAATTGGGATGGGAAGTCGGTTTACCGTAAAGACGACGATTACCATCGTGGTAAACTGATCCAATCCTGCTTCCGGGCCTACAATACGCCTGAGGAGTCGTTTATGGCCCATTCCGACTTTTTGGTGTCCCAGCCCCGCTATTCCTTTTTGTTTAAGTTAAAATCCGGGGATTACAAAGGATGGGCTTATGGTTTGAAAAAGGCAGGCTATGCCTCGGATCCCAGCTATCCCCAGCGGCTGATCGATATCATCGAGACGTTCAATCTGCAAGCGCTGGACCGGGTTTTACGAACGGAAGATCCGGAACAATGGCTGATGCTCGCTGACGAAATATCCCTCGAGTCTTTTGCTACCGGAAGATACATCAACGATGCAAAGGTGTATTATACTTCTCCGGATGAACGGGTAAGTGATGTATCCGAAAGCACCGGAATCGCCTTAAGCCGGATCCTGAAGTACAACGAAGGCATCACCAATTCCGACCAGGAACTTGCCCCGAATACCATCGTGTATTTACAGCCTAAGCGGAAAAGCTATCGCGGGAAGAAAAAATTCCACGTCGTTCAGGAAGGCGAATCCATGCTGGATATTTCTCAGCGCTATGGCGTCAAACTGGATGCGTTGTATGAGCGCAACCACATGCAAAAAAATTCCCAACCGGCAAAAGGTGCAAAAATCTATCTCCGCAGTAAGCCGGACAAACAATACCAACCGAAACTCAGATCCATGGTGGAACTAATACCCGTACAGAAAGACTTGCCAAACACCAATCCCAAGCCGGAGGGCCTTAACTGGGAAGCGCCGGCAGAACCGGAATTGGTACCCACCATCGAGACACATCCCGAAAGGCAGTCTTCTGAACAGCAGGAGGTCGTCCACTACACCGTCAAATCAGGAGATACCCTTTATGGCTTATCCAGAAGATTTGGCATCAGTATTGATCGGATAAAAGAAATGAATAAACTGGACGGTACGCAAATCCACATAGGACAAGTACTCCAGGTCAAATTGTAGGCACAATGGATGAATAGGCGGTAGAAGATGTTAACCTTGGTCGGTTATCCTTGCTTTTACCGCTTTTTTTCTTCCTGCTAATGTAACTTTGATGCCATGCGCTATTCGATTTTAATCCCCGTGCTCTTAATCGTTTTTGGCCAGGTTGGCCGGAGCCAGGGAGCGGTATACACGGTAAAAGGCGGGTTAACCGCCGGATTTCAGAAATGGGCCGGATTTGGCTCCAATTCCGCACTTTTTGGTTTTCACGGCGATATCCAGAGTGAGACGTACGAAGAGGACTCACCGTTCTCATTATACATCCAGGCTGGATTTCATCAGCGGGGAAGTGCACTTCGCAGACAACGGGTTCTGACTGTAAGCGGAGACCGTTATCAACTGCCGACCAATTTGTTCATTTTTAATAATGCATCCCTGCAGGTTGGCGCCAAACAGCGCTTCTACGATGGTGGATGGTTCACGGCCTATTATGCATTTGGACTGAGGGGTGAATACACCATATCAACAAACCTCTCCCAATACGAATACATCAATCAATTTTATCCCATCTATCCCCTTGACGGATTCACGCAACACTGGAATTACGGGGTAAGTCTGATGGGCGGGATGGAGATCCCCTTTAGTGAGCTGATCGAAGGCGTCCTGGAATTTGGTTTTCACCCGGATCTAAGCAGGCAATACTATCAGCCGGCCCTATCCAATGTAGTCGATCCTTACAACCCGGGTTCTCTGATATCCCTGCAGGAGCGGCGTGTCAAGAACATTTCCTTTGAGTTGAGTCTTGGCTTGCGCTTCATCCATAAGGTGGTTTATATTGACTGATGTAAAATGTAAATGCGTTAATAGGCGGATGAGTTAATAAGTGATAAGCTGTCCGAAACACCTCTGTACGCTCCACGACACTTGATTACCATATCCTCAACATTATACACTTACTGCGATCTCCTGGCTTTTCGTCACAGGAACTGCTTTCATATCTGCCAGAAAAGCATCCAATTGTTTATAACTCACATGGGGCATGCAGATGACGTGTGATTGTCCATTGTCGGTGGCCAATTGCCATTTATCCCGGATGATATTGCTCGGTGCCGGAAAAACGACGGTGATAGCGCCTTCATTTTTCCAGGCCTGGATACCCATCAAACGCAGTTGGGTCAGCAGGTAGGTTGCCATCCGCTGGCTGTGTTTCAGACGTTGCTGCATACCGGCTTCTCCGAGCTGGCTTAGCGTGTACCAGAGAAAAAGCGGAGCATTACCGTTGCGAGAACCGGAGATGGTGGTATCCAGGTTATTGATGTACGATATGGAGCGGGCGATACGGTCTCGGTGTTGTTTTTTGGTCAGGACCACGCCGCAAGGGAATGGGCTACCGATGAATTTGTGTCCGCTGATGGCGATGCTGTCTACTCCGTCGGCAAAGTCAAAGGTAGGCTTCGGATCCAGCCAGGCAGCGTAAGCTCCGGCGAGAGCGCCATCTACGTGAATGTAAAAGTGATGAATAGCCAATTTACGCAGGATCTCCCGGATGCGATTCAGATCGTCAATAGCTTCTGTCATGGTGGTGCCTACATTGATCAGCATGATAACCGGCTGCTGACGGTTAAGCAGGATGGTTTGGTACAGATCGTCGTAGTCAATCTCTCCATTCTCCTGACTACGAATGGCAATGCTGGGCATATTCAACAGATGGATGTTTTTTTGTACCGAATAATGCGTTGACTCCGAGTAATAAACCATACCCTTGGGATACAGCTCACGCGCCAGGTATAAGCCGTACAAGTTACTTTCCGAGCCGCCATTGGTGACATAACCCCAATATTGATTCGGCTCTGCGCGGAACACGCGGGCGTAAAAATCGAGCACTTCACGCTCCATGGCATGCGTCTCCAGATGATAGGTGCCTTCCAGGAACGGATCGCCGATATTATTGATAGCTACTTCCAGGAATGGCGCCAAGGCACTGTAATCAAAATCCCGGGATACCGGATAGCCTATCGAGTTTTTTGACTCGCTATGAAGCCTGCGCAGCAAGTTATTTAACATCGCATCCATGATCATTTAATATTTTCGGTTTTTTCAATGTTATCTAGTAATTATAACCACAAATATTGTGCATTTGTTAGTAAAGTAACTATACATGAAACATCATGCAGAAAAAATAACTATTTTAGTACCGGCAAAAAGCGGGCTGCCGTAAAGATTGCCCTACTGGAATTAGTTCACCGAAAAAATTTCTAGACACATGGACGCCACCGATCAACGCATCCTTCAGCTTCTTCAGGAAAACGCCAAATGGACCAGCAAGGAACTGGCCAGCCGGGTTGGCTTGAGCATAACACCAACGTATGAGCGGATCCGCAAACTCGAACAATTAGGGATCATCAAAGGTTATGTGGCTTTACTGGATGCAGATAAAGTCGGGCTACCCCTGATGGCTTATTGCCATGTTTCATTAAAAGAACATGTCCGGGATTTGCTTGAGGCTTTTCGGGAATCGATCATGCAATTCCCGGAAATCGTAGAATGCCACCATGTAGCAGGGAACTATGATTTTTTACTGAAGGTCATGGTCAAAGACATGCACCATTACCAGGACTTCATCGTCAACAAACTGGCTTCTTCCGTCATGATTTCACAAGTGCATACTTCCTTTGTGATCAATACGCTGAAACAAACCACGGCTTTACCGGTAGATCTGGAATAAGAAGGGGTAATGGTTTTATAGGTAAACGGTTTTGTGGCATTGTGGCATTATGGTTTGTGGCATTGTGGTTTTGTGGTCACTTGGATTTGGGGAGCGGTCATCACGTATTAACATATCCCCCCATTAACCTATTAACTATTGAGGAGGTAAGTGGTGCGATGTATGGGGAATACGGTTTTGGTCATCACTTATTAACATATATCCCCTCATCAACCCATTAACTATTGAGGAGGTATGCGGTGCGAGGTATGGGGTACGAGAGTTTCGGCCATCACGTATTAACATATCCCCTCATTAACCCATTAACTAAAAAAAGAAGCCCCCAGTTCGGTTGACCTGGAGGCTCTTTTTATTAGTTGTATCGTTCCTTTTAGCGCTTAATTCGGAACAGCGGTGGATTGGAACGGACTCAGCAGATTCTGCATCTCCTGGGTGAAATTCGGATCGTTCAGCTTGGGTGCTTCAGCCATGATCTGACTGACCGTAAGCATGCTGTATTGCTTCTCCTGGTCAAAACTTGGCATGTCTTCTTGGGACAGCGAGTTATAGAAGTCCAGGTAATCAGCAGTTTCTTCCGCCAATAAACGCATATGCTTCTTGGCATCTTCCATCCTGTTGTCACGAATCAATGCCTTGATCATCTCCAGGGTAAAGTTGGTCCCGGTGATCCCATAGATTTCCGACCCCTTGTACGGGAAGTTCATGAAGGGGAAGGCCTCAAAAAACTTAGCAGCAATATCCGCCGCACGCTTGGTGTCACCTTCTTTGGTAAACTGCTCCATGGTACGCATCATCACATAGCGTGTCACAGTTGTGGTGGGTGTAAAGCTTCCATCCACATACTGCTTGTATTTATCAAAGTTACCCCACCGGAACTTATTCATGATGTTGTCATAGACGACCTCATCATGGATTTCACCGACACCATAAATGTTAAGACGGGATACACTACCGGTATTGACCGGAACCAGCCGGGCAGCAACGCCATCGACGTACATGTTGTTTTGCAACCCTTGCAGTTTATCCAGTTGAGCCGTCATGGCAAAATAGATCGGACGCTCCTTGACATTACTTGCAATGATGTCGGTTACGGCAAGATCGTCTTTCAGGATGTACTGCCGGTTGCCGAAGTTGATCTCAAACTGGGATATCATCCGGGCGGAGTCTTTCTGATCCACCCATCCGCTGGCCAGCGCCTGTGCTTTATCGATGGGCAGGTACAATCGCGGAGAAGGAAGCGTAGACGGCACCCGTTCGTAGCCGGGGATATTCTTCGGATGTGATTCGCCGACATATTTTAAAGCAGCAATCATATCCATCGGCTGTCCTTTATCGATAAATACCTGGTTTCTGTCATCACCGATGTACGCCTCGGCAGGAATCGTGAACTTGATCGGCGCAGATTCATTGATCCGGCGGCGCATCTGGTTGATGTACCAATCTACGGCAATGAGACTGAGGTTGATCACGCGCACATCCGGACGGATATTCTCCACCTCCTGACAATACCATAACGGATAAGTGTCGTTATCGCCAAAGGTGAATATGATGGCGTTAGGTGCGACCGAGTTGAGGAAATTCGCTCCATAATCGCGTGCTCCGGCCAAATGGATCCGGCTGTGGTCGTTGTAATTCTGGAAACCCATGATCACGGGTGCGGTTAAGACCAGGACCCCGGCAATCGCGGCGGGCGCCAGCTTGTCACCCATCCGTTTGGACAGGATGTTGTAGAGCTCCAGCACACCCATACCGACCCAGATGGCGAAGGTCAGGAATGACCCGATCAGTACGTAATCCCGCTCGCGGGGTTCATTAGGGGGTTGATTGGAATAGACGATGATGCCGATCCCGGTGATCAGGAACAGGAAAAAGAGTGTCCAGAATTCACGGTTATTGTGCCGTAAGTGGAACAATAAGCCCAGAATACCAAAAAGTAATGGCAGCATGTAATAGCTGTTGCGCGAGGGATCATTCTTCATCGTTTCGGGCAACTTGTCTTCATTATACAGGAGCGCCTCGTCGATGGGTTTAATACCGGTAGCCCAGTGTCCGGTACGCAGATCCCAGGGCATATAACCCTGTGCCCGGTTTTGAGTACCACTGAAATTCCATAGGAAATAACGCCAATACATCCACCAAACCTGATAATTAAAGAAAAACTTGATGTTGTCAAAGAAGGTAGGCGGCGTTTCCTTGTTCATCCACATTTTATAAAGCTGTTTCCTCGCTGAATCGTTGAATCCCATGCGGGGAAAGAACATTTCGTCTGAAGCTTTGTAAACCGGCTGGAAGCGCTGTTCCACCACGGCATATTTGCCATCCACTTCATCGTATTTATCCGAGCGGTCATACCGGATTGGTCGAGCGTCGTAGTAGGGTCCCTTGAGTAGCGGCCGTTCACCGTACTGTTCCCGGTTCAGGTAAGAAATCAACCGGAATGCATTGTTGGGTTCGTTCATGTTGATGGGTGGATTGGCCAGGGCTCGTATGATCACCACACCAAACACAGAAAACGCGATAACTGCTAAGGTCAGCGCAGTAAACAATTGTTGCAATAATACGTACTGACGTTGGGTAGCCCAGCGAATGCTGAAATAGAAACCGGCACCCAGGATCAGGATGAGCGGAATTATTCCGCTGTTGACAGGTAGCCCAAAGCCGTTGACGAAGAGCAATTCAATCCAGCTCCACAGGGTAGGAATACCTACGATGATGATCTTTTGAATCACAAACATCCCGATCAAACCGGATAAGATGGCCAGAAAGCCACCCCACAACGAATGCTCCTTGTATTTTTTGAAATAATACAGTAAGCCCATCGCCGGCATGATCAATAAGCTTAACAAGTGTACGCCGATGCTCAATCCGATGGAATACAGCGCAAAAACCAGCCAGCGATCGTATTGGGTTTCATTGGGCAGGGAATACCATTTAACGGTAGACCAAAGGGTCAGACAGGTAAAGAAGGTTGACAACGCGTATACCTCACCTTCAACGGCTGAAAACCAGATGGAGGAAGCAAAAGCGGTGGTCAGACCACCGACGACTCCTGCAAATCCTAAAGCCACGCTCTGTCCGAAACCGGGTTCTTCGTCTTTTCCCACCAGGGCTAATTTCCCGAGAATAATCGTGGTCCAGCCCACAAACATGGCCGCAAATGCCGTCGCAATTCCAGACATCAGGTTTACAGCGAAAGCAATCCGCGAAGGATCAGCTGAAAGAATATCGCCAACCCAGGCGAACAACCGGCCAATTAAAATAAAAAGCGGAGCTCCGGGTGGGTGAACTACCTGTAATTTATAGGCACCCAGGACAAATTCACCGCAGTCCCACAAACTTCCTGACCTTTCGGCGGAGAAGAAGTATACCAATGCGGCAACAGCAAAAACAATCCATCCGGCTGTTGTCGAAATCTTTTTATAAGACCACATGTAAATCAAAATTTTATTAATAGGGATTTTTAGTAATATCTTATTGATCCCAAAGACGTACAAAAGTAACAAAATATGGTAATTGGGAGCCTGCTACTGAGAATTCACCAATTCCCATTTACTTACTTACACGGTTGGATGAGAATCAATACCATCGACTGATTCCAAAAGACAAATGCACCCATGCCTGGGTCACTCCACCGGCATTCGCCAGACATAAAACGATGCAAATGCGATTGTAACCGATATCGAACGTCACCGTAAACAGATTTTGTATTTTTGCAGAAAAAATGATTAAGATTCTCACCCTGGCCATCGCAGGGATATTGTTGTACCGAATGATATTCGGCAGCGGACCGGCATTACCGGCAAATCAACCACCCCGCCCTTTGTCGCCGGATCAGCAAGACGATGATGAATTGGTGGATTACGAAGAGGTGGAATAATGACGGCAATCAGTAGCTATATTTTACAGCAAAATCATCACTGGTTGATCTTAAACAAGCCACCGGGGATGCCTGTCCAGCCCGATCAAAGCGGAGATGCCAATCTATTGACTGCTGCTCAAGCGTATTGTAAACGATCGCTTCATGTGTTAACCCGACTGGACCGTCCAGCCTCGGGATTGGTATTGATGAGCAAAACGTCCAAAGCACACCGGCACTTTCACGAATTGCAGAGCAATCATACATTGACCCGGAAATATTGGGCCATCACAGCAGAACGACCGGAAATTGACCAGCAAAAGGTAACCGGTTATATCCAGCGCACACGTGGCAATCGCTCCGTTTGGGTTTCCGAACCCACGGATCCTGCTGCTGAAGAAGCATCGTTGCGGTATGCAATCCTGGAAGCCAGTGATCGCTACTTCTTGTGGGAAATCGAATTATTTACCGGCCGGCATCATCAGATAAGGGCTTTCCTGCAACAATTGAATTGCCCCATCCGCGGTGACGTGAAGTACGGATACAGGCGGTCAAATCCCCAGCATCACATTCAACTCCATGCCCGGGAAATGCAATTTGATGATTTGGATGGATCCAGCCGACAGGTAATCATAGCACCTACACCGGCAGATACCATCTGGTCTGTTTTCTCTATAAATCAATCGAAATGAGTGATCCCAACCAAAATCCGCAAACGGATGTAAATCAATTAGGCGAATTTGGTCTCATTGACCACCTGACCCAACCGTTTGCCCTGACGCAACCATCCTCATTGCGCGGGGTGGGAGACGATGCGGCTGTAATTGATAACCAGGGTTTTCTTACCGTTCTTTCCACCGATATGCTGGTTGAAGAGATCCATTTTGATCGCATCTATCACCCGCTTCGATATTTAGGCTACAAAGCAGTCATTGTCAATGTCTCCGATATCTGTGCAATGAATGCCATCCCAAAGCAGATTACGGTCTCCATTGCCTTATCCAATCGCTATGGGGTAGAGGATCTGGACGAATTATACGCCGGCATAGCACTCGCTTGCGAACACTACCGGATCGATCTGGTCGGAGGGGATACGACCTCTTCCAATCGTGGATTGATCATCAGTATCACAGCCGTCGGTCAGGGGGAGCCTGACCGCATCACCTATCGTTCAGGAGCGAAACCGGGCGACCTCCTGTGTGTTAGCGGTGATCTGGGAGCTGCTTATGTAGGATTACAATTGCTGGAGCGTGAAAAGCAGGTTTTTATCTCTACGCCCAATGTACAGCCGGATTTT
>ERZ795057.3582-NODE-3582-length-10512-cov-19.533805_pt1 | contig 10512 bp, 12 predicted proteins | sample MGYA00375141_ERZ795057 | MGnify/ENA primary metagenome ERZ795057 (study PRJEB30186, sample SAMN05720163) | activated sludge metagenome | isolation source: Anaerobic digester | place: Hong Kong | collected 2015-01-26 ... | reverse complement strand
CGCGTCGAAACGTCCACTTCCTGTGGACAGTCCTGTTTTGAAGAATGGAAGGGGACAGGGATGAGGTTTTTTTTCTGCTTGAAATATGCATTATATCAGGATGCGGATATAGTCATTTAAGGAGAAGATTTATGGGCGATATTATGAATGATAAGGATATCCGTAAAATTGAGGATTTCATAAAAACCCTTGGTGAAAGCCAGCTTGTATATCTAAACCGGCTTGTTGTTGAAAGGCTGAAGCTCCTTTCACAGGAGAGGAGTACAAAGCAGATGATGAGGTTCAATATAGGAGAAAAGGTGAGTTTTTTAACACCGGACGGCATAAAGAAGACAGGTATCATTTCAAAGATCAATAAAAAAACAGCCTCTATTGATACCCCGGACGGCGGTTACTGGAACGTATCCCCCGGGCTTTTAACGCATGAGTGAGGCGCAATCTCACTTGACATTCGTATATATTTTTGTTTGCATAAAAACACTTCATCGGCGTTTTGACTGATGAAGTGATATAGTTGTGGAGGGAATTAATTGATGACTCCTGAAGCTCTTAATCAGATTCTTAATAACCTTCTGAACCTGCCGGCAGAAACTGAAGTTGTCGAATTTAAAGAAGCTAAGAATGATTTTAATAGCGATAAAATCGGTAAATATTTTTCTGCTCTCAGCAATGAAGCAAATCTGAAGCGTAAACCCTTTGCCTGGCTGGTTTTTGGTGTTAAGGATAAATCTCATCAGATTGTGGGGAGTAATTACCGTTTAAACCGGAAAGATCTGGATAGTCTTAAAGTGGAGATTGCTGATAAAATTAATAGCCGCATAACTTTCATGGAAATTTATGAGATATCCCGTCCTGAAGGGCGTGTGGTTATGTTTCAGATCCCCGCAGCGCCGCAGGGGATACCTGTAAGTTTCGAAGGGCATTATTACGGCCGGGATGGTGAATCTCTTGTCCCTCTCAATATAGAGGAGATGGAAAGAATCAGGCAGCAGGCTACACTGTTTGACTGGAGTGCGGAAACAATTCCGGATGCTTCTGTTTCTGATCTGGATAAGAGGGCGCTTAAAACTGCAAAAGTAAATTTTAAAAAGAAATTTCCTGATAAAGCGGCAGAAGTCGATACCTGGGATACAATAACATTTTTAAATAAAGCAAAGCTTACTATTAAGGGGAAGATAACCCGTACGACAATATTGCTGTTAGGTAAAGAAGAATCAGAACACTTCCTTCAGCCGGCAAATCCTAAAATAAGATGGCTGCTGAAGGATTCACGCGGTAATGATAAGGATTATGCAATATTCGGGTTGCCATTGCTCCTTGCTGTTGATAAAGTTTACGCCAAAGTAAGAAATCTAAAATACAGGTATATTAAAGATGGTACACTTTTTCCTGAAGAGATTGATCAATATGAACCGTATACAATCAGGGAAGCTGTAAATAACAGCATAGCTCATCAGGATTATACAAAAGGGGGCCTGATTAATGTTGTTGAAATGGATGATCAGCTTGTGTTTACAAATTTAGGCGATTTTATCCCTGGTAATGTTGAACGGGTTGTCATTGAAGATGCCCCTGAAGAGTATTATCGCAACAGATTTCTTGCAACTGCAATGTTTAACCTTAAAATGGTTGATACTGCCGGTGGCGGTATACGCAAGATGTTTAATTATCAGAGACAGAGATACTTTCCATTACCCGATTACGATCTTTCTGGTAACAGGGTAAAACTGACAATTACCGGTAAAGTTCTGGATGTAGAATATGCCCGCCTGCTGGCCCGTGATCCCGATTTGACTCTTGAAGAAATAATACTCCTTGATAAAGTTCAAAAGCATAAGCCATTGTCAGACATCGAAGAAAAGCATTTAAGAAAAAAAGAACTTATTGAAGGCAGAAAACCGAATTATTTTATTTCTCTTAAAGTTGCTCAAAATACCGGGCAGAAAGCGATTTATTCGAAGAATAAAGCTTTTGATAAAGATTATTATCTGAAACTTATATTGAAAGCGATAAACCAGCATGGTTTCATGGAAAGAAAAGATATTGATGAACTTCTCTGGTCAAAACTTCCGGATTGGATGGACGAAAAGCAGAAAAAAAACAAGATCGCAAATCTGTTGGCTGAATTAAGAAGAGATGGTAAAATTAATAATATTGGACCTGATGCTAAACCAAGATGGGTTATATCATAAATTATTTTATTAGAGATTTATTAGAGATTTATTAGAGATTTATTAGAGATTTATTAGAGATTTGAAAAAATATAAACCATTATAACTCCGGCTGGTGAAATGTATTAAGATGAGGTCTGAAGAATGAATATGGAGCATTATATAACATGAGAACCATCCACTGCACACAGAAACTTCTTCAGGAGATTAAGCAACCTGTAACAGATTTAAAAGATGTAATTCCGGACAATTCCGGCCTTGGAAACTGGTACTGCAATATGTTCAGATTCAACAGACGTAAATTCCTGATCTTTACAAACGAACAGACTCTTGATGATATACTGCAAGCCTGTATGCAGTTAAACAAAATGCCAATGAGTGCGATAAAATACAGGCATCCGGTAAGGGCACTTAAAGATCTGACTGCAGAAAGATTCTGACAGTATAAAGAGGTTTGTATGCAGCTTAAATTCATGTTGAGAAAGCCTAAGTTCCCTGTTATCTGTGATTTTGACAACAGGGTAGTTGCATTTCAAAGAGCCTTGATGTTATAATACGTGAATTGACGGAACTATTGTATAGTTCAGATAAACAGATAAACTCAGAAATAAAAATACTGGAAAAAGAGGATTTAAATTAGCATGAGAATCGGTGTAACAGGAATTTTCGCATCAGGAAAAGGTACGGTCTGCGAGATGTTCAGGGAATTAGGCGCGGGAGTTGTAGATACAGATATAGTAGCCCGTGAGATAATGGAGCCGGGAGCAACAGGCCTGAAAAAGGTTGTGGAGGAGTTTGGCGATTCATTTATCAACAGTGACGGTACACTGGACAGAAGGGGCTTTGCCAACAGTGTGTTCACCTCTGCTGAAAAGGTCAAAAGGCTCAATGAAATTACACATCCCGTTATAAAAGAGATAGTAATTGAAAGAACGTCAGGTGACGGAATCTTTATGGTTAATACACCGCTCCTTTTTGAATCCGGTTTTGATAAACTGATGGAAAAGAATATCGTTGTAACAGCGGGTAATGACCAGGTCCTTGTGCGCGGGAGCAAAAGGGACAATATCACCCCTGAAGAGATAAAGGAGAGATTAAAACATCAAATTCCGCTAAATGAAAAAGTTAAACTTGCCGATTATGTTATCGATAACTCAGGTAATATTGATAACACTAAAAGGCAGGTTGCTGATATATGGAACATTTTGACCCGAAACCCCAGGGTGTAAAAGAGAAGAATTTTTATATTCTGCATCTCGATACTCCGAGAATAATAATCTTAACCTCTGTTTTGATCGGAATTATAACAGCCGCGTTCCTGTTCGGCATGGGGATTGTTAAAAGCGACAGACCTGTGTCAAAGGAGCTGACTCTAAGCGATATGGATCTTGGTGATACTAAAAGCGGTGATATATTCGGGAAGGATATACCCCCGCTCCCTGATGATACTGCGGAAGGTACAGTTTCACTTGATGACAGGATTTCACAGGGTGAGGAGAATAAGATTGACGGAGCAGGGCTCCCTGACATCAACAACGCGGTTATACCACCGTCGAACAATGAAACTAAACTGGCAAAAAATGACGTCTTTAAAAATGAAAATATCAGAGAGATAATTCCACCTGCGGGGAAGAAGACTAAAACCATTGAAAAAAAGGAAACTGCAAAGGCGGAAGTGAAGAAACAGAAGGAAACCAGGAATCTTGCTAAGCGTGAAGAGACTAAAAAGCATAGTGAGCCCCGGGGAAATAGCAGGATCTATGAAGTTTCCCGTGAAACTGAAAAAAGAAAAAGTTACGATTCATATTCCGTACAGGTTGCCTCTTATGACACTCTTGCAAAAGCAGAGAGAGAAAAGGATAATCTCAGGTCAAAAAGATTTGATGCGTATGTTACAAAATCTGTAGTGAACGGGAAAAATTACTTCAGGGTCAGAGTCGGGCCCGTTGCATCATCAAGGCAGGCTCATGAACTGCTTGAAGATGTGCAGAGGGATTCACGTTATGCAGGCAGCTATATGGTAAAGGAATAACGGATTCCAGTCAGAAAACAGGAAAAGCGGCGGGGGACTGCCGCTTTTTTACATAAACTGGAAATTTAATTTCGGGAGTTTAATATGTATTCGATATTCAAAGCAACCAGGGATCTGGTAATGAAGATAGACTCCTTTATCGATTTAGTGAGCGAATGCGTGCTGCATTTTGAGGAGGGACTTAAGTTATATCTTTCCGGGAGTGAAGAGGAGTTTAATGAAAGGCTCTCAATAATTAAAAGCGTTGAAGGGAGAGCTGACGACCTGCGCCAGGAGATTGAAGCACAGCTGTATGTGCAGACCCTTATCCCGGAATCAAGAGGTGATGTTCTTGAAGTCCTTGAGCATATGGATGAGATTATAGATTTCTCAAAATCGATAATGTTCGATTTCTGTGTTGAAAAACCTGAAATCCCTGCAGAGCTCCATGACAGGATGAGAAAACTTGCTGAAACAGCAGTTGATTCAACACAGGCCCTTGTGCAGTCAGCCCGTTCATTTTTTTATGATGTGAATTCTGTAAAGGATCATCTTCATAAAGTAAAGTTTTTTGAAAATGAATCTGACTATATATCAGAGAAGGCAAAGAGGGAGATCTTTGAGATGGATATTGCTCTTGAACGTAAACTTCATATAAAGAATTTTATTGTGTCAATAGATTCAATCTCCGATATTGCTGAAGATATTTCCAACAGGCTGTCTATTGCAACAATGAAAAGGATAGTCTGAGATGTCTGTTCTTTTCTTTCTCTCCAGCGGAATATTCCTGGGGTGGTCCCATGGCGCGAACAATGCAGGGAATGTTTTCGGTACCGCAATAGGCTCGCAGATGGTAAAGTTCAGGACTGCTGCAATTGTAACAAGTATATTCCTGGTGCTCGGTTCAGTAATATCAGGAGCCGGTGCTTCGATGACACTGGGTAAATTAGGCGCTGTAAATGAAATTGCGGGGGCATTTATAGTATCTCTTGCCACTGCTCTTTCCATATTTGTAATGACACGGGTAAACCTTCCGGTCTCAACATCCCAGACTGTAGTGGGCTCAATTCTCGGATGGAATTTTTTTTCAGGCTCCATGACGGATTACAATTCCCTTGCAAAAATAGTATCCAGCTGGATTGTCACACCTTTCATAACAGCAATATTCGCAGTTCTGCTTTATCTTCTGGTCAGATTTTTTCTTAACAGGGTGCAGTTGCATCTTCTTTATCTCGATTTCTGGAACAGGATCGGGCTTATTGTTGTGGGAGGATTTGGAGCCTACTCGCTCGGGGCAAACAATATTGCAAACGTGATGGGGGTCTTTGTAACTGTGTCTCCTTTTCATCCCCTTGAAACGCCATTCGGTATGCTCACAGGGACAGAGCAGCTTTTTATATTAGGGGGGATGGCAATGGCGTCGGGTGTGCTTACATATTCCTACAAGGTAATGAAGACCGTGGGGAAGAGCATCATTCCTCTTACTCCGATCTCCGCTCTTGTTGTTGTGCTGTCATCATCCACTGTGCTTTTTCTTTTTTCATCCAGGAACCTTGAACTTTTTCTCGCATCACATGGCCTGCCTACGATTCCCCTTGTACCGGTTTCAAGTGCCCAGGCTGTCATTGGCGCGCTTATAGGTATTGGACTTCTCCAGGGGGGGAAGGGGATGGATATTAAACAGCTGGGGAAGATTGCGTCAGGATGGATAACAGCGCCTCTTATGGCCTGCCTCATATGTTTTATCTCGCTTTATTTTTTTCAGAATGTATTTAATCAGAAAGTCTACCGGATGGTGAATTACAGCATCTCTCAGGAGGTGTCACGCAAGCTTATTGCTGAAGGGATTCATTTTAATTCAATGGATGAGTTCATAGATGTTAAATTTATGAATTCGGTTGATTTCAGGAACGCCCTTCAGCGGAATGCCTCTGATCTTACAAAAAAGGAGTTTAGCCGTGTAGTTGAACTTTCGGAGATGAGAAATATTACTGTTGATACTGATCAGATCCGGTATGAACTTACTGAGGGCCTTTTCTCCCCTTCGCAGACTGAAGCAATAAAAGCTATAAATGGTAATAGTTATAATTATATATGGGAATTCAGAGAAGACCTTGAGTCTTACTCGGAAGAATGGCGCATTGTTGAAGAGACCCCTCTCACAAGGAACAGGAACAGCGATATTGCCGGGAGGATCGATTATCTTGCTAAAAAATTCTGGGTGTCTGAATAAGTGATTTTATGCTGCTTGCTGAAATAAAAAGATTAGTGGAAAAGAGAGGGGAGGTCTGTGCCTCTGAGATATATGCCGCCGTTGATGCTGACAGGGGGCTTGTTGATCACGCACTCTATCAGCTCATGGCAAAAGGTGTAATAATTGAGGTGGTTGCCGAAAAACACTGCACAGGCTGCATGATGAACTGCAGTGTGAAAGGGGAGAAAATCTACAGGCTTGCATAATCAGTTTGAGTCTTTTTTGGAAATTATCTCCTCTAACTCATCAGCTTTTGCCGCGATATAAACAAGGCTTTTTATAAATCTTCTCGGATCACAGTCCTCAAGAAGCATGGAATTATTTACTACAAGGGTATTCCCGTCCAGCGCCAGTGCGCCGTAATCAAAGGAGATATTCTGTTTGAGGCAGAATTTATAGAAATCGATCTTATCATCATGTTTTTCTGCAACAACAGACCTGTAGTTTATAACCCTGTCCCCTGCTTCATCCTTTTTCAGGGAAATCAGTATATCCTGAGATCTCCCGTTATCGAATTCCAGTGTAGCTGTATATGTGCCGTTTTTTCCTTTATGAAAAGGGATTTTGAATTCAGCCGCTACTGCCGATATGAATCCGTCAAAAATCTCCATCTTTTACCTCTTAAAATAGAATGCCGTGATTATATTTTACTCTATCTGAAAAGTCAAGTTGGAAATGCATCTTCCCCCTCTGTCATTCGTGACATCCATCCCCGGGGGAAAGCCGGGATAAGTTCATTCAGCACTCCGGGCTAATCGGCTGGGGGCCGGAAGAATAAATGTGTGTAGAAGTGAGGGGAAAATGGGCGAGATGAATTATTCCCTATTTTTTATTGACACGTTTCTATTGGAAAGAACCCTTGTATATATTGTTATCATGCAGTTTTTCCGCAGGGGTTCCCTGCAGGTAGAAATAATAAAGGATATTACAATGATTGAAGGTATATTTGTAGAAGGTCTGATTTACGGGATAATGGTGCTGGGGGTCTTTATAACCTTCAGGATTCTTGATTTTCCTGACCTCACTGTTGACGGTTCGTTTCCTCTTGGCGCTGCAATTATGGCGTCTATGATTATCAGCGGGTATAATGTTTTTTTTGCCCTTGCCGCAGCTTTTATGGGGGGGATCGCCGCAGGTGTTGTCACAGCTGTTATACATAACAGGCTGAAGGTGCCGAACCTCCTTGCGGGTATTCTTACAATGACAATGTTATGGTCTGTTAATATAAGGATTATGGGAAACAGGGCTAATCTTCCTCTCCTTAAAAATGAGACTATACTCACTGATATCGTTTCATGGACCGAGGGGATAATACCTTCGGATTATACTATTCTTATATTTTTCTTCTTTGTCGCAATGGCAATTAAGTTTTCCCTGGATCTCTTTTTCAGAACTGATATGGGATTAACTCTCGGAGCACTGGGGAATAATGAGCAGATGGTAATCTCTCAGGGAGTAAATATTAATGTTATGAAAGCGATAGGGGTCGGTTTGTCAAACGGCCTTGTGGCAGTATCAGGGGCCTTTGCTGCGCAGTATCAGGGTTTTGCTGACGTGGGTCTTGGGACAGGTATTGTTGTTACCGGCCTGGCCTCTGTAATGATCGGTGAGTTTATCTTCACTTCAAATAAAATAGTTGTTCTGACTTTCCGTGTTATCATCGGGTCTATAATTTATAAAGCTATTATGTACCTGGGGAGATACTATGGTTATCATATAGGGCTCACCCCCAATGACCTCAAGCTCCTTGCGGGCCTTCTTATTATCGCGTGTCTCATGATCGCTCAGGGGAAAAAGAGAAACTATTTCAGAAGGTGGAAAAATGATCAGGCTTGAAAATATAACCAAAGTATTCAACCAGGGAACTGTAAATGAGAATACAGCGCTCAGGGGAGTGAACCTCAGGGTTAAGGAGGGTGACTTCATCACAATTGTGGGGAGCAACGGTGCGGGTAAGACTACACTGTTTAACACTATTTCCGGTTCCTTTCACCCTACATCGGGGAGCATTTTTTTTAATGATGAGGATGTAACAAGAATGCCTGAATATCAAAGGGCAAAATATATCGGGAGGATTTTTCAGGATCCTCTGCTCGGCACAGCCTCCAATATGAGCCTTGAAGATAATATGATGATTTGCTATAAAAAGGGATTCAAAGGGCTTAAGATAAGCCTGAATAATAAAATGCGCCATAAGTTCAGGGAGGAGCTGAAGGTCCTCGATATGGGGCTTGAGGAGAGGATGGAGTATAATGTCCAGTTATTTTCCGGCGGTCAGAGGCAGGCTCTCACTCTCCTAATGACTGTCCTTTCCCATCCTGACCTTATTCTCCTTGATGAGCATACTGCGGCCCTTGACCCGAAGAATGCGGCCCTTATCCTTGAACTTACTGATAAATTTATAATTGAGAGAAAGCTCACTGCGATGATGATTACGCACAACATGAGCCACGCGATTAAGTATGGCAACAGGATACTTATGATGCACAAAGGTGAGATAATTCTCGATATCTCCGGAGAGGAGAAGAAAAGCCTCACAGTGGAAGGGCTTGTGAAGAAGTTCTATGATGTGAAGCACGAGGAGCTGACGAACGATGAACTGCTGATGTCGCATGAGTAGAAATGATATGGTAGTACTTATCATTGCGAGCGTTGCGAAGCAATCTGTTGAGGAAGATGAATGTTCGTTGATACAGGAAATAGTTGCAGCATAGACAGACTGCCGCGGCATTCCATGCCTCGCAGTGACAGACCTCGACGGTTTATTCAGGTGTTATAATAAAAAAATCCCGGCACAAAGGCCGGGATTTTTTATGGAGTTTTTCTATGGATATATGGTTATCTCATCTGCTCAAGCCTTGCAATTCTGTCTTCTATAGACGGGTGAGTTGAAAATATTGATACTTTTCTGTTTGAACTTATCTTTGCAATTGCAAAAGAATCTTTCTGTGTCGGAATCTGAGCTGCTCTTGCGAGGCTCTTAAGAGCGTTTGCCATCTCCCTCGGTGATGTAAGTTTTGCTGCTCCCGCATCAGCCTTGAATTCCCTGTACCTTGAGAATGCCGCGATAGGGATTGAAGCAAGGAGCATAAATACTGTTTCAAGAAGCATTACCACCATGATGTATGCGAAAAATCCGAGTCCCCCTTCATCATCGTCACCCCTTAAAGCGCTGTCTATGGCAAAGGCGATTATTCTTGAAAGGAACATTACCAGTGCATTGGCTATACCTGTAAGAAGAGTCATTGTGACCATGTCGCCGTTTGCGATGTGTGAAATTTCGTGACCTGCAACAGCTTCAACTTCCTCTCTGTTCATTGAAGAGAGTAGTCCTGTTGAGAATGCTACAATTGACTTGCTTTTTGAAGGACCTGTTGCAAAAGCATTAGGTTCCGGTGATTCATAAATACCTACTTCAGGGATTGCCGGTAGATTTGCCTGGCGGGCAAGTTTTGCCACCATATTATAAATTTCCCTGTACTGAAAGTTCTGGTCGTTCTGCTTAATTACATAAATCCTGTATACGGATTTTGCCATCCATCTGCTCATGGCGAGCGAAATAAATGCACCCATCATTCCGAAGAGGCCGCACATAATTGCAAGACGCATCACACCATCAGGTCTTATGCCCAACATCGGAAGCGCCACATTAAGAATAAGGCTTACGGTTAAAACCACAAGCAGGTTTGTTAGAAGAAATAGTCCTATTCGTTTAAACATTTTTTACCTCTTTAATGAATAAAATGATATATTAATTTAACAGTTTTTAAAGTCAACTCATATCATTGATTTACAGATAACATTAGATGTTTAACGGAGATTTTCTGTTACAAAAATATACCCGGGATAATGGAATTTCTTCACTTAACTTTTAAAGGTTGATATTATTTTTAAAATATTGTTTTATATATATAAGATAGGTTTTTTTCAATTTTACTGACTGTTTATCTGAAATATCGGGATAGGGAGATGAGAATGGGGAGAAAGATAATACTGATTTTAACCGGTTTATTTTTTTATACTACAGCACTCTACGCTGTTGATGCCACTGAGATAATAAGGAAGTCTGAAGAGGC
>ERZ795057.3574-NODE-3574-length-10541-cov-9.020885_pt1 | contig 10541 bp, 9 predicted proteins | sample MGYA00375141_ERZ795057 | MGnify/ENA primary metagenome ERZ795057 (study PRJEB30186, sample SAMN05720163) | activated sludge metagenome | isolation source: Anaerobic digester | place: Hong Kong | collected 2015-01-26 ... | reverse complement strand
GCTGATACGTCCAATCAGCAGAGCTGCTGGGTAAAACCAGTTGTAGATGGCGTTACCAAAAATGCATATACATTGAAAAACACCATTAACAAAGCTTCTTATGAATGTAACAATTCATTTCAGGTTCACTTAGGTAATGCCGGCATCATTTCTCTTCGTATAAACGGTTATTTGGTAAATACCATCGGAGAAAAAGGCGAAGTTATCAGTTTAGATATCCTTCTAGAGCCTGAACAATACATTCTTATGGATACCCTCAAGGGGGGTATTGTGGTAGATTCAAGACGTTTTGAAAAAGACATTCCCTAACCCAAGATCTGTTTCACTAATCAGCTTGGGTTGTGTAAAAAATACAGTTTTATCTGAAAAAATTGCCTCATTATTTTCCGAAAATGGTTTTCAGGTTGTTCCAGAATCACCTTCAACGGACCTTTTTATCATCAATACTTGTGGCTTTTTACAGATAGCTCGAGAAGAAGGTCTATCTGTTATTCAAGACATACTTGATACATACTCAGTTAATCAGCACCAAATCATTATACTAGGCTGCTATGCATACCGTTTTCCAAATGAAATTCAACAATACTACCCCTCCGTCACGTTGCTTTCCCATCAAGATCCAATCCAAGCAGTAGAAGAATACCTAGCAGTCCAAAGTAAGCCAACTCATCGTTTACTTTCCACCTCTCACTATGCATATTTAAGGATTGCTCAAGGATGTAACCGTCGGTGTTCGTATTGTCTTATCCCTTCTATCAAGGGGGGTTATAAAAGTTTTCAACCATCTGCACTGTTTGAAGAATGTTGCTATATAGCTCATCATTTTCCCGTCCAGGAACTTGTTCTTATTGCGCAGGATACTTCTCGATATGGATTGGATTTAACTCCAAAAAGCAATCTATTATCTTTAGTCCGTTCAATCAGCCAACTTGAGCTTTTTCCTTGGATTCGGATATTGTACATGTATCCAAACCAATTTTCGTATTCAGAGTTACGTGACCTTTTTTCTATCCCGTCTGTTATTCCCTATATTGACATGCCGTTGCAACACTATCATCCTGAAATGCTTCAAAAAATGAATCGACCCATAGACGGTTTTTCGTATATGGAGAAAATATACGCTTTGCGAGAAGATTTTCCCCTTATGACATTTCGTTCTACCTTTATCGTTGGTTATCCAGGAGAAACAGAAGAACACTTTGCTTTTTTATGCAAGAAACTTCAAGAGTTACCGCTTGATCGCGTTGGTTTTTTTGCATACTCCAATGAAAAAGAAGCATCTTCTTATTTACTCAAGGATCAAATACCCGATTCTGTGAAAGAGAATCGTCTACAAGAAGCATATCGTATACAGGAATCAATTTCTCTTCAATTAGACTCTTCACACATTTCTCAAACTCTCCCTGTTTTACTCCAACAATATAATTCTTTGAAAAGATGTGCGATAGGTCGTAGCATTCGAGAAGCTCCTGATGTTGATCCATCAATTTTCGTCTATGGAAATCCTTTTCGCTTGAAAAAACGGGTTGGATCAATCGTGAATTGTACATTAACCCACGTGACTACAGATGAAATGAAGGCCCAAGTCCAATGACCGACAATGAAAAACTGTATAGCATTACCGAAAAGGTCGTACTTTTTTTACTACAGAAACACCTTACATTGAGTGTTGCAGAATCCATTACTGGAGGTTTATTTTCTTCCACACTTACCGATGTTCCAGGATGTTCAGAAGTGCTGATGGAAGGTATTGTATCCTACACAATTGCTTCAAAAGTAACTCGATTGGGTATTTCGCAGGATTGTTTGCAGAAGCACGGAGTCATTTCTAGTTTTACAGCAAAAATAATGGCAAAAAATGTAAAAAAACTCTTACAAACAGATTATGGAATTTCCTTCACGGGAAATGCTGGACCGGGTGTAAACGAAACAGGTAGTCAAGTGGGAACAGTGTTTATAGGAATTTCCAACCCTAACGGTACTGTAGTTTGTAAAGAATGCAATTTTTCTTCGACTTTACATCGAAAAGAAATAAAATATCAAACAGTTTTAACCGGAATCGAATTTTTATGGGATCAAATCCAAAAATACCATAAAATAAGATAAGGAAGTTTTGTTTTCTGAAAGGAGAAATTATGAACGAACGTGAAAAAGCATTAGAATCCGCAATGATGCAAGTTACAAAATCGTATGGAAAAGGATCCATTATGAAAATGGATACTGACTACTTTCAAAAGAAAGGTAGCGATGAGGCCATTTCATCTGGAATCCTTACACTTGATATTGCTCTTGGTATAGGTGGGTATCCCCGTGGAAGAGTTATTGAAATTTATGGCTCCGAAGGTTCTGGGAAAAGCACAGTTGCCCTGAAAGCTATTGCAGAAGTTCAGAAAATTGGGGGCAAAGCCGTATATATTGATGCCGAACATGCATTGGATCCTGCCTACGCGAAACAACTAGGAGTTGAACTTGAAGATCTGGTTATTTCCCAACCTGACTATGGCGAACAAGCACTTGAAATAGCTGAAATCATGATTCGTAGCGGCGCAGTTGATTGTATTGTGATTGATTCAGTTGCAGCACTGGTTCCCAAATCAGAGCTCGATGGGGCTATGGGAGATGCGCAAATGGGATTACAAGCCCGTCTTATGTCGCAAGCTCTGCGCAAACTTACTGGTGTATTGAGTAAATCTAGATGCACAGCAATTTTTATTAACCAAGTACGAGATAAAATTGGTATTGTTTTTGGTAATCCAGAAACCACCACTGGTGGACGAGCTTTAAAATTCTATTCTTCGGTTCGGTTAGAAACCAAGCGAGGAGAACTGCTAAAAAATGGAACGGATCCGATTGGACAAATCATCCGGATAAAAGTGGTGAAAAACAAAGTAGCTCCTCCCTATCAAAATTGTGAATGTGAACTTATGTACGGACAAGGCATATCCCACGAAGGGCAAGTGGTGAACCTGGCCGTAGACAAAGATATAATCCATAAAAGCGGTTCCTGGTATTCCTACCAGGACCAGAAAATTGGACAAGGAACGGAGAACGTAAAAAAATACTTATTAGATAATCCTGACACATTGAAAGAAATTGAAAGAAAAGTCAAAGAATCTTTTGGCATGATACTTCCAAAAGACACTGAAGCCTCATCGAATGTTTCTGCAAAAGCAAAAGACAAATCCAAAAAAGTCTGATGCTTTCCAAACTGCTCTTCGTATGTTAAACAGAAGAGCATATTACTCATGGGAACTTTTGGTTCGATTACAAACGAAAAACTTCTCTGAGAAAGAAAGTGCAGAGGCGATCGATCAATGCAAAAACAGTTTGCTACTAGACGACACAACCCTTTTCAAGTATCATATACATGAAATGCAAACACAAAAAAAATGGGGTCGATTTAAGATCCGGTATGTATTACGAACGAAACACATTCCACAAGAGATTGTGGAACAAATGATAGAAAGGTTTTACTCTATTAATGAAGAGGAAACAATAAAAAAAGTGCTAACAAAACAGAAAGACCAAGAGTTAGCACACCTTCCTCCATTGAAAAGAAAACAAAGAATCCTTTCCTTTCTCTACAACCGAGGTTTTTGATCGGTCCTCTAAACGGAGGAACCAATAGTGGAACTTATTATAGGAATACTCATAGGACTTGTGGTTGGTGCCATAAGTATTTATGTACTAAATCAGAATGTAACAAAAAAACGTAAAAAGAATGCACAGGAATCTGCAGAGCAGATCATTGCTATAGCGCAAGAAGAAGCGCAAAGAATCAAAAAGGAAATGGTTCTACAGGCAAAGGATGAATCCTATAAGATAAAAAGCCAGTATGACCATGATAACAATGAAAAACAAAAGCAATTCCAAAAAAAGGAAAACTATCTTCAAAAGAAAGAACAAGACCTAGATAAGAAAATTGAGAACATCGACAAAAAACAAAAAACATTAAACCAGAAAGAATCAGAACTTCAAAAGTCACAAAATCAAATCCAAGAAAAAATAGAGCTTCAAGACAAGGAGCTTTACAGGATTTCTCAATTGTCTCAAGACGACGCAAAAAATGAACTCTTCTCAAAAATAGAGGAAGAATACAAGTATGAGATTGCTACACGATTAAAAGCTTCTGAAGATAACTTTAAAGAAATTGCTGATCAAACTGCAAGAAAAATTGTAACAACTGCTATCCAGAGAATCTGTGTTGATCAAACCTCTGAATCCACAATCTCTGTTGTGCCACTACCTAGCGACGATATCAAAGGTAAAATCATTGGACGAGAAGGTAGAAATATTAGAATATTCGAAAGCTTAACAGGTGTCGATTTACTCATCGATGATACTCCTGAAGTTGTAACTATTTCTTCCTATGAACCCATCAAACGAGAAATTGGAAAACTTGCTCTTGAGAAACTCATTTTGGATGGACGCATTCATCCTGCTCGAATTGAAGAGCTTGTAGAAGCAGCAAAGAAAGAAATCGATACCATCATTTTCCAAGAAGGAGAAGATACTCTCCTTGAATTGGGTATTCGTACGATGAACCCTGAACTGATAAAACTTCTAGGACGACTTAAATATCGATCCAGCTTCTCTCAAAATGTACTCAACCATTCAAAAGAAGTAGCATTGTTAAGTGCTGCCATGGCTGCAGAAATTCGAGAAAACGTGAACCGAGCAAAACGAGCGGGATTACTTCACGACATCGGAAAAGCTGTAGATAAAGAAATGGAAGGCTCTCACGCAATACTAGGAGCAGAAATTTTAAAGAAATATGGCGAAAGTAGCGAAGTTGTGAATGCAGCCGCATCCCACCATGGCGATGTTCCAGCTAATTCCGTTATTTCTGGACTTGTCCAGGCAGCCGATGCGATTTCAGCATCACGCCCAGGAGCTAGAAAAGAAGATGTTGAAGCATATATTCGTCGAATTGAAACACTTGAAGACATATGCAACAATTTCCAAGGCGTCGACAAAAGTTATGCCGTCCAAGCAGGCCGTGAGTTAAGAATTATAGTGAAACCTACCGAGGTAGACGATATCCTTCTTACAAAACTATCCTATGACATCGTTAAACGAGTTGAAAATGAGGTAGAGTATCCCGGTCAAATCAAAGTCACTGTGATTCGAGAAACAAGGTCTGTTGCATATGCTAAATAGCTCTCTTCAAGTTCTTTTTTTGGGTGATATTGTTAGCAAATTAGGCAGACAAGGCATAAAAAGATTCTTGCAGGACCACCGCGATCAATATGATATCGTTATTGCAAATTGTGAAAATACTTCTGGTGGTAAAGGAATCACGAAAAATCATGCGCTAGAGCTAAAAGAAGCAGGAATTGATATCTTCACAAGCGGTAATCATATCTGGAGAAAAAAAGACATCATCCCCTACATGGACGAATTATCCATTCTGCGACCCTTGAATTACCCACCCAAAACCCCTGGTTTTGGGTGTAAGATCATTCCGGTGGAAGACAATGTATCCATCGCTGTTATAAACCTGATGGGGCGAATTTTCATGGGCAATCCAATTGATTGCCCTTTCCGCTCGATCGAAGAAGAGATTCAAAGAGTTCGAGAAATTACTCCCCTGATTTTTGTCGATTTTCATGCAGAAACGACCAGTGAGAAAAAAGCCATGGGATTTTTCCTGGATGGCAAAGTCTCTTGCATGGTAGGAACGCACACTCACATTCAAACCCATGATGCTCAGATTTTACCTCAAGGTACTGGTTATATCACAGATGCAGGAATGTGTGGTGCATATCATTCTGTTATTGGAGTACAATCCGATATCATCATTCAAACCTACCTTACACAAAGACCAACCATGTTTGAAATTGAAACAAAAGGTCCAACAATTATCTCTTACGTTCATGTCGATATCGACATTGAATCTGCAAAAACAACCTATATTCGAGGAGATTATGCCCTCTACGAAGACTAAATATTTTGTCCTGACCATTGGTTGTCAAATGAATACCTATGATTCCAGCTTGTATGAGAAAATTCTTCAGCAATATGGATTCACCCCTGTTTCTCGAATGCAAAACGCTGATCTTGTCATAATAAATACCTGTGCAGTTCGCGATCGTTCGGTACAAAAAGCAGCGAGTGCTATTGGGCGTGTATGTCAATGGAAACGGAGTAAAGATCAAGTGCTTCTGTGTGTGGTTGGGTGTGCTTCTGATTTATTATCGAAACTCTCTCATCACAACGAGATTGATTATATTCATGGAGCTTTAAATTCCACGGTTGTGGATCCCTCTTTTTCAGATTTTCTTGAAGGTCATGACTTTCACACAACCCAACCTCCTCAAGAAAAACTCCCTCTCGCCAATCAACAACCCCTTTCTACCTACATTCCCATAATATTTGGCTGCGATTCCTTCTGTACATATTGCATAGTTCCCTACGTAAGAGGAAGGGAAAAAAGTAGACCAGTACAAGATATTGTAGATGATATCCAGGTTTCTCTACAACAAGGATCGAAAGAAATTATCCTTTTAGGGCAAAACGTGAACTGCTATGGAAAGGATTTCACTCCTTCGATATCTTTTTCTAGTTTATTAGAAACTGTAGCATCCATGGAACATATTCAGCGATTGGATTTTTTAACTTCTCATCCCAGAGAATTTGATAAAAGTGTTTTAGATGTTGTTCAAAACCATGCTTCCATTGTGAAACGTTTTCATTTCCCAGTGCAGCATGGTGATAATGAAATTCTCCGTAGAATGAGAAGGGGCTATACTGCCGAAGAATATATTGAGAAAATCTCCTGGATTCGATCATACTTCCCTTATGCATCTATCACAACGGACATCATTGTAGGATTTCCGGGAGAAACAGAAGAGGCATTTCAAAATACTCTGTCTCTTTTAGAAAAGGTTCAATTTGACACTGTCTTTGGTGCAGTATATTCTCCCAGACCTAAAACAAAAGCTGCGACATTTGATCATCAAATCCCGTTAAGTATTGGGAAAAAAAGATTGAATCTCTTGCTTGAAACACAAAAAGAGATCACCAAGAAAAATCTTCAACGTTTTTTGCATCAAACAAAAAGGGTATTTGTGTTAAATGCGACGGAAGAAAAAGCGATTGGTAAAACATGGGAAGATCGATTGGTTCAGTTTACATTTCCCCAAGAATACTCTCTTTATACGGGAGATATTGTCAAAGTACATATTGATTGTGTACAAGACTTCAGTCTGAAGGGTTGTATGGTAGTGTAAAAATGGTAGAAATACAAACTCAATCCAACTCATTTTCCCAAATCGATCAAAAAATCCAAGAACAATTAAAACCTTACTACAAAGAAGTTGATGACATCTATCATCAATGTTTCAAAAAAGTTCTGAATGCTTTCCAGCAAAACAAAGTCTCCAGCTACCAATTACAGCCAGGTTTTGGATACGGTCTAGGAGACCAGGGTACACAGATCACCGAAGCAGTTTTTTCATCCATCTTTCAATCTGAAAATGCATTGGTTCGACCTCAAATTACATCAGGCTCTCATGCCCTTTTTCTTGTTCTAAATGCACTTCTTTTTAAAGGTGACCTTTTACTAAGTGTAACAGGTTCCCCCTATGAAACGTTAAAAAGCTGCATTGGAATCCAGGACCAATACCCAGGAAATCTGATTGAAAAAGGAGTTTTGTACAACGAGATAAACCTGATAGACACAACAAAGCTAACCCCAGACGAAATAGCAATTGTACAAAAATCTCGTTTATGCTGGATTCAAAAATCAAGAGGATATTCGAACCGCAAGACAATTTCCTCTCTAGACATTAAAAGAATCGCAGAGAATATTCGTTCCATTCATCCATCTGCTATTATTGCCGTAGATAATTGCTACGGAGAGTTTACAGAAAGATTCGAACCCATAGAATGTGGGGCAGATGTTTGTGCGGGTTCTTTCATGAAAAATCCAGGTGGTGGAATCGCAAGAACTGGTGGATACATCGTTGGAAAGCAGATATTCATTGACCGTATTGCCTCGCATCTTGTAGCACCTGGCTTAGGCGATGAGTTTATGCCAAACCTTGGATTCACTTATGAGATTTTGTTAGGTCTATTTCACTCACCATTAACCGTGAGGGAATCTCTAAAAGGAAATCTATATTTCTCAGCATTTATGGACGAAATGGGATTTTATACTTCTCCACACTGGACTGAAAAGCATTTCGATATCGTACTTGAGATTCGATGCAAATCGAAAGAAAATATGGACCTTTTTACACAAGCCGTCCAAAAATGTTCTCCAATTGATTCTCATGTCAGAGCGGAACCTTTTGCACAACATGGTTACAAATACCCAATTATTATGGCAGGTGGTACTTTTGTACCAGGTTCCTCGATTGAATTTTCTGCCGATGGATTTTACAATCCCCCCTATACCCTATATTTTCAACCCGGATTATATGCGGAGCAAACGAAAATTTTTGCTGAGTATTTATGGCAAAAAATGACCAAAAACAATGTGTGGTAGATTTGCACTAGCCAACCCCTCGCCAACATTTGGAGATCACGATATTTCAATGCTTTCTACATTACCGCCCAGGTACAACATAGCTCCTCGCAGCGAAATATATCTCTTAGCCAAGAATCACAAGGGGGTACACCTGGAAAAACGGATTTGGGGTGTTCCACTTACTTTTCAGAAGGGACCATCAAAACTACTCATTAATGCAAAGTCTGAAACTGCACATGAAAAAAAAATGTTTCGAGATCCTTTTTTCTCTACTCGTTGTGTCATTTTGGCAACAGGCTTTTTCGAGTGGGATGCACAAAAACAACCTTATTACTTTTTTGCTTCCACTTCACCAATTCTTGGATTAGCAGGCTTTTATCGAAATGAAGCCCTGATTCTTACTAAAAATGCAGATAGCATGGTATCTCCTATCCATGCACGAATGCCAGTCATCATACATCCTGCTTATTTAGAAAAATGGCTAGATCTGGAAACTACTTTGTCTGATCTTCAAAACATCATGAATAATGAAGATTGCTGTTCATTAGAAAAATACCCTGTTTCTCAGCAGGTAAATTCACCAAAAATTAATTCTTCTTCCTTGATTGAACCAATTCAAATTTCCCAATTATTATAAATATGTTCTGATTTTTCAGATTCATGGCTAGAAAATTGACAAAGGGTCATGAATACAATATAAAAAAAACAGGCACAAGAATTTTCTTTCAATGGAGGGTACTTTATGAAAAGGTTTTTTAAAGCTCTATCTGTAATTCTTTCATTATTGTTGTTGTTAAACAGTTTCACAGTATTTGCAGAAACACTTCCCCATTTTCGACTTTCTGCCCGTGGGTATTGTGGATTCAATTATCTCCAGTGGGAGAAAGTAGAGAATGCTCATAGTTACTACATTTATAGAGGAATCGGACCGGGCAATCAAAGTGATATGCCACTGACAGATTTCCCAGTCAAAGAAACCTCTTACAAAGATACAAAAAATATCGTAAATGGAACCAGTTACTGCTACATTGTTGTGGCATTTGATGAGAATAACAACCGCATTGCTACTTCCAACGAAGCGTGTGCTACCCCATCCTGCCCACAAGAAGCAGAAGATTGTAAAAAGAACTTAAAGTATCAAATCGACAATACTATGTATTGGGTCAATGATGTAGAAAAAGGACCCATGGAAACATCACCTGTGATCCGATGGGACCGTATGTTCTTGTTAATCCGTTATGTAGCTCAGGAAGTGGGTGCATCCATTGATTGGGATGGTACTACTCGAACTGTATCGATTAGCACCCTCAGCGGAACAACCATTGAATTCCAGATTGGTAATAACAAATACAAATTGAATGGTCAAGAACTTATGATTGATCCACACAATCCATCTGTTGTTCCTTTTATTTTGGAAGGTCGTTCTTTAATGCCACTTCGAGTAACTGCCGAATCACTTGATACCGAAAAGATTGAATGGCATGGAGACGAAAAAATCGCAGAACTAATTTTCCGCAATGATGGAAAGTGTGACTGTATCTGTCCTTGTCCGGAATATGCTCCGTACAACCATGACTACTGCATGGTAAGCGGTTGTGAAGTACAAGTATTCAAAAATAGCACAAGCCTAACTCACGCAGAAAATCAGTGGGTTTCAGCTATGGCAATACCTTGTTCAGATGCTGATGTTAAAGGTTGGAGAAGGGTATGTAATTTACCACCCACGCCTACTCCTCACGAAGGAACTTCTGCAGATCCTTTCTCTCCTTGGGAAGGGATATACAAAAATGGTGGTTGCTGGATTTACCCACCCACATCACAGTGGAACGGTTCCACTAACACACAATTAAACTCTGTCTATAGACATCCATTTAAACTCGAACGTTGTACTCATTTAAAAATCGATATCTTTGTCGATGACAAAGTAGATGTTTATTTAGACACCCCTGCAGAAGAAAACAAAATCGGTAGTGCTGCAGGTGTTTGTTCAGTAACAACATTGACTGCTGAAAATGTTCCTCCTGGGGAACATTCATTGATTTTTGTACATCACAATACTACCGCCCCC
>ERZ795057.3567-NODE-3567-length-10548-cov-3.532355_pt1 | contig 10548 bp, 10 predicted proteins | sample MGYA00375141_ERZ795057 | MGnify/ENA primary metagenome ERZ795057 (study PRJEB30186, sample SAMN05720163) | activated sludge metagenome | isolation source: Anaerobic digester | place: Hong Kong | collected 2015-01-26 ... | reverse complement strand
TGCCTCCGGTATGCGCCCGCGCGAACAAATGGAAGGTGTGCCCGCTGGGATCATACCAGTAGTGCCCGGGATCCAGAATGCGAACCACATTGGTTTCAAGCCATCCGATCGGTGCGCAGGTCCGCACCGGCGCCAGCGGAGACACATGAACGCCTTTTGGGCGTCCGGCGTCGATTTTCGAGCCTCGTGAAACCTGATAAAACGGAACCCCGAAGAAGTCCAGCTTGTCCTGGTCTACCTCGTTGCGAAAATACAGCCGGGAAGCGAAAGTCCAGCTTTCCGGCCTGGTCAAATCATCCGAATCCTTTGCTCGCATCAATACGGGGGCAAGGGCGGCAACCGGCCAGGTTACGCAGTCGTCAGCGGCCAAATGCTCCATTACCAGATACACATGGCCGTTCTCATGCCATACGTTGGTCGCGGAAGCATGCCAATTTCCGCATTGCGTTTCAGGGACATCCGCTGCCGCAAGATCAACGGCCCGGCTCCATGTTTCGCCATCGTCGTCCGACCGGATAATACGGATATTCCCCTTTTGACCAATAATATACACAGAGTTGCCGGCAGCAAAAGGCCTTGCGTGAACGAAAGGGAAATAGGAAACAAAGCGAAAATCCAATCCGTCGTCGGAAAGAAAGACCATGCCCCGTTCATCGTCGGACACGGTTGCACATTTATTTCGATCCAGGGTAGCGATAATCCGTCCGCCGGGCAATACACAGATACCCGGCGTATAAGCATACTCGCCGCGCCGCGTATCCGACCGGTAAACAGTAATAAACTCATTCGCCAGCGGTTCGATTTTTTGCATAAACATCCTCCATTATTATCCCTTAACGGATCCAAGCGTCAGGCCTTTGACAAAGTAACGCTGCAGGAAAGGGTAAACCGTCATGATGGGAAGCGTGGAAACGATGATCAGCGCATACCGCATCGACAGCGCCAGCTGCGCGGACGCGACGGCGTTGTCGCCGGTTGTGGTTTCCAGAACATCCTGCATCATCGCCGTCTGACTGATCAGCAGGTTGCGAAGAACCATTTGCAGCGGCATCAAGTTTTCATCCGTAAGATAGATCATTGCCGTAAACCAACTGTTCCATTGCCTTACGGCAGTGAAAAGCGCGATTACCGCGATGACCGGCATCGAAAGCGGAATCACGATTTTCAGCAAAAAGCGCGTGTGGTTGCACCCGTCCAAAAACGCGGCTTCCACCAGGGATTCATGGATATTGCTTTGAATGAAAGTCCGCACAATGACGATATTGCGTACCCCGACGCATCCCAGCAGAAAGACGATCGCGGGATTCCCGCGTAAACCGAGACTTTGCACCGTGAGGTATGTGGGGATCAGGCCGCCGGAGAAAAACATCGTAATCACAAAATAGATCATGATAAACTTGCGCCCTACCAGGTTTTTCCTGGAAAGCGCGTATCCGGCTAAAATCGTCAGGGAAACGGTCAGCGCGACGTCGCAGGCTGTGTAAATGATCGTGTTGAGATAGCTTCTCCAGATCATCGGATATACCATCACTTGCCTGAACCCTTCCAGCGAAAACCCGGAGGGCAGCAAAACCACCTTGCCGAAAGACACGGCGGCAGGATCGCTGATGGACGCGATCACGACAAACCAGAGCGGATAAATAATAATGATAACCAGCAATCCCAATGTGGCGTACACAACGGTATCAAAAACCACATCGGAACGCATCCGGGTTATTCGTCTGCTTGCTGCCATGCCGCCACCTCACCAAAGAGAATTGCCGCTCATCCTGCGGGCAATCGCATTCACGGAGATCAGCAAAATAAAGTTGATAACGGAATTGAACAGATCGACGGCTGTGGAATAGCTGTATTGCGCCTTGGCGATGCCCTGCTTGTATACGTACGTGCTGATCACTTCACTGGCGCCGATATTCATGCTGTTTTGCATGAGAAACGCTTTTTGGAACCCGACGGTCATGATCGTGCCCGTCTGCAAAATCAGCAGCATCACAATCGTGGGGATAATGCAGGGAAAATCTATATAAAAGCATCGCTGGGCCTTGGTAGCGCCGTCAACGATACCGGCTTCGTGCAGCGCGGGATCGACGCCGGACAGCGCGCTTAAGTAAACGATGCTGTTCCAGCCCAGGTTGGTCCAAACCCCGCTCCAGACATACAGGTGAATAAAGGAGCCCTCATCCAGAAGAATATTCAAGTTGCCGTCCTGCAGTCCCAACGATTTGAGAATGGTAACGAGTATACCCGTCGACGGTGAGAACAGCAGGTTTATCATGCCCACGATAACGACGATGGAAATGAAGTGGGGCGCATAGGTTACCGTTTGCACAACCCGCTTAAAGCGCGTTCCGTTGGTCGAGTTCAATGCCAAGGCCAGGATAATGGGCAGCGGGAAACCCGCCAGCAGCGAATAGAGGCTTATGGAAATCGTATTCTTCAGCAGAATCGGAAACATCTGCAGATTCATAAACCGTTCAAAATGTTTCAGCCCAACCCATTGGCTGTCCCAAATGCCCAGATAGCTTTTAAAATTGCGAAACGCGATTTGGATGCCGTACATCGGAAGATAATGGAACAAGAACAGCAGTATGACCGCGGGCAGCAAAAACAAATACAATTCCCAATTCACTCTTACTTTACGCCAGGTGACGCCGTATCTGTTTTTGCGTATGCTTCTATCCATTCTGTCCTCAGCCTCCTTTCATACGCGTTATAAGTACGGTTGCAAGTACTTCAAGCACTTGCAACCGTACAAATATCAACGGTCATCCGCCCATCAGTTGATATTCAAGGTGTCGTACCCCATTTGACATAGTTCGAGATACTCTTCCAACCCGATGTCGTACATTTTCTGTACATATTCATCCCATTCGGCATCGATATCACCCTGACCTGTTATCCAGCGGGCAAGCGTTGTCGAACGCAGGTTGAAGATGTCGTTGGCGAGGTCGGTACGGCGCAGGTCAAGGTCGTCATCGCCGGTGGATGCGGCTATGTAGTTGGTTTCCCCTTCGGGAATATAGGACTTGTACACGTTTTCGTATAACCATGCGCGGTGTATCGGGTTTTCGTAGCCGATATCATTATACTGCGCGTAGAAGTCGTCGGCGCGTATTCCCGCGATGAAATTCCCGAATCCGCAATACGGGTCCAAAGCCCTTAGTTCTTCGGTGGACATAGCGGAGGTATCATACGGCTTAATCAAACCGTTCTCGTCATAGTCCCAGAAATAGCCTTGCATTCCTATCTGGAAATTGGCCGTGGCTTCGGCGTTGCTGGCGATCCAGTCGATCAACGCCAGGCTTTCTTCCACGTATTGATTGCCCGAGAAGATGATAAAATCGTTTGTGCCGGTGCGTGTGAACTCCTGCTTGCGTATGACAGGCGACACGCCGGTTTGCGTATCCATCGGAGCGATTGCCAGATAATCGTCAGGATTCGGGTTGGCGTAGGAGGTGAAGAAGCCGATATAAGGTTCTTCGGAGTTTGTGCGGGCAATCGACATGCTGCGGTCATCCGTGAAGGACTCGGCAGGGGTCAAGCCAAGCGCGTAAAGCTCCTGCAGGTACTTAAGCGGCTCGATGATATCAGGATTGATGCCCTGGAAGACCACCTGACCGTCGTCAATGGCCAGCCAGTGCGTTTGCGTAACGGTGATCCCCCAAAAGCCCAGAATATCAAACATACCGGAGATGCGGTGGTCCCACTGGTAATAGAACGGAATCACCGATTCCGGAATGGAGCCGACGCCGGCATTGTCCTTGAAAGCCTGGAGAACGGCGGTGAACTCGCTCACCGTTGTCGGGACTTCCAGGCCAAGCTCATCCAGCCATGTTTTGTTAATCAACAGCTGTTCGCGGAAATTGCCGACATATTCGACATAGTCACAATTGGGCAAGCCCACGCGCATACCGCGGATAAGCTTATCGGCAAGGGGATGCTCGTTAAGGAAATTTGCCCAGTACGGCGCATACTCCGCAAGCAATTCATCGGTTAATTCCACGATATAACCGCCTTCTGTTGCATCGCCAAGGAGTTCTTCGGGCATATCCAGGCGAAGACCGATGTCGGGGAGGTCGTCCAGCGTTGCGAACCGGAGCTGGAGCGCTTCTTGCTGGCTCATGGAAAACGAGGTCACTTCAATTCTGATATTCGTCTTTTCTTCCAGCCAATCCCAAAGTACGGAATCCTCATAAATGCCAACGTTGTTGACATCCAGGACCCATGCCGTCAGCGTAATCGGCTCTTGAGAAATCGGGAGCTCGCTGTCCTGCGCAAGCGCCGCCGCGCATGACAGCATGAGAGCCAAGGCTAAAGAAATACTCAGGATACGTTTCATGGTGTTCATTCCTTTCTTTTTATATTTAGCAGGTTCAACCTGCAAATATTCGGTCGGTACACGGCTTGATCCCAAGCTCCTTGCGGCATATTTCTTCCATTTGATACAGGTAGCGTATTTCATCTTCATACACGCTTTTCCAACCCAGCAGGTCCACGCACCGCGTCGCCAGCGTCATATCGATGCCCGTCAGTGTAAAATGGTATTTCGCGTTCACAGGATACAGCCGCGTTTCCATAAGGGACGCCAGGGACAAAAACGCCTGCAGCGTTTTGGCCCGATGATCGTCGGCCGCATGAAGTTTGTGAAGCATAACGTACAAGTCCGCATGAAAATTGCCCATCACGCCGCTGAATCCTGCGGCCCCTGCCTGAAGGGACGGCAGTAGGGTGCTGCTGTTGGCGTTGAACAGCATCATTTCCGTGCCTTTCATCACGTCAATCCGTTGCCTGATCAGCGATAAATCACAGCAGGTATCTTTGAAAAACCCGACTCTTCCCGTATCTGCAAACCATTTGATCAGATCGTTGGAAGCGAGCCGCTTATACGGGTATGGACATTCATAAACGCCGAAGCGAACATCCGGCAGCGCCTTAAATATCTTTTCAGCGTTCCGCCGAACAACGTCTTCGCTCTGCGTGTCCATCGCCAGGCGGTTAAGAATCAACACGGTTTCCTGCGCGCCGCATTCAGCCATATTCTCCAATTGACGGATTTGCGCATTGATATCGCAAGCGGTGTGCCCCGATGCCACCAGTGACATACGTCTTTTGTTTGCCTTGACAATGAACCTTAACAGACTTGTAGATTCTTTATCGGTTAATTGAAATATCTCGCTTGACAAGCAAAGCGCGAAAATTCCGTCGCACCCGCATGCAGCGTAATACTCCACGATTTGCGCGGCAGCGTCATAATCAATTTGATTATCCCGTGTAAAGGGGGTGACCATGGTAGGATAAACACCTTTTCGTATAGATGTAGTCATTTTTCGATCGTTCCTTGTTCATTATTATTGAACGCTGTTTATTATCAATGACATGATACCGTAGTCTCTGCGCTTTGTCAACTACTTATTAAAATATTCTGGCAATTTTACTTACGGTCGTACAGTGTGCTCTATGAATGGTTATGGAACGCGTAATTTTCCGCAATAAGCGATCGCAAATTCATATATCACAAAGAGCGCCGCTCCCTGACGGAACGGCGCTTTGTATCATCGGCGGAGTACGATCACCATCATATACACAGAAATACGCAGGCTGAAAACCCTTTGCAATCCGCAAAACAATCTGCGTATCCGTTCAACTGAAACGCGTTATGCGAAGGTATGGTTGATAAGATATCCGCCGACAAACTCAGATTTGATATGCGATCCCGGAGCCACCCGCCAATCCCACATTTCCCGCGCGGGTCGCCCCAGTTTGCTCATAATCGCCATAATCGTTCCGCCATGGGCGACAATCACTAGCGGTTCGTTCGCGTGATGCATGGAAACGATTTGCTGAAACCCGCGCAAGCAGCGTTTCCCGAACTCATCCGTCGATTCGCCCTGCGGGCAGCGTCCGGCGCATTGCCCTTCCACCCAGGCGCGGTAATCGCGGTCGTCCGTCATTTCGTCCGCTGTTTTGCCCTCGAATATACCAAAATCCATTTCCCGCAAATCGTCCACGACGCTGAGTTCTGCGCGGGGAAACAGGATGGCCGCGCTTTGCCTGGCTCGCAGCGCCGGGCTTAAAAACACGCGGTTCACCAGCGGCGCGTTCGCGCGCCGGTCAAGCAACTGCAGCCGCCCTTGTTCGCAGAGTGGTTCGTCCGTTCGCCCGATATAGCGTTTTTCCGCGTTTCCCTGCGTAATCCCGTGCCGGTATAAAAAAACATCCATCCGCTTATCCCTTTAAAACCTGCGGTAAGCCGCAGATCACGCGCACCACGCACTCGGCATGCCGCGCCAGTTGGTTCACCAGGCGCCCGGCAGCCTCCCGCATGGCGCGTTCGTTTGCGTCCAGAGGCACAATGCCGCTGCCGACTTCCGTGTAAATGACAACTTCCTTCCTGAGCAACGCATCCTTAAGCCGATCCGCTTCTTCGGGCGCTCGCGCCACCATGTCCTGCAGATTGTATAAAACGGGCATTTCGTTAATCACGGCATCCGCCATATTTTGATCCGTATACCCATAGTGATTGCGCACATACGTGCGTTTTCCTGCCGCCTGGCCGCCGATAACGAGAATCATAAGGCGCCGCCTCCCTGCAGTATTGTCAACACGACCAACATGAGAATCTCCGCAATTTGAATGAAAGCGCCCGTCAAATCGCCGCTCATGCCGCCGAACTGCCTTTGTGAAACACGGCGGAGCCAAAACCCGGCGGCAGCCACAACGAGAACGACGAAAAGCCCACGCCACGAAAAAAGCATCCAGAAGCCGGCGATGGAAAGCGCCTGCCAAAGAACAAGCGCTATGATGGAATTGCGCGTAATCGACGAATCCCGGAAAGAAGCAAGGATTCCCGTTGAACCGGAGCCCGGGAACATCAGCGAGCACATCGCCCCGGCCGCGCGGGAAAGCGTGTGCGCCAGCAGCAGGGCGAGCGCCAGGCGGCGCGTTGGGACGAGCTGCGTACCCAATGCGAAGTAGGTAATCAAGTACGCGCATACCGCGATAACGGCAAAAGCGCCCGTGTGCGGGTCCTTTAAAATCGCGCGCTTGCGTTCGGGTTCGGCATGGCTTGCCAGCGCATCGGCGGTATCGGCAAGCCCGTCCAAATGGATTCCCCCGCTTATCAGCAGCGGGATCAGCATCAATCCGGCGCTCCATACCATGCCGGACAGTGAAAAGCGCGAGCAGGCCCATACCCAAAGCATCGACGCAAGGCCGATCACAGCGCCCACAAGCGGGAGCGACGCGAGAACGTAGCGCATGTTATCCTCGCGCCATGCAATCTGCGGCATGGGAATGCGCGAAAACATGCTCAACGCCGTGATTACCGAACGTAGGACTTGCATATGCTTTCTCCTTTGAGCCAAACCGCGTACCCGCATACGGCTTCCGCCACGGCGTCGCAGCGTTTGGCAATCCGGCAGTTCACCCGCCCGAGCGTTTCAATATAGCGCCGCGTGTTTTCATCATAACGGCGGCCGTCCGAGCCGACCTCGTTGGTTACGATCACCAGATGATCGCACTGCGCGGCAAGATGATCGACGCCCGCCATCACAGCCCGGAACGCGTTTGCCCCCGCGCCCTGCCGGTCAAACATCTCGTTGGCGACAAGGTTGCCTGCACACTCCAGGATAGCGCTCCCCCGCACGCGCAGGTTTGCAAGCCCCAGATAGCACTCAATGGTATCAAACCCTTTGCCTGCGCGCCTTTGCAGGTGACGCCTGACACGCGCCCTGCCCTCGGCGCCATAGGGCCGCATGGTTGCGATGTAGGAATACGGAGGCGGAAACCGCAGCACCGTCTCCTCCGCCAGGGTGCTCTTGCCGCTGTCCGCGCCGCCTGTAAACAATACCATCATACCGCATCACATCCCATAATCGGCAAACGTTTCCATGTTTTGATAAATATCCAGCGCCATATCCAGCATGGGCATGGCGGCAACCGCGCCGGTTCCTTCGCCCAGCCGCAGGCCCGCCGTAATCAGCGGCGAAAGGCCCAGCGCATCCAGCACCATCCGCGCCGCGGGCTCGGCGGAAACGTGGCTGGCAACCATACAAAGCCTTGCGCCTTCACAAAGGCGATACGCCGCCAGCGCCGCAACCGCGCTGATGACGCCATCCACCAGCACCGGAATACGGTACAGGCTCCCGCCTAAAAACACGCCGCACATCGCCGCGATATCAAATCCGCCTACTTTGGCCAGCACGTCCAGCGCATCGTCCGGATCGGGCCGGTTGCAGGCGATCGCCGCCTCAATAATATGCTGTTTCCGCAGAAACGCTTCGTCTGTCAGCCCCGCTCCGCGGCCCGTTGCCCGGGCAGGCGGCACATCCAGCAGCACGGAAGCGATCGCCGACGACGTGGTCGTGTTGCCGATACCCATTTCGCCGGTCGCAAGCAGCCGGTCCCCGTTTTCCACGCATCGGCGCACGCATTCGATCCCGAACGCGACGCCCCGCGCCGCCTGCGTCCTGCTCATGGCGGGGCCTTTTATCATATTGCCCGTTCCCCTTTGGATCGCGTGGTCGGGCACCTTGTCCGACGGCGTAAACATGCCGACGTCATAGGCCAGCACGCCCGCGTTTGCAAGCTTCGCCATGCGGCACACACAGCTTGCGCCTCCGGCGATTTTTTCGGCGACGACGCGCGTGATATGCACGGGCGTACAGGCGATGTTCTCTTGCGTTACGCCGTTATCGGAACACATCACCAGCACTTTTTTCGGCGACAGCGAAACCTGCGCCGATCCCGTAAGCCCAGCGATATCCACGACCACTTGCTCCAGGTTCCCAAGACTTCCCACGGGCTTGGCAATCTGATCCCACCGGGCGCGCGCGGCCCCGGCGGCGGCTTGATCATACGGTTTCATTTGTTCATTGAGCTTTGCAAAATCCAGGATCATATTGCTATTCTCCGTTCCATATTACAAAAATAGAATCCAGGGAAGCATGATAAGCGCCAGCATCAGCAGGCTTGCCGTGAGCATCATGCGGTTGGTTTTAAAAATATCTTCGGCCGCGGGTAAACGATCGGCGTCGCCAATCGTTGGTTTGACGACGGGTTTCCCAAAGTATAGGTGCGTGCCTCCCAGCCGAATATGCAGCGCGCCGGCGGCGGCGGCTTCGCTCCACGCACAGTTGGGGCTCGTATGGTTTTTGTGGTCGCGCCTGACCATGCGCCAGGCCGCCTTTGCGTCCAGCCCCGTTACAAACGCCGCCGCGCAGGCAAGCAGCGCAGTCAGCCGCGCGGGAATAAAATTCATACCGTCGTCCAGGCGCGCGCTGAACCAGCCGATATCCCGGTATTCAGGGCTCATGTATCCGACCATGGAATCAAGCGTCGACACGGCTTTAAAGCCCATCATGAGCACCGGCCCGACCAGAAGGCTGTAAACCATGGGTGAAACGACGCCGTCTACGGTGTTCTCCGCAACGGTCTCAATGGTTGCCGCGATGATTTCGTGCTCGTCCAGCGTATCCGTATCGCGTCCCACGATTCGCGCGACCTGCCTGCGTCCCTGCGGCACGCCCTGCCGCAGCGCCTTGCGCACCCCGGACGCTTCTTTCATCAGGCAGCGCATGGATAATCCCGTCCAGTTGATCAGCGCCATGCCGATGAGCAGCGGCAGGCGGCCCCACAGCGACAGCAGGAAAAGCACCAGCGCCGTAGAGGCCGTGGACAGCAGCACCGTGGATGCCGCAAGCGCTACGGCTGCGGCGCGAAGGTTGCCGCCTTTTGCCCTGAGCCTGGTTTCCATCCGGGTGATGTACTTGCCCATCCACCGCACCGGATGCGGAAACCACTCGGGATCGCCTGCAAGCATATCCAGTAAAAACCCAAGCCCCAAAGCGAGGATATAGTCCGGCATCAGCGCTCACCCCGCAGGATTTCGTACACGGCTTCCATGTCGACAGTATTGCGAACGACGTCGGCGACCTGGTCAAAAGCGCGTTCACGAAGCTGTTCCATGGTCAATACCGGCGAATTGCCGGAGGCAAGCCCCTTTGTTTCTTGCACACGCCGGACCAGGGCCTGCCACAGGTGCCCGTTGTCAAACAGCCCGTGCAAATAGCAGCCGATCACATTGCCCCGGGGATTGCGTACGCCGTCCACCTCGCCCCGCGCCATGAGCCACGGCACCGCCTGCCGTCCCAGATGATTTTCACCGGCATGGATTTCATACCCGTCAAGCGTCATGCCGTTGAGCGGCGCAAGCCACCCCTGCTTATCTTCAATTACCGCGTGGGTCTGCACCGTTTTTTTATCCGGCAGGAAGGATACCGTCATATCCAGCAGCCCGAGCCCCGCGACCTCCGGAATACGTGATTCGATATGCAGCGGATCGCTGAGCGTGTCCGCGAGCATTTGATACCCGCCGCATATGCCCAGCACAACGCCGCCCGCCCGCGCATGGCGGATAATAGCCGCGTCGATACCGCGGTTGCGAAGCTGTATCAAATCCTCAATGGTGTTTTTCGTCCCCGGGATAATGATGATATCAGCGCCTTCCAATTCACCGGCATGCTCCGCATAGCGGACGCGCGCCTCCCG
>ERZ795057.3566-NODE-3566-length-10549-cov-5.134744_pt1 | contig 10549 bp, 11 predicted proteins | sample MGYA00375141_ERZ795057 | MGnify/ENA primary metagenome ERZ795057 (study PRJEB30186, sample SAMN05720163) | activated sludge metagenome | isolation source: Anaerobic digester | place: Hong Kong | collected 2015-01-26 ... | reverse complement strand
GAATAGCTCAACCAGTTTGACTTTTTTGTCCAAGTAATAGGGGTCTGGTACAGAACTGTAACAAATCCAACAATAATCGTAAAATGGTTTGACTGCACTATCAAAAGCACTCCTGAAGAAAATTTCAGGACTCTTAAGTATGCTGTACTTCCTGTCGCTATCTCCAGCGGCTCCGATGTGTATCATTCTGAAAAAGGAACATATAAGATATGGGGGCAATACCCTATCTATGAAAGCTCGTGGAAAAAAGACCATTCATTCATTAGGGATTTTAAAGGAATAACCATTTTTGGAACCGGATATAAAACAGTCATAAAAGCGACAAAATATGATGACACAAAAAATCCAAGTGATGTCTTTAATATGGTGGATTTAAAGAACCTGCAAATTAAGGATTTGGGAATTACTTCGGAATACACTGAAAATGAAGATGCCCTCCACGGCACCAATGGGGTTTCACTGGTGGAGAGTATTGAAAATGTCTCTATCTCTAACTGCCGTATTTTTAATTTACCCTCCGTTTACAATTCAAAGGAAGTGACTGTTGATGGAGGACATGGAATAACGATTCAAGCAGCAGACCCTAATACGGTCCAGAAGAATATTCATATTTTCAACAATACCATTGATAATGTTAGTCTCGGGCTAGATTTCTCCAAAGGGAAGCTTGGCGAGAAAGGCGTTGTGGAAAATGTTGTTTTTGAAGGGAATACTGTAACTAATTCGTATGTTGGTTTTTATTCCCATGGCACTCATGAGGAAGTAAATAAAGGTTCCTTGGTTACTAACAACACATTTAAAAACTGTCAATTTGGTATATATGGATATGCCATGCAAGGATTTACATTTACAGAGAACAAAATTATTACAACTAAAAGAGTTATCAGAGATACTAAAATCTTGAATGGGGTTTATGGCATTTTATTGTATGGACCTAAAGATGTTGTCTTAACAAATAACTTTGTTAAAATGAAAAATGCTGATTCCTTTATGGAGGTTGATGTTGTCTCTAGAAACCCCAAATATAATGGTTTAATAGAAAACACAAGTAGTTCGAACAATACTTTTAACGGTTCTGCAAAGAATCCTTTCAGGATTTTGGAAGAACCCTCTCTTGTTAAAAATCTTAATATAAAGGACAGATTGACAAGCAATTAAGAAATAATATTTTTAAAGATTAATAAAATGAAAGAGACAAAAATTTGTGTCATTGGCCTGGGCTACGTAGGTCTTCCTCTTGCCCGCCTGTTTTCAACAAAGTACCCCACAGTGGGTTTTGATATGAACCAGAAGCGTTGTGACGCCTTAATGGCCGGTCACGATGCTACTCTGGAAGTGGCAGATGACATTCTGCAGGATGCTATCAAGAATCATGGTTTCATCTGTACGAGCGACATTGAGAAGATCAAGGACTGCAACTTCTATATTGTTGCCGTTCCTACTCCTGTGGATGCAGACAACAATCCTGACCTCACTCCTCTGGTTGGCGCATCTACCACCGTTGGTAGAGTTATCAGTAAAGGTGATGTAGTGGTATATGAATCCACCGTTTATCCTGGTGTTACGGAAGACGAATGCATTCCTGTTGTGGAAAAGGTTTCTGGCCTGAAGATGAACGTGGACTTTTATGGAGGATATAGCCCCGAGCGTATTAATCCGGGCGACAAGCAGCACACTGTTGAACACATTAAGAAAGTAACTTCTGGCTCTACACCTGAGATTGGTAAGTATATCAACGAGGTTTACAGCAGTGTGATTACTGCCGGTACTCATCTTGCTCCGACTATCAAGGTTGCTGAGGCCGCGAAGGTTATCGAAAACAGCCAGCGTGACATTAATATCGCTTTCGTCAACGAGCTTTCCAAGATCTTCAACAAGATGGGTATTGATACCCTTGATGTATTGGAGGCTGCTGGAACGAAGTGGAACTTCCTTCCATTCCGTCCCGGTTTGGTAGGTGGTCACTGCATTGGAGTTGATCCTTATTATCTGGCTCAGTGCGCCCAGCGTCATGGCTACAATCCTGAGATTATTCTTGCAGGTCGTAGAATGAATGATGGCATGGGCGAGTATGTGGCTACTGAGACCATCAAGTTGATGTTGAAGAAGGGCATCCAGGTTCTTAATAGCAACATTATTATCCTTGGTTTCACCTTCAAGGAGAACTGTCCTGATGTGCGCAATACCAAGGTGATTGACATCTATAAGGCTTTGAAAGAATACAACCTCAACATTACCGTTTATGATCCTTGGGCAAATCCCGCTATCGTTGAGCATGAGTATGGTATCAAGGTGGTGAATGAGCTGCCTACAGAGAAGTTTGATGCCGCTATTGCGGCTGTTGCACACAAGAAGTTCGACGGAATGAACGTACCTTCCTTGCTCAAAGAGAAGCATGTTATCTTTGATGTGAAGTGTACGCTTGATAGAAGTATTGTTGACGGTAGGTTATAAAAGACTACTCAGATCAGTAACTAAAAGAATTGATAATATGACTATCCTTTTGTCTGGAGACGATTACGTTTATCATTATCAAGGAAACTTCTATGTGAGGGCATTTGGCAAAGCCCTCATTGAAAGGTATCTGTCGGTGTATGATAAGCTTTTTTTGATGTGGAGAACTAAGGAAGTTGGGACAGAAGGGGCACTTGGACAGTATAATATACCGGTCGATAAACGGGTTACCGTTATAAAAGTTCCTTTTTTTCAAGGGCCTGTAGAGTTTGCTAAAGAGTACTTAAAGATAAAAAAAACTGTCAATAAACTACCTATTAAAGATATTTCATTGGCAATATTTAGGCTACCTTCCAATACAGGATTTGTTGTATGCGAAGCAATAAAACGATTGGGAGTCCCTTATGCTATAGAGATAGTAGCCAATCCTTATGATTTGGTGAAAACTTCTGGTAGTATTGTTACAAAAGCATCTATGTATTTATGGCACAGAAAATTAATGGGTGCTGTAAAACATTCGATTGGTGTTTCTTGTGTAACAAAAGAGTCTCTGCAGCTGCGTTACCCAACTCAAAAAGGACAATTAACAGCATCTTATTCTTCAGCAGATATTCCTGAAGCTTTCTTTAGAGGGAAACGAGATTACCCCAAGCAAGATGTTTATACGATATGTCACGTGGCGAGTGTCGTAAAAAACGACGCAAAAGGGAACAAAGAGGTTATAGATGTGGCTCTGCGACTTAAGCAGAAGGGAATTAGAGTAAAAGTTGTCTTCGTAGGGGAAGGCTCTTTTATGGAATGGATTGCCTCTTATGCTGAACAGTATAATTTTAAGGAGAGTGTTGTGTTTGCAGGAGTAGTAGATCACCAAAAATTGTTAGAAATACTCATAACAAGCGACCTGATGTTATTCCCATCAAAATCAGAAGGTTTACCAAGGGTCATTATAGAGGCGATGGCTACTGGTATGCCGTGTGTGGCTTCGAATGTGGGTGGAATTCCGGAATTATTGCCGGCCAATGATGTTTTTCTGCCTACAGACGTGGAGGGTATGACTTCAAGAGTTGAGCAACTATTGAGAAAACCAGATGTTTACGAGAATGAAAGTCTGCTAATGGTGAATAACAGCAATGAATATAGAAAAGACATTCTACAAGCAAAAAGGATAGCCTTTTACCAATCATTGGCTGCAAGCGTGAATGTTTAGACGATGACTGTAAATAATAAAAAAATATTGCTGGTTAGCCCTTCAGATGAGCTGTATGGTAAGGGTTTTAAGCTGTATAAGACACACAACGGCATAAATGGTTTTTTTGCTAAAATTGTAGATAGGTATGGTCTTGTAGCCCGGTTTGCAATATCAAGACGTTTTTTCCGTGCTGAGATAACGGGCTTATATCATCAACCTTGTGATAATGATTTAGTTATTGCAAAAAAAGGCTTGTTTCTAAAGAGTAAAGAAAGCGGGGACTTTGAGAAGTGTTTTGCCATGCCACGTGGCTCAAAGCCATTGAACCTCTGCTTTGCGCCTTCAGGTAATATCTACTTTGGGGAGTATTTCCAGAATTTGGAGAAACAAGCGGTTAATATCTACTGTTCTGATGACAATGCAAAAAACTGGCACATAGCTTACACATATGAAGCTGGAAATATCAATCATATTCACGGTTTGTTCTTCGACAAGTACACCAATAGAATATGGGTGGCAACTGGTGACAGAGAAAATGAATGCATCATAGGCTTTACAGAGGATGAATTCAAGTCTTTTGTTGAGGTGTTCCGCGGAGGGCAAGAATATCGCACATGCCAGCTGTTCTTTTATAAAGATTTCATTGTATTTGGTACGGATACTCAATACGAGCAGAATGTAATCAAGAAATTTGACCGCAAGACATTGGAGATAACAGAACTGCAAAAGGTACAAGGTTCTGTCATCAAAGGAGGACAAGTTGGGAATGTGGCCTTTATTTCCACTACGGTAGAGCCATCAAAGGTGAATACTGACCGTTACGCACACCTGTGGGTAACAAAGGACGGCTTGCATTGGGAAGAACGCTACAAAGCCAAGAAAGATTGGTTGCCATTCATCTTCCAGTTTGGAACTTTTGAGTTCCCACAATACAACGTGGACAAAATAGACAGATTATATTTCAGCGGAAGGGCATTAAAAGGCCTGGACGGTAAAACAACATACATAGATTTATGAGAATACTACTGGTAACCCAGTATTTTTATCCGGAAGTGTTCAAGAGCAATGATCTTGCTTTTGAACTGGCGAAGCGTGGGCATCATGTAGATGCGCTCGTGGGGATTCCTAACTATCCTGAGGGCAAGTATTTCAAAGGCTATGGAATCTTTAGAAAGAGACATGAGGTGATAAATGGAGTGAATGTTTATCGTGTGTTCCAAACTCCTCGTGGCAAGGGTGGATGGCGGTTGCCAGTAAATTATTTTTCCTTTGTCATCTTTGGAAGCCTGAGAGTGCTGTTTCATTTTGCGTGGAAGAAGAAATATGATTGTATCATTGGGCATGAGCCGTCACCTATATTCCAGGCATACCCTGCATTGCTGCTTCGTAAGTTGCGCAAGACACCATTCTATTACTGGATTATGGACTTGTGGCCAGATGCCATGAAGTCAGGTGGCGGAGTGAAGAATCAGAAGTTGTTGGATTATGTTGATAAGTTGGTGAAAGGAATCTACAGACAGACGGACAAGATTCTCATTACAAGTGAACGCTTCCGTGAACCAATTGCGGCAAAAGGGGATTTAGCTGATAAGATTATTTATTTCCCGAACTGGAGTGATGATATACTCCAGATGGATGACAGCTACGAGATCCCCCAATTGCCAGATGGTTTTAAAATCATGATAGCCGGTAATCTTGGCAAATCTCAGAATTTGGAAGCAGTGACAGAAGTGATGCTGGGGCTGAAAGATACTCCAGAAGTGAAATGGGTATTTATAGGTGGCGGTTCCCGCAGAGAATGGCTGGAAGGTTTCATTAGGGAAAATGGGTTGGAAGATAGGGCTGTATGCCTTGGTCAATATCCTTTCAAAGCAATGCCTGCTTTCTATAAACAAGCAGATGCAATGCTGGTGACTTTAAGAGCTGGATTCCCTCATCTTGAAGCAGTTGTGCCGGCCCGCCTACAATCGTATATGTCAGCAGGTCGCCCGGTCCTTGCTATGATTGGATGTGGTGGTGCTGACATAATTACTGAGAGTCAGTGTGGCTTTGCAGTCCCTGCAGGCGATTCAAAGGCCTTGATTGAAGTCATTAAGAATAAGGTTTTGACTAATCGGGATTCTTTCAGAAAGATGGGTGAGAATGGACGTGATTACTATATGAAACATTATAGATTAGATGATTGCATTGATAATCTAGAGAAGATAATAGGTGTTGTAAAGTAATAAGAAATGGAAAAGAAAAAACTAAGTACAACTTTCAAGTTGCTGAGGGCTTTGGGGTTTAACTACTCAGAGGAGGAATATGGTGATGTTAGCTTGGGGAGGGTGATATGGCAGTTTTTCCATAATATACGGCAAAAGAGACGTCAGAATATGATGGATTGGGCCATTCTGGAGCCATTTGAACCTAGAAAATTACGGCCAAGATTAATGCGTAAAATGGGCTGCCACGTTGGGAAAGGTTGCTTTATCGGTGATCATGTACGTATTGATCAGGGCCATGCTAACATGATAACTCTTGAAGACAGTGTGTCTGTCACAAGTGGAACCCGCCTTTTGTGCCATCAGAGAGATTTCTCGGATTACTGTGTGGGTGACGATTATATGAAACTTGGATATGTAGTTAAGCCTATTGTTCTCAAGAAGGGTTGCCTCATTGGCATGGAGAGTTTTGTGATGCCAGGAGTTACAGTAGGCGAAGGCGCAATTGTGGGTGCCGGCTCTCTCGTGACTAAGGATATTCCTGCTTGGACGATAGCAGCAGGAAGACCGGCTAAGGTTCTAAAAGAAATTCCAAAGAGAGAAGATAAAGAATAGTATTTTCATGTATAGAGTAATAAAGAGGTGTTTTGATTTCTTTTGTGCATTAATTGCACTAATTATCCTGTCGCCAATCTTTATACTGACGGCCGTTGGTATACTGGTTAGTGATTGGGGGCCTATCTTTTATAAGGCTAATCGTATTGGTAAGGGAAATAAGCCGTTTAGGATGTATAAATTCCGGTCAATGCGTGTGTTGAAAGCACCCAAGAAAGGTGCAGAAGCCAGCCTGAGACCGGATGAAGATAGAATATTTCCGTTTGGCCATTTTATTCGCAAAGCAAAGATCGATGAGTTGCCTCAGCTTATCAATATCCTGAATGGAACCATGTCTATTGTTGGACCGCGTCCTGTGGCTGAGGATCAGTTTGATATGTTCCGTTACGGTAAATGGGATGAGGCCGCAAAGGTTCCTGTTGGCTTAAGTGGTCCTGCCGCTCTTTACGACTATATCTATGGTGACCAGATCACGGATGAGAAGGAATACATGGAAAAGGTTTATCCTACTCGAAGGGAGTTGGAATACACATACGTCCAAAAGGCAGGTTTGTGGTATGACATGAAGATGATTATTTATACCGTCATTTGCATCTGTTATGCTCTCGTTGGAAAAGAGGCCACTTGGATACTGAATGAACTTGTTACTGAGGCAAACAAAACGATGAATCAATAGCGATATGAATATACTTGTTACTGGATCTGCCGGAATGATAGGCAGCTATGTTGTAAAAGGCTTAATTGAGAAAGGTCATACGGTCATTGGTGTTGACCGCTTTACAAAAGATACTAAACTCGAAGGGCTTGCACAGATTATTCTTGATTTATCGTCAAAGGAAGGTCTAATGCAGCTTTTTGATGACAAAAAGGTTGACCGTGTGATTCACTTGGCAGCATTGGCGCACACTGCTGGTATGAAGAACCTTACTTGGGATACGTACAAGAAGATTAATATTGAGTGTGCGGAAAATGTCTTTGAGGCGTGTGCAAAACATAACGTTCCTGTGCTATTTATCAGTACCGTTGATGCTATTGGAATGGTAAAAGGAGTAATCACCCCTAATACCAAATTGAACCCTATTTCCAACTACGGAAAGAGTAAAGCCATAGCAGAGGGAAGGTTGAAAGAAATATGTTCTGTTTGGAATATCTACCGTTTCTCACCAGTTTATACGCCTGAGGTTAAACGTGATATTGAGAAACGCTACTATCTGAAATATCCCAATTGGGCGTATATGATAGGAGATGGAGGGCAGTTTGAGGTGCTGAATGTGACTGGTGCGGTTGCCTCTATGGTAGATTGGGTGGATAAGGAAGTTGATAATACTATCCATGTGATTAAAGATAAGTTGTTGCTTGATATAAACGACTTAATAAAAGCTGAAAAGGCTGAAGGTCGGGCAAAGCATGTGCTTTGGTTCCCTCGCTGGATGGTGATGTGCGGGTATTTCTTGATTAAATTAGTGTTTGGTAAGAGCAATAAAACATATTTGGTGTTCAAGGCTTTGTGGCCGTTTAGAACCAGCGAAGAGTTATCAATTAAAATGTAATTGAGTATGAGGTATTTGATAGTAGTGGCTCATCCAGATGATGAGGTTTTGGGATGTGGCGCAAGTATATATAAGTGGACAAAGAAAGGAGATGTAGTGGACGTGTGTATCATGTGCACGGAGGCTAAGGCACGTGCATTCAGACCTGATGATAAAGAACTGGATGATGACACACATGCTGCTCTTGCGTACATTGGAGTGAATAAGGAATATGAGGGGAACTTCCCGAACATTGAAATGAATACCGTGCCGCACCTGCAGCTGGTGCAGCACATCGAAAAGGCTATTCTGGACTCGCAGCCGGACATCGTAATTACGCATCATCCAGCGGACACAAACAATGACCATCTGCAAACCTCAATGGCTTGCCAGGAGGCAATCCGTCTGGCGCAGCGTCGTCCGGAGGTGAAGCCGCTGAAGGAGTTCTGGTATATGGAGGTGCCTTCTTGTACGGAATGGGCTATCAATAGTGCTATGAAGCTGTTTACGCCCAATTGCTATGTTGAAGTTGGTCCTGATGGTGTGCAGGCAAAGGTAAAAGCACTGAGTATGTATCGTGGTGTAATGAGGCCTTATCCGCATCCGCGGTCGGAGGCATATATCACTGGTTTGGCAGCATACCGTGGAAGCCAGTTCCAGTTGGATTATGCGGAGGCATTTGAGATTGTACTTAGAAAGTATTAAGCATGAAGATAACACAAGCTCTTTTAGATAATCTGACTGACCGGGCAAAGGCTTCTCCACGTCTGCGTATGAATTACGACTTGCGTAATTCAGAACAAGACCAGTCCCAAAGAATGCTTAATGCTATAGAGCCGGGTAGCGAATTACCCATTCACAGACATCAGAATAGTTCGGAAACGGTTGTGTGCCTAAGAGGCCGCTTGGTTTGGGAATACTATGATGAGTTGGAAAGGATCTGCACGGAAAGGATAGAGCTTTCGCCTAACGGCCAAGTGGTAGCTCTGAATGTTCCTTGCGGTCAGTGGCACACTGTTAAAGCAATAGAATCTGGCTCAGTTATTCTTGAATGCAAAGATGGACCATATGAGCCACAAAGTCCTGTAGATATACTAGAAAGATGACATTGAATAATAGTCAACTAGCTTTTTTTGAACTATTGAGAGCTGGGCTATGGGGAAAAGAGGCGCGGCTCTCTATGTTGAGTATAATAGATTTCAAAGATGTTTGCCAAATTGCAGAGGAGCAGTCTGTGGTCGGGCTAGTGGCAGCAGGGTTAGAATATATAACAGATGTCAGAGCGCCCAAAGAGGATATACTTAAGTTTGTTGGTCAAGCACTTCAAATTGAACAACGCAATAAGTCTATGAATGAGTTTGTAGCTCATTTAACTGAACAGTTGAGAGATATAAATGTCTATTCAATACTTGTAAAAGGGCAAGGTGTTGCACAATGTTATGAGCGTCCATTATGGAGAACCTGCGGCGATGTTGATTTGCTTCTGTCCGATATTAATTATCTTCAAGCGAAAGATTTTTTAATACCGCTCGCGAGTTTTGTCGCGCCTGAGGATGCGTCCCAAAAACATCTTGGATTGACAATTAACTCGTGGGTTGTTGAATTGCATGGGAGTCTTCATAGTGGACTCACTAGCAGAATAGATAGAGGACTTGATAGTGTTCAAGATGATGTTTTTTGCGGAGGAAATGTACGCACTTGGATGAATGGCAAAACGCAAATTTTTTTGCCAGGAATAGATAATGATATCATTTTTATCTTTTCTCATATATTACAGCATTTCTTTAAAGGCGGTATAGGTTTAAGGCAGGTTTGCGACTTGTGTAGGTTTTTATGGACATACAAAGAAAGAATCAATGTGCAGTTGTTGGAGAAACGAATTAAGAATATGGGGTTGATGACTGAATGGAAAGCATTTGCTGCATTGTCTGTGGATTATTTAGGTATGCCAGTGGCGTCGATGCCTTTGTATTCTTCTTCTAAGAAATGGAGTCAAAAAGCATCGAGGATTTTGGCGTTTATTTTGGAAACTGGTAACTTTGGACATAATAGGGATAAAAGTTACTATGATAAATACCCGCTGGTTATATATAAAGCGATATCATTATGGCGTAACACTTTGGATAGTATGCGTCACTTTATGGTTTTTCCCAAAGATGCTGCAGTAGTTTGGTTTGTGAGGCTAAAAGTAGGAGTTCGAGGGGTCGTAAAAAAGAAAGGTGTATGAAAAATTTTTTGAAAGGGCTTTGGTCTTTTCTCTCATATTTGTTTTGGCCCAGGTGGGGGCATCAAAATCAATTATATGATTGACAATAGAATTACAATAACAAGATGAAAATTTTAGTGACAGGAGCTAAAGGTTTTGTCGGTAAAAACCTAAGCGCTCAATTGAAAAACATCCGGGATGGTAAAGCTCGGAATTATGGTGTGACGGTTTCGGATGTATATGAATACGATCTTGACTCTACTCCCGAGGAGTTGGATGCATGGTGTGCTGCAGCGGGCTTCGTTTTCAATTTGGCGGGGGTGAATCGACCGCAGAACCAGGAGGAGTTCAT
>ERZ795057.3559-NODE-3559-length-10559-cov-14.622620_pt1 | contig 10559 bp, 8 predicted proteins | sample MGYA00375141_ERZ795057 | MGnify/ENA primary metagenome ERZ795057 (study PRJEB30186, sample SAMN05720163) | activated sludge metagenome | isolation source: Anaerobic digester | place: Hong Kong | collected 2015-01-26 ... | reverse complement strand
AAAACATTAACATTTCGGAGGATCTCGTGTATTAAGAAGACGTCATGAAGATCTGCTATGAACCCATTGGGGTGATGCACTGCGAGTTGGAAGAGGCGCACGATGCCCCGCGTTTTTATAATGTATCGGACATAAAAGGAACTATTGAGATTTATGAACCATACCTGGAGGGACTCTATACCCTCGAGGAGCACGAATATATCGTAGCCATCTTCCACTTTCACCGATCGGAAGGCTACACACTCAAACAGACAAGCCCCACAGGGCGATACAGGGGTGTTTTCGCGCTCTGTTCCCCCATGCGGCCCAATGCAATCGGCATGTCCATATTGAAGCTTATCAAGGTGGTACCGCCATTGATCTATGTGGAAAAAGTTGATATGCTCAATGGCACGCCCATCCTGGACATCAAACCCTATAAACCCTTGGAGGAGTGTTCGTCGTGATGGATGGGTCTTTCCGGCAGTTCGATATGGATTGTATTTTTTTGCCTGATATGGTTTTAAAGCACTTGTTAATTTATACAACCGGGGGTGTGTTTGGTTTATAAAATTCTGCTCACAACGCTTGGGGGGTTGGGGCTCTTTCTCTTCGGCATGCATATCATGTCTGATTCCCTCCAGAGGATCGCCGGTGTAAGGCTGCGAAGAATCCTGGAAAAGCTCACCACGCACAGAGTGATAGCAGTCCTTGCCGGCACCGCAATCACGGCCATTATCCAGAGCTCATCCGCTACCACCGTTATGTCCGTCGGGCTGGTCAACGCCGGGCTCATGAACCTGACACAGGCGGTAGGCGTGGTTATCGGTGCAAATATCGGTACCACCATAACCGCCCAGATCATCGCATTCAAGCTCACAGATATAGCACTCCCTCTCATCGGCATCGGGATGTTCATGAAGCTTTTGAGCAAGAAAGAATCCGTTAAATACTGGGGGGATTTTCTCCTGGGATTCGGTCTGCTCTTCTACGGCCTGCTCGTGATGAAGACCGGGGTAAATCCCATCAGGTCTGCCCCCTGGGTGGCTGAATACTTTATCATGTTTTCCAAGACCCCGATCCTGGGAGTTATAGTGGGGACCGTTATCACCATGATCTTTCAGAGCAGTTCCGCCACCGTAGGCCTTGTGATCGCGCTGGCGTCAAGCGGTGTGGTGGACTTTTACGGTGCTGCTGCGCTCGTGCTCGGAGATAATATCGGCACCACCATCACGGCCCAGCTTGCCTCCATCGGGACCAGCGTTTCCGCGAAACGGGTTGCCCGGGCACACATGCTCTTCAATGTGTTCGGGGTATGTATCATTCTGCTCATCTTCCCTGTTTTTGTGCGCTTCGTGGATGCAATCACGCCCGGAGATCCATCATTGGTAGTGGCCGGCAACCTGCCCTACAGCGCCAGGCATATAGCCAACTTCCATACCATTTTCAATGTAACCAACTGTCTGATTTTCCTCCCTCTCATGGGAATTCTGACCAGGATTTCCACCTTACTTGCCCCGGGAGAGGAGAGCGTGAGGCAGTGCCGTCTTGAATCCCTCGGTCCGAGCATTTTTGAGACCCCTTCCTTTGCCCTCGACGAGGCAAAGCAGGAGATCGACTACATGGGCAACGAGGTGTTCAGGATGTTTTCAACCACGGAAAAGGCTCTCATTGAAAACAGGGGGACGGACAGGATGTTCGGCGATGTCATGGAACGGGAGGAACTGGTGGATACCCTCCAGCAGGAGATCAATCACTACCTGACCGAGCTGTCCAGGCAGTCTGTTACCGAAAACCAGTCCAAGGAGATCTTTTCCATGCTCCAGATCGTGAGCAACCTCGAAAGGATCGGGGATCACTGCGAGAGCATTGCCAAGCTCTGCAAGCGGAGGAATTCATTCGGGCTGGAATTTTCCGATGACGGGGTGAAGGAAATGACCCAGATCTACCATCACACCCTGGAATACCTCAGGACCATTATTGAAGCCATCAAGGAAACCCCGCATAACCTGATGGAGGAGGTGCGAAGTTTCGAGCCCAAACTCAATGCCATGAGATGGGAGATGAGGATAAACCATATGGAACGACTCAAGAAATCAACCTGTGATGCAGATGCAGGACTCGTGTATGTCGATATCCTCACCAGCTTTGAAAAAATCGGCGACCATGCATACAACATTGCAGAATCATTGTCGGGGTTGAAGTAAGGAGGACACCATGGAATACGATATGCCGCTCTACAGGCCCCCCTCGGAAGCACAATCGCTCATATTTCAGGTAACGATCGGCTGTTCCTGGAACAAATGCCTCTTCTGTGCCATGTACAAGGGTAAGCGTTTCCGGGTGCGGCCCTGGGAAGAGGTTGAAAAGGATATCATCGAGATGTCCTGGCTGAGGCCGCATACGCGGAAGGTGTTCCTGGCGGACGGAGATGTCCTGGCTGCAGACACTGATTTCATCATCAGGGTACTCGACCTGATCAATGAAAGGTTTCCCTCGCTTGAACGCATCAGTTCCTATGCCGGGCCTACGAACCTCATGGAAAAGAGCATCGACGAACTCAGGGAATTCCAGAAAAGAAAACTCGATATCCTCTATCTCGGGATCGAATCCGGCAATGCCGACGTGCTGAAAAAGATCTGCAAAGGCGCTACCCCCGACCAGATGATCGACGGGTGTAAAAAAGCCATCGATGCAGGTCTGAGAATGTCCACGATCATTCTCCTGGGCCTTGGCGGGGTAAAGGGGAGCTATGATCATGCAAAGGATTCCGCAAAAGTGGTCAATGCCATAGACCCGCATTTCCTTGCATGCCTTACCCTCATGCTCGGTCCCTACGCCGAGGTATATGAGAAAAAGCTCATGGGTGGAGATTTCAAGCTCATCGACAAGCGGCAGACGCTGGTGGAGCTTCGATGGTTTGTCGAGGATCTTACCGTTACGAACTGCCGGTTCGGCACAGAGCATGCATCCAACTACCTCCCCTTGAACGGCGAGTTACCCGGAGACAAGCAACGGATACTGGACCTCATCGACAAAGCTCTGGGGGATGATAAATCGAGACTGCTGAGACCGGAGTGGGCGAGAGGTCTGTAAATACATGATACAAAGCTCAAGGTATGGCCCGGACTTTTCCGCTGCCCCGGAAATACCGGCGGGGAATCGAACCGGAATCTTCCCGCGGGTACGAAGCGAATGCGATCCGCCGCGGCGGACGGATATTGACAGCACCGGGTAAAATAATATAACTGCTCACTCTTTCGGAGGTGCGACTTGAATATAAAAGCAATACGCGGCATGAACGATATCCTCCCGGAGGACATCACGAAGTGGCATTTTGTCGAAGATACGGCAAGAAGAATCTTTCACCTGTACGGATTTTCGGAACTGAGACCGCCCATGCTGGAAAAAACCGATCTGTTTTTCCGCGGTATCGGGGATGATACCGATGTGGTGGAAAAACAGATGTACACCTTTACCGATAAATCGGGAACCGCTGTTGCCCTCAGACCCGAGGCAACTGCATCTGTTCTGCGGGCGGTCATTGAGCACGGTCTGCTGGGGAAAGATCCTATACAGAAGATCTACAGCATCGGTCCCATGTTCCGTTATGAAAGACCTCAGAAGGGCAGATACCGGCAGTTTCACCAGATAAATGTGGAGCGTCTCGGGGAGGACAGTCCCTCCTGCGATGCCGAGACCCTGAGCATGGCATACACACTGGCTAAAGAGCTCGGCCTCAAGAATGTTCTCATGGAGGTGAATTCACTGGGCTGTGACACCTGCAGGCAGAACTTCAAAAAAACCCTGCAGATATTTCTGCGTGAGAAGGAAGGGAATCTCTGTTCGGACTGCACACGCAGAATGAACACCAATCCCCTGCGGGTGCTGGACTGTAAGGTGGTATCATGCAAGCAGGCTGTTGAAGATGCACCGGCTATCGAGGATTTCCTCTGCGAGGACTGCAAAGCGCACTATCTTGACGTCCTTGCAGCCCTGACGACTTTTGAGGTGCCTTTTGAAAAAAATCCCAGGCTGGTCAGAGGGCTCGACTACTATACGCGGACGACCTTTGAGCTTACCGCAAAAGGACTCGGATCGCAGAATGCCGTTGCCGGAGGCGGTAGGTATGACAATCTGATACAGACGCTCGGCGGGCCGGACGTTTCAGGGATCGGATTTGCCTTCGGAATGGAGCGTCTCATCATGCTTCTTGGCGAGAAAGCAAAGGATGCTGCAGGCTGCTTTGTCGTGGCGCAGGGAAATGACGCGGTCCAGCATTACGCAATGGCCCTGCTTTCCGCGTTGAGATCCGCAGATATACCTGCAGAGACAGCCTTTGGGAAGAGCTTCAAGGCCCAGATGCGCAGAGCAGGGAAATCCGGATATCCCCTGTGTGCAATACTGGGAGAGGATGAGATGGCAAAATCCATAGTGACCCTCAAGGACCTGAGGAGCTCGTCCCAGATTCAGGCAGACAGGGCCGGAGTTGTCGAGAAAATCAAAACCATGATTGATGAATAAGGAGAAATGCTGTGAGTTCAGATAATCAAGGGCTTAAACGGACACATTACTGCGGAGAAGTCCACAACGCAGATGAGGGCTCCCTTGTCACGCTGACGGGATGGGTTCAGCGGAGAAGGGATCTGGGCGGATTGATTTTCATAGATCTCAGGGACCGTACCGGAATCGCCCAGGCGGTCTGTAATCCCGAAACCTATCCTCAGGCTCATGCCATTGCCCACACCATACGTCCGGAATACTGCATTGCCCTGACCGGCATACTCGAGATGAGGCCGGAAGACATGCGCAATCCGAGCATGCCCACCGGCGATGTCGAAATCATTGTGACAGAGATGAAGATCCTCAATGCCGCACAGACACCGCCGTTCGTTGTTGAAGACGGTGTGGATGTGACCGATACCCTCCGGCTGAAATACCGCTACCTGGACCTGCGCAGGCCGAGCCTGCAGAGGAACATTCTCCTGCGGCACAAGGCGTCTTCAACCGTGAGAAGGTACCTGGATGATCATGGGTTCATCGATGTGGAGACCCCGGTCCTGACCAAGAGCACGCCAGAGGGAGCACGGGATTATCTGGTTCCGAGCAGGGTCTTCCCGGGGAAGTGCTACGCACTCCCGCAGTCGCCGCAGCTCTTCAAGCAGCTCCTGATGGTCTCGGGATTCGACCGGTACTATCAGATCGTCAAGTGTTTCAGGGACGAGGACCTGAGGGCAGACCGGCAGCCGGAGTTCACCCAGATCGATATCGAGATGTCCTTCATCGAGATGAATGATATCCTGGATGTAACCGAAGGCATGGTGGTGAAACTCTTTGAGGAAACCATTGGCGTGGAACTTCCGCGGCCGTTTGTGCGGATGAGCTACGATCAGGCCATGGACGAGTACGGTACGGACCGGCCTGATATCCGCTTTGGCATGAAGCTTCATGATATCTCCGATATCGCTGTTGAAACTGATTTCAGGGTGTTCACCTCCATCATATCTGAAGGAGGTGTGGTCAAGGCCTTCAGGATAAAGGGGCCCCACGACTTCAGCAGGAAGGACCTCGACGCTCTGGCCGCTCTCGTTGCCGATTACGGAGCAAAGGGCGTCATGTGGGCGCGTCTCGAAGGGGACGGGTGGAAATCGTCACTGAGTAAGTTCTTCAGCGATGAGCAGAGAGCGGTAATCGAGAGCAGGCTCGATATGTCGGTGGGCGATCTGGCGCTCTTTGTTGCAGACAAAAAGGATGTGGCAAATGCATCTCTTGCCGCACTGAGGATCCATGTTGCGCAGCGCCTGGGTCTTATTGATGAAAATACATACGGTGCCCTGTGGGTAACCGATTTCCCCCTTCTTGAATGGAGCGAAGAATCCGGCAGGCTCGTCTCGGTACATCACCCGTTTACCGCTCCCAGAGTCGAAGACCTTCCTCTGCTGGAGACCAATCCTGCGGCCGTCAAATCCCAGGCCTATGATATGGTGATTAACGGCTACGAGGTCGGCGGCGGGAGTGTCCGTATCCATACGAGAGATATCCAGCAAAATGTCTTCAAGGCAATAGGGCTGAGCGATGAAGAAGCACGAATCAAGTTCGGATTCCTGCTGGATGCTCTCCAGTACGGGGCTCCGCCCCACGGGGGAATTGCCTTCGGATTTGACAGGCTTATTATGATCCTTGCGGGCACAACGAGTATACGGGATGTCATTGCGTTCCCCAAGACCCAGAAGGCATACTGCACCATGACCGATGCCCCCTCGGGCGTTGATACCGATCAGCTTGCAGAGCTTGGCATGAAATTTCTGAAGGAGGAATGATGAAGAGGCTGAGCCCTTTTATTCTATTGATCTTTTTTGTTGTCGGATGTGCTTCCTCAGGGACACCGGCGCCAGGCGATGCTGCCGTAAACAGTGGAATGAAAGGGGATTCGTTCGAAAAAGGGATCGAATACGCAAAACAGGGGATCGAGGCGCGGGAAGATGGCGAAGAAGAGGCTGCCAGGCAGGCGTTTATCAAGGCAGGCAGGCAGTTTGATCAGGCGGATGAGGAGATCCGCTTACTGATGAATTCCACGACCACGACGCTGAAAAAAATCATAAGCATGTCCGGTTTTGAGTATGCACCGAAGAAATCATTCGAACTCCTGGTTATCTACCTCGAGATGCAGAATGCGTATATGGACCGGGACACTCAGGCCCTGTACAATCTTGAGGTGGAATTCAAGGCAGCCTATGAAGAGGTGCGGCAGACCACGGTAGAGGAAAAACAGAAGCGCCTGGAAGAGCTCGGCCAGGAGGTTACAGAAAAGAGCGCGGATATCCAGAAACAGGCCCAGGAGGATATCTTCGAAGTCTACACCACCATTTATGTGGTGAAGAAAGGGGATACCCTGCCGAGTATTGCCGCCCGGCATGAGATATACAATGATTCATACATGTGGCCTCTTGTATACAAGGCCAACAGGGACCAGATAAAGGACCCCAAGATTATCTATGTGGGCCAGGACCTCAAGATACCCAGAGACATAACCATGGATGAGATCATCGAAGCCCGTCGCGAGGCAGGTGCACCTGAACCCGAGAAGATTCCGAAAGAGGCGTATATCCCCAGAAGGAAGAAATAGTATGGCCCGCTGGGATGATCACAAAAGACTGTTTTACTACACACCGGGGAAAAATTATGAAACCGGTATCAGGGACATAAAAGACGGCAACTACTATCGGTCCATTTTCAACTATCATGAGGTTCCCAAGATCGATTTTGATATGCGTCTTATCCCGATTCAGCCCGCTGAAGATATCTTTATCACCGATACGACGTTTCGGGACGGCCAGCAGTCTCTGGCCCCGTTCAGCGTCGAACAGATCGAGACCCTCTACGATTTTCTGCACAAGATCGGCGGCAGGAACGGGCTGATCAGGGCTTCTGAATTTTTTCTCTACTCCGGAAAGGACAAGGCCGCCGTCCAGCGATGTCTCGAAAAGGGATACGAGTTTCCCAAGGTGACCTCGTGGATCCGGGCAAACAAGGAAGATCTGAAGCTCGTCAAGGAGATGGAAATCGATGAGACCGGCATGCTCACCTCTGTCTCCGACTACCATATCTTTTTGAAGCTCGGCTCCACCAGGAAAAAGGTGCTCGATGACTATCTCGGTATCGTGAAAGAGGCGCTGAGTCTCGGGATTATCCCCAGGTGTCATTTCGAAGATGTTACCCGTGCAGATATCTACGGCTTTTGTGTTCCCTTTGCCCGCGAATTGATGAGACTCAGGGAAGAGTCCGGCATAGATGTGAAGATCAGGCTCTGCGACACCCTCGGCTATGGCGTTACGTTCCCCGGAGCAGCGCTGCCGCGAGCGGTGGACAAGCTGGTTCGCGCCATGGTCGATGATGCAGGGGTGCCGAGCAGCCTTCTGGAATGGCACGGGCACAATGATTTTCATAAAGTGCTGACCAATGCTACCACGGCATGGCTTTACGGATGCAGCGGGGTGAACACGGCCATCTTCGGCTTCGGAGAGAGGACCGGGAACACGCCGCTCGAGGCTATGGTGATAGAATATCTCTCGCTGAGAGGACACGACAAGACCGTCAACACCAAAGAAATCACGAAGATGGCCGACTATGTGAATGCAGAGTTCAATTTCACCATCCCGCCGAACTATCCGTTCGTGGGAGAAAACTTCAATGTAACCAGGGCAGGCATCCATGCCGACGGTCTGGTAAAGAACGAAGAGATCTACAATATCTTCGATACGAAGAAGATCCTCGACAGGCCGATTGAAATCGCCATCACCGATAAGTCCGGCAAGGCGGGGATCGCCCATTGGATCAACAGGCACTTCAAGCTGGACAGACCGGACGAGATCGACAAGCGGCATCCCGGAGTGTCACGCATCTATCTAAATGTGGTGAAGGAATACGAAGAGGGCAGGACCACATCCATGTCCGATGATGAACTTGAGAAGCTCTCGATGCGGTTTATCCCGCAGATATTCCTGTCGGGATTCGATCTCATCAAGTACGAGGCACAGGAATATGCCAGCAAGCTCATGGCAGAGCTGCTGGACAGCGATGATATACGCAGCATGGACCCTGCCCGGCAGGAGCCGGTCATCATGGAGTTCATCAAGGAGTTTCCCTTCATCCAGTTTGCGTATGTCACCGACATGAACGGGATAAAGATAACGCAGAACATTACCCAGCCGGAATATAAGGGTCAGTTCATGCACAAGATGAAGGTACATGAGGACTGCTCTGACAGGGAATGGTTCGTCAAGACCATAGAGGACGGGAAGCTCCATGTGAGCGGCGTATGCACATCCCGCATCACGAGGGCTCTTATCCTGACGGTTTCGGCTCCTATTACAGACGATTATGACGAGATGATCGGGGTGCTCGGCATCGATATCCGGTTCGAAGACGTGGTCAAGGTTATCCAGAGCGTGTATGAATCACGGGGGATGAGTATGAGCCCCAGGGATCTGCAGAAATACCAGCGCCTGCTCTGGGAGGAATTACACAGAAGTACAGGATCAAGTAAATTTAAGTGAGGAAGGTAAGATGACACAAGGAACAAAGATTAAATTCGAACAAGGGAAATTGATTGTCCCGGATGATCCCATCATCCCGTTTATCGAGGGAGACGGGGTCGGCCCTGATATCTGGAGCGCGGCAAAAAATGTGCTCGATGCAGCAGTGGACAAGGCATACGGCGGAGCAAAGAAGATAGCATGGAAAGAGGTGCTTGCAGGCCAGAAGGCATATGACAACGTAGGCTCATACCTGCCCGAAGAAACACTCGAGGCATTCAGGCACTACATTGTGGGGATCAAGGGTCCGCTCACCACCCCGGTGGGAGGCGGGATCCGATCGTTGAATGTGGCCCTGCGGCAGATTCTCGACCTGTTTGCCTGTGTCAGGCCGGTTCGATACTACCAGGGGACCCCTGCGCCGGTGAAACGGCCCGAGCTTGTGGATATTACCGTATTCAGGGAGAACACCGAGGATGTGTATGCAGGCATCGAATGGGCACAAGGTACCGGTGAAGTCGACAAGGTCATCTCTTTTCTTAACCGGGAATTGAAGACCAATATCCGCACGGATTCCGGTATCGGCATTAAGCCCATATCCATCACCGGGACAAAGCGGCTTGTGAGGATGGCCGTGGAGTATGCAATCGAGAACAACAAAAAGGTGGTGACCCTGGTCCACAAAGGCAACATCATGAAATTCACCGAAGGCGCATTCAGGGATTGGGGCTACGAAGTCATACGCGATGAATTTGCCGATGTCACCGTCACCGAGGATGCACTGTGGAAGGACTATGACGGAAAGATGCCCGAAGGAAAGATCCTCATCAATGACCGCATTGCAGACTCCATGTTCCAGCAGGCGCTTCTGCGGCCGGCAGAGTACGATGTCCTTGCCGTACCGAACCTGATCGGCGACTTTATATCCGATGCCCTTGCAGCGCAGGTGGGAGGTCTCGGGATTGCTCCAGGCGCCAACATCGGTATCCCGGTGGCTATTTTCGAGGCAACACACGGGACGGCACCCAAATATACCGGTCAGGACAAGGTCAATCCGGGATCATTGATCCTCTCAGGGGCCATGATGCTGGACTACCTCGGGTGGAAAGAGGCGGCCTCCCTGGTGAGAAACGGCATAGAGCGGGCCATCAGAGACAAGCAGGTGACCTATGACCTGGAACGCCAGATGGAGGGTGCAACCCTGCTGAAGTGTTCGCAGTTCGGTCAGGCTATCATTGAAAGAATGAAATAAAGCCCGGGGGTTCGATTCCCCTTGGGACTACCAAACACAAGTAAGGGGTTGACCTTTGGCGGTCGGCCCCTTTCTGTTACGCAAACCCCCTGCTTCGTCTTTAACACCTGAACTGTTACCTATGTCTATTTCCTCAAATCTTTTTCTGTAAAACTTATCAGTTTTATCATTATAATAATATTGTTCATTTCTTTGCTTGCCCAAAGAAACGGAACCAAAGAAAGGGCACCCCGCGAAGCCGCTCCGCTTTTAGCGGAGTCCACTCGGTCGCTCGAAAAAATCCGCTCGCAATA
>ERZ795057.3552-NODE-3552-length-10578-cov-5.308372_pt1 | contig 10578 bp, 12 predicted proteins | sample MGYA00375141_ERZ795057 | MGnify/ENA primary metagenome ERZ795057 (study PRJEB30186, sample SAMN05720163) | activated sludge metagenome | isolation source: Anaerobic digester | place: Hong Kong | collected 2015-01-26 ... | reverse complement strand
TTTATCGATTGTGTAGATCCTTTCCGTTCTAACGGCTTTATCCATTGATACAACACCCACGCCAATTATGCTGTCAAAATCCTCCTTCTTTTTCTTTTGTTCAATAGGGCGTACCCGTGAGATATTATAGCTGTGCAGTTCAATACCCTTGATAACTGTTTTCTCCTCCGGACCCATCTCAATTCTGAAGGGAAGTGTTTCCTCCTGTTCTTTCGGGGGTTCCTTGTAGGTGAAATTGAACTCAAGGATTGTATCCTCTTTTGCCGGGGCTTCAAGGGGCAGAATATATTCCTGCCATAATGTTCCTTTCAGGATAACCTGTTTTCCGTCTCCGCTGACTTTCAGCGAGCCGTTCTGAGTGCCTATTTCACGTTTCCCGATATACGAGGTGAAATATTTTTTATCAAACACCAGGGTTACCTTGTCCTTCGAGGCACCCTTTTCGCCTTTCACGAGGCCTATACTTTTTAATAGTTTTTTATCGCCGGAAATGCCGATCTCCCCTTTTTCGCCGGGAGTTTTTGATTCAAGGGTGAATACATACGTGTCGCCGAATGTGTTGATATATGTGGTATTAAGGATATCTGATGTCTTTTCACGGATTAACTCATGGAGGCGGTTAAGGCTGCCGCCGCTGAATTTAATTTTCCGCGTCTCACCATTTACGGAAAGAGCAATTCTCCCTGACTTCAGTTCTGTGTCCTTTGTTATCGGGTCGCTGCTGATTTTATTGGTGGAGGCAAGCTGACTGACGATTATTCGCTTGATTCCCTTTTCTGCATGTTTATTCGCGGTAGCAGACACCACGTCCGGGCTGGAGGATACCGCCTTTTTGTTCAGATATGCCGCACGAAATCCATACAGCTGTTTTGCGGAATCTCTAAGTTTGTCAAGATGGCCTTGAAGGGCGTTGAGGGCTTTTTTCCGGGTACTATACTTCCTGATGTCCTTTTGCCACTGAATTATCGGACGTTTTTCAACCTCGACAAGCTTTTTAATAATTCCTTCGGTGTCAATGCCCGAGGCCATGCCTCCGAAAGAAATTGGCATATAATCTCCTGCTTCTCCTGAAAATCAGGAGGGTTTGAATATCAGATTACTGTTAATATACTGTCGATAACACACTTCATCAATTAATTATCGACATAATCCTGAAATTCCATTATATGCTTTTTAAAAAAAAGCCCTACCGTGCTTCATCCACAAAGAGGCCGATCATGTCATGAATGTGTTCATAAACCCGGATCAGCTCTTTTGAGGGTATTTCACGTATAACTTCGTTATTTTCAGTGTTTATCACCTTGATTACTACACGGTTCGTTTTATCATTCACGGAAAAAGCCATTCTTCTGTTAACGGATTTTGCCGCGGAATTCAATGTTTCAGCGAGATCGTGTATGTTGATTTCTGAAATTTCCTGTTTCCCGTTGCGAACATGTACATCCTCCCTCCGTACCGCTGTTTCGTGAGCTGTATGGGGGTTCTGGGGCGGTGTGACATGCTCTATGGGAGCCTGGTTGATTTTGTTGATATTCATTAGTTACCTCCTTGTTCCAGCCGATGCGGGATCTCTCCCTCTCGTGATTGTGTTCATTTCATTCCTCCCTGAATGAAAAAAAAAGGTATTTCTCTCTCCGGCTCCCAACCGGAGAGAGAAACAGTCCGTGTGTTCAATACGGACCTGTACCAAACCTTATCCCAGTAGTTTTAAAACCAGTTGCGGCATAAAGTTTGCCTGAGCCAGCATCGCAGTACCACTCTGGATAAGTATCTGGTTCTTTGTAAACTCAACCATTTCGGTCGCCATGTCCGCATCCCGTATACGGGAGTCGGCGGCGAGCATATTCTCGTGGGACCGTGAGAGCGCCCGTATCGTATTTTCCATTCTGTTGTAATACGCGCCAAGATCTGCCCGTTGACGATTTAGCTTGTCCAGGGCCAAATCGATATAACCTATCATGGCGTTAGAATCACCAACACTACGAATCGAACGCTTTCTATTTTGAGTGTCCACCATATTCAGGGCTTTTGAACTCATGGTTGCAATGTACGCAGCCATCCGCTGGTTCTGGTTCGGGCCCACGTGGAAAAACATGGTACCGGTTCTCGAACTTCTCGAGTAAATACCGGTAAGAATTTTCTGCCTGTTGAACTCCGCGGAGGTTGCGATCCTGTCGATCTCGTCAATAAGCTGCGAGACCTCAACCTGAATCTGAAGTCTGTCCTGATTGGTGTAGATCCCGTTGGCAGATTGTACGGAAAGCATACGAACCCTTTGAAGGATATCGTTTATCTGCTGCAGTGACCCTTCGGCGACCTGAATGAAGGAAAGCCCGTTCTGGGCGTTCCGTTCAGCCTGGAACAGGCCGTGGATCTGGGTACGCATCTTTTCAGATACAGCCAGTCCTGAAGCGTCATCACCGGCGCTATTGATAGCCTCGCCTGAAGCAAGTTTCTCGATAGATTTGTTAAGCCGTTCCGTAATGTTTTGTATCTGCCTATTCGCGAATATGGCACTCATGTTGTGATTGATTCTCATTGTACACCCCTCCCTTGTGTATAATCAGCATTGTCCGGGTGTATGTGTGGGACGAATGCCGGATTTTTCAGCCTGTGCCTCATGCGCAGGCCGGTCCCGTTTTACGGGGACAAAGGTTATCTCCTTTTGAAGCCCGGACTGCCCATCATCCGGAAAGACAATGGCTATCAGAATGCCCGTTCCGACAGCCGGTAATGCCCTCCCGACATTACCGGCTGCCGGAACAGCCGTGTTCTGAACAGTCACGAAACTATGCACAGTGCAATGAGAATCGAAATCTGTTTTCAAAGAACCAGTAAAGCTAAATCGTAACATTGGTTACGATAACAGTCTCAAAATTGACTGGGGTTGCAGGTTGGCCTGAGCCAGCATCGCGGTACCGCTCTGCACAAGAACAGAATTCTTGGTAAAGGATACCATCTCTTCTGCCATGTCAGCGTCCCTGATCCGGGATTCTGCAGCCTGAATGTTCTCGTAGGCTGACATAAGTCCCTTTGATGCAGTCTCGAGCCTGTTGTAGTAGGCGCCGAGGTCGGAACGCTGTTTTGACAGCTTCTGCAACGCGGCATCAAGGACCCCGATAGCGGTATTCGCACCTTCCGGAGAAGAGAGGGTGAGTGCAATTCTGCCTCCCTGCTTCATCTTGAAGGCCTGAGCGGTCATGGTGCCAATGAAAATCCGTTCACGCTGATTCATGTTCGGACCCATGTGGAACCACATGCTGGCTTTTCCGCCCACTTTGGAAAACTCGCCTGTGAGGACCTTGAACCTGTTAAACTCTGCCTGTGACGCAATACGGTCAACTTCATCAATCAGGGCTGAAACTTCGACCTGAATGAGCTGTCTGTCTTCCGGTGTGTAGATACCGTTTGAAGACTGTATCGCGAGGACCCGCATCCGCTGGATTATCGAGGTAGTCTGTTCGAGGTATCCCTCTGCGGTCTGCACAAAAGACATGCCGTCTTCCGTGTTCCGTTCAGCCTGCCTGAGTCCATTGATCTGGGATCTCATTTTCTCTGATACTGCCAGCCCGGAGGCATCGTCCCCCGCCCTGTTGATACGTAAACCCGAGGAAAGTTTCTGCATGCTTTTGTCAACTTCCCAGTGGGTAAACTTCAGCGACCTGTTTGCGTTAATCGCACTCATGTTGTGGTTAATAATCATTTTACACTCCTTTGTTTCTGTTTTTTGGCTTCCTTGCCTGCCGGCTTCCCGGGCAGTGGCCGCCGGCATTGTGATACCATCAATACAGCCGATGCTTTAAACAACAGCTGGGACAATGGTATGTGTTCCAGGCTTGTATCTGGGCACATACAAAACCGAAACTGCCTGACTATGCGAAACAAGCAGTGACATGGTATCGTTCCACAACATAAGAGCCTGACGCAACCCCAGTTTTCAAAGACCGATGCGTAAGGAGAGACCTTCTCCTACTCGTTACATCGACCCCTTCGGCAATCATGTTTAGCCGGATTATGGTTGATTATAAAAGATAAAGGATAAATATTCAGGTTTATCTGTGAATATGGTGTAATTATATCTATATTTCCCTTTTTTTTGAAAAAATGCTTGTGCCGGTAATTTTTTTTTCATTTTGTTTTAGATATTCAAAATAGCGGACCGGGAAGAAACGCAATACTGAATTGCGCACTGCGTTGTTCCCGGAATTCTTCGTAACGATGTAATGATGATTCAGGGTGATGATATGAGATTTTCCAGAACAGAACTCCTTGCAGGACATGAGGGCGCCGGGCGTTTGCACCATGCCACCGTTGCGGTGTTTGGTATCGGCGGGGTCGGGTCATACGCCCTTGAGGCAATCGCCCGGGCCGGTGTGGGCAATATCGTGATTGTGGATTTTGACACCGTGGAAATATCCAACGTGAACCGGCAGCTCATTGCCCTTGACAGTACAATCGGCCGGCCGAAGGTTGAGGCGGCAGCGGCACGGCTTGTCGATATCAACCCCGATGTCCATGTGACGGCGCTCAATGAATATATTTCATCTGAAACCCTTGACGGTATGCTGCGCCACGGGGTGGAATATGCTGTTGACGCCATAGATACCCTGGAACCGAAGATACATCTGATACAGACACTCCTGGCACGGGGCATCCCCTTTGTGTCATGTATGGGGTCGGCACGCAGTATCGATCCCTGCAGTGTGGAGGTCTGTGACATCAGTGAAACGAAAAACTGTCCCCACGCGAGGACTGTCCGGAGGAAGCTCCGGGAGTGCGGTGTATATAAAGGGGTCCGGTGTGTGTATTCTTCGGACAGAATGAAAACTGCGCCGCTTATCCCGGCCAATGATGAAGACCACAGGTTCTCTGCCGCCCCGGAAGAGGGGAGGCGCCCCATGGGAACAATTTCCTATGTCCCGGGAATTATCGGCCTCACCGCGGCGGGACTGATTCTGCAGGATATACTTTTTCCTCAGGGGAGAGGCAAAAAATAACGGTTTGCCGGGCATTCTCGTTGACAAATCACTAAAATACTGCTAATACTATAGCGACCGGAGAATACCATGTGCTCCGGGGAGGCTGAAATATTGATGGCGTTCAGAACATAAAGGTGCTGATGAAACATTTTTTTATACCATGTATGGTTGTACTTCTTGCGAGTGTTCCTCTGCCGTCATTCGGGCAGCAGCAGTTTAATCTGGTGAGGGAAGACAAGGCGGTATGGGAATTACTGTTGAAACAGCATGACATAAAAAACAAAAATCTTTTTTATGCAGGGGCTGTGGCATACCGCGACAGGCTGAGTGACCTGTCCATTGAAACGTTTAATGCCTGTAAAACACAGAATGCGTCACATGAACTGGTTCTTGGTGTTTCTGAATACTATATCGGGAAGAATCTCTTTCTCATGGGTAAGTATAAAGACTCAATTAAACAGTTCAGAAAGGCATACCGGCATAATTTCGGTGAGTTTAAAATTATGAAATATTCACTCCTTGTTGATACCGCAGTGGCATATCTCCGTATGGATAAAACTGAAAAAGCAAGATCAATTCTCGGGCATGTCGCAGGAACGGGTGATGCCGGCAGCGTTCAGGGTATAGCAAAGGGGATTCTTCAACAGCTCAGGTAGCTTCGCATATTTTTCAATGGGGAAGCACTGTGTTTCCCCGTGTAAAAGAGAAACCCCTGCATGATGTGCAGGGGTTTCTCTTTTATACAGTGTACGTGAACGTTGTATGCTTAGTAATTTATTGTCCGCTTGAGGAATTCTGTCATAAGGCTTTCGGAATCCTTTTTGCCTTTATAATATGTTTCCGCGATGTCCAGAAGTACATTATTCACATAGACCAGATTGGGTATAAGAAAATTTCTTCTGAGGTCGTTTCGTATCGGGAAGGCCGTGGTGTTCTGGATGTCCTTCAGGGCCTTATTGTCCACCATGTTGATGTTCTTGCGGAACTTTTCATTGGGTATGGTGTAGTTGACCATGACGGTGTGGGTAAAGGTTACATCGTCAGTTCCTTCGGAACTGGGGGTCGGGTCAAGGACATTTACCCGTACCGCGGAATTGTCGTCGTAGTACCGTTCAAAAATCTGGGTCAATATTTTGTTCACCGTGTCGCCGCTGTAGTACAGTTTAAATGACTTGGTTTTTACCCCGATAATTTTGGAAACGCTCAGCGGGTTGCGCATAAACTGATGGCGTTCAATTTCCATGAAACTTCCGTTGTTGTCGGACCCGTACCGGAGGCTTGTCTGATACGGCAGCACCGATATACCCTTCTTCATCTCATCAGAAAGGAGCTTGTATTCCTTCACTGATTTCTGGATGTCGTTATTGAGTGTAAGTATCTGTTTATTCAGTTCCTGCCCGTCTTTCTCAAGGTCCTGAGATGTGAGCATGTCTTTCCTTTCCCCTGAGGGGTTTTCCTGTGCTGATACCGCTGAAAGCGATACCGCTAATATGGTCATTGTCGCAAAAAGTATTGACAACCTGAAATTTTTTCTAATCATTAGTTCCTCCACCTTTCTGAGTGCATTATATATGTACATGTTGCAATAAAAAATTTCAATATAATTTTCGGTAATCCGGGCATATTTAATGAGAAAATTACCGTATATTATATGATTATTTGTATTTATTCGCCGGGACATTTGCAATGTCCGGGGGTGGAAAACAATACTATATGTGTATTTGAAGGGAGGGTTTCATGCTTCCAAGACCTATGAGAGCATGTGATTTCAGGTGTCTTCTGTGCGGAACACCTGTGGGTTTCAAATTTGAAGACCTTGTGAAAGGTGAAAATAACACAGTATGTCCAATGTGCAACGAACCGTTCAGCATTAAACTTGATGCAGGTGATATTGAAAGGCTTATGGAAGCCGAGGAATCTGCCCGTGAGGAGCAGGGACGTTAGGGATTTTCACTGAACCGCTTTTCCAGGCGTTCTTTTACTTCAACGGGATCAACGACAATTACTCTTGCGCCCCCGAGAACATCAATAAAACCTATTTCATTATCATACCGGGGGACAATATGGGTGTGTACATGGGGTATACTTGCACCGCTTGCTGTTCCAAGGTTGTAGCCGATATTGTAGCCGCAGGGAGTGAACTCTTCATTCAATATCCTGATAGTTGTAACGAGAAGGTGGTGCATTTCAAGGGCTTCATGATCGCTGAAATCGCTGAAGTCCTCAATGTGACGGGACGGAAAAATCATAAGGTGCCCTGGATTGAAGGGGTACAGGTTTACTGAAATAATAAACCGCTCACTTCTGAATATTTCAAGATTTGTTACCTCAGGGCTCCGGTCCCGGATTGCGCAGAGAATACAGGGGACATCCGGTTTTTCCCCCTTAACGTACTTGATTTTTTCGGTGTTAAAAAGATAATCTCTCATATGGTAATGGTTACATATACTATGTGTAATTGCGTCACTGCAGTAATGAAAGACATGGATGCCGGGTATTGTCAACGATATTTATACCATGACAGGCACGGGGTAATCTCCGGTTTCAGGGTCGAAGATGTATGGATTACTTTTATTCGGAAGGGGTATTGATGAAAACACACTATGCAGCGGCAGGCAGTGCCGGTAGATTCTGTTGTATTATAATAATTGCCCTGGCGCTTTCGGGGGCCGGGTGTAAGGATCGTGCCCCTGAACAGGGAAACAGCAGTACTCCCGGATATACCGGACCCCGGGGGTGCATCAGCGGGAACTGCGCAGAGGGCCGCGGTATTTTTGTGGAGCAGGATGGTGAGCGGTACGAAGGAGAATGGAAGAACAGAAAACGCCATGGCGTCGGTACGGCATTCTGGCCCGACGGATCAACATATGTGGGGCAGTGGGAGTCTGATCTCGCCAGCGGAAAGGGTATATATGTGAAAAATACCGGAGAGCGGTATGAAGGGGACTGGAAAGAGGGAAAGCGGCACGGGAAAGGGAAAAGTATATGGCCTGACGGTTCAACCTACACCGGTGATTTCAGTAATGACAGGGCGGAGGGTCTGGGGGAATTTAAAGACGCCAATGGTGTCACCTATAAGGGGGAATTCCGGAACGGAAAGGCCCACGGGACCGGCATCCTCACGACCCCTGACGGGAAGTCATACCGGCGTACCTGGGACAGCGGGAAGCCGGTCGGTACGAAGTGAGGCGAATCACAAAATCCCGGAAAAGGTGTATTTTTTCTGCCGGCATTGTGAATTCTTCTGGACATGAAGGTATTGATGCTGCAGATTCCGGAATAACAAGGCTGACTCTTCTCCCGGCGGGTATATATATCGCCCCGTGACGGAAAAGAGAAGTCCGCGGAAACTTGCCTGTGTATTATAAAAAACTGGAGATTATATAATGGAAGACCTGAAGAAAGCCTATAAAACGGTGATGGATGATCATTTCCCGGATTCGATGACAATACAGTTCGGGGATCAGACCCTTATATACAAAAAAAGGACATGGAAAATTGATGAAGATGGCACAGTCATAGAGAAGGGGCTCCGTTACGGTGAAAACCCCGGACAGGAAGCGGCGATGTATGAGCTGGCAAATGGAAACCTTGTCCTGGGAGCGTGCCGGTTTATAGGGCCGGGCAATTCCCTGGTGAGCGGTATTGATGAAAATATGATGATTCAGCCGGGAAAACACCCCGGGAAAATTAATCTTACCGACATTGATAACGGGCTGAATATACTGAAATTTCTTTCGAAAAAGCCCTCCGCGGTAATAGTAAAGCATAACAATCCATGCGGTGTTTCCTATGGCTCTTCAATTGCGGAGGCGTTTAACAGGGCTTTCAGGGCGGACCGGATAGCGGCCTTCGGAGGATGTGTCCTGCTGAACAGGGCGGTGGACAGGGAAACCGCGGAACTGATCGCTGACCAGTATTTCGAGGTGGTGGTGGCGCCGGAATATGACGGCGCGGCGGTTGATATCCTGAAGGCGAGGAAAAACCTCCGGATTATCCGAATTGAAAAGATTGACGCCCTCGAAAAATATCTGGGGCACCGTTTCGTCGATTTTAAATCCCTCATTGACGGGGGCCTTGTGGTGCAGCAGTCGCCGGAGACCCTTGTCAAATCAGTCGCCGACCTCAAGCCTGCAGTTTCCGAATATAAGGGAACTACCTATACCATTGAACGCGCCCCCACTGAAAAGGAGTACGATGACCTTCTCTTCGGATGGTTCGTGGAGCAGGGGGTCAGTTCCAATTCTGTGCTCTATGTGAAGGACGGCGTCACCGTGGGAATCGGCACCGGTGAGCAGGACAGAGTCGGTGTCGCGGAAATAGCCGTGGCGAAGGCCTACACGAAATATGCCGATGTTATCTGCTTTGACAAACACGGCATTTCCTATAAGGACCTGGAGCTGAAGGTGTCACAGGGGGAGCGGAAAAAAACGGAGCTGGATGATATTGACGCCGCGACACGTGACGCGAAGGGGGGGCTCATCGGTTCCGCAATGGTATCGGACGCGTTCTTCCCCTTCAGGGACGGTGTCGATGTGGGGATAAAGCAGGGGATTACCTCAATTATACAGCCCGGGGGGTCGATACGGGACTTCGAGTCAATTCAGGCGTGCAACGAGGCAGACCCGAAGGTGACCATGGTATACACCGGACAGAGGGCCTTCAAACATTAAAAGGAGTTTCCCATGGCGGTGATAACGGATTATATCGAGGTATCGACAAGGGGCAACCGTGACGTGGTTGACCTTACTCCCGGGGTGCAGCAGGCTGTGGTGAAGCACGGCATTGAAAACGGCATTGCGGTTGTATTCGTGCCTGGATCAACTGCTGCGGTTACCACCGTTGAATATGAACCGGGACTGAAGATCGATATTGACCAGTTCCTGGAAAGGATCCTTCCCTATGCCGGCACCTATCGCCATCATGAAACATGGCATGACGATAACGGCGCCGCGCATGTTCAGGCTGCCCTCATAGGGCCGTCACTGACGGTGCCGGTGGTAAAGGGCGCCCTTGTCCTGGGGACATGGCAGCAGATTGTGCTCATTGACTGTGATACAAGGGCGCGGAAAAGGAAGGTTGTGGTGCAGATACTGTATTAGCGCCGCTTTTTCTGTTCGTATTCTTTCATATATTCGTCAATCAGACTGCCGCTGGCTCCCTGTTCCTGGTCACGGACAGGTTTGAGCTTTGTGGCAAAGAAATCCACTATCTTCAGGAATGGGGCCTTAAAAATACCCAGAATAGTCCTGTAAAGTTCATCAAAGAAGTTGAGAAACCGCATCCGGAATGACCCTTTTCCTCCGGAAGGCTTCCGAAGTTTGTCCGTCGCCGATGAAACGGTTTCAGCAACGGCTTCCTTTGCCGCAGTGCTGACAGATACTGTTGCTTCAGCAACTTTTGACGCCGCCTGACGCCCGTATCGTACGCCGGGAACAGGGGCTCCCGCTTCTCTGGTATAAACTTTCTGGGGAGTAAATGCAACGCGCTTCGGCAGACGCTTTCCAACAAAAAATACCGACTGCGATTCTGTCGCGGATTTATCAATCGCCAGTAGAATGAGATAATAGAAATACATAAAAATATTATAGAAGATAAG
>ERZ795057.3551-NODE-3551-length-10580-cov-619.556770_pt1 | contig 10580 bp, 10 predicted proteins | sample MGYA00375141_ERZ795057 | MGnify/ENA primary metagenome ERZ795057 (study PRJEB30186, sample SAMN05720163) | activated sludge metagenome | isolation source: Anaerobic digester | place: Hong Kong | collected 2015-01-26 ... | reverse complement strand
GATGAACACCAGACCGCTTAAAGTTCTTTTAATCAGTGTGCTCAACTTCTTCTTTCTCTTTGTTCTTGGTATCAGGCTGACTGTCCGGCGTCTGGCGTTTCCCGAATATTGTTTCCAGATCATCTGCAAAAATAACTTCTTTTTCCAGCAGGATAGTGGCCAGTTTCAGGAACCCTTCTTTATTCTCTTTCAGGACTTTCCGCGCCATGTCGTAAGCCTGGTCAATAATTCTTTTAACCTCTTTGTCTATCAGTTGCGCCGTTGTTTCACTATACGGTTTACCAATGTTAAAACCTGCGTTTTCAGTAGAATCGTAGAAAGACACATTGCCTATTTTGTCACTCATACCCAGATAGGCAACCATGGCATAAGCCTGGCGCGTTACTTTTTCCAGATCGTTCATGGCTCCTGACGATATTTGTCCTATCATCAATTCTTCAGCCGCGCGTCCTCCCAGGGCGGAAGCCATTTCGTCCATCATTTGTTCCACTGTAGTGATCTGTCTTTCTTCCGGAAGATACCATGCAGCACCCAGCGCCCTGCCGCGAGGAATAATGGTTACCTTAAGCAAGGGGTTTGCATGTTTGAGCATCCAGCTTACGGTGGCATGACCGCTTTCGTGATATGCTATGGTCCTTTTTTCGTTGGGACTTATAATCTTGCTTCTGCGTTCCAGCCCTCCCACAATACGGTCAATGGCATCCAGAAAATCCTGTTTCTGAATGGCTTTTTTGTTTTTACGTGCAGCTATCAATGCTGCTTCATTACAAACATTGGCGATATCCGCTCCGGAAAAGCCGGGAGTCTGTTTGGCCAGAATTTCCAGGTCAAATCCCGCTTCCAGTTTTAACGTACGGGAATGAACCTTAAATATTTCCAGACGCTCCTTTAATTCCGGCAAATCCACATGAATCTGCCTGTCAAAACGGCCTGCACGCATAAGGGCCTTATCCAGGATATCTGCCCTGTTTGTAGCGGCCAATATGATAACGCCACTGTTGGACCCGAATCCATCCATTTCCGTAAGCAGCTGATTCAGTGTATTCTCCCTTTCGTCATTGGAGGTAAAACCGGCATTCTTACTTCTGGCACGGCCTACGGCGTCAATTTCATCAATAAAAACAATACAAGGTGCTTTTTCCTTGGCCTGGCGGAAAAGGTCCCTGACCCGGGATGCTCCCACCCCCACAAACATTTCAACAAAATCCGATCCCGAGATGGAGAAAAACGGAACATTGGCCTCTCCGGCGACCGCCTTTGCCAATAAAGTTTTTCCCGTTCCCGGAGGCCCCACCAGCAAAGCGCCCTTAGGAATCTTTCCTCCCAAATTGGTATATTTTTCAGGACTCTTCAAAAAATCCACGATCTCCATGACTTCAACCTTGGCTTCTTCCAAACCTGCCACATCTTTAAAAGATATGTTGGCAACCGTTTTGTCTTTCTCAAAAAGTTTAGCCTGTGAACGTCCTACGTTGAATATGCCTCCACCCCCACCGGATCCTTCGGGACCGCGGGACATCCGTCTGAACATAAAGACCCACATCAGTATAAGAAGCACCGGAAACAATAGCCAGTCAATGATACGGCCCCAGTAACTGGAACGCTGTTCAATTTCCAGCTTGAACCGCTGTTCTTCGGGCAATGTATTGCGTAATTCCTCAAATTGGGTTTCAGCATCAAAATTATCGGTTACAATAAAATAAAACTGGGGTGCGAACTTGGGAACCTTATCTCCGAATTTGGCTTTGTATTGTTCAAGGGCATCCGGCCTGATGTATAACTCGGCACGCTGCATATTGCTTATATACACCAGTTTCTCGATTTCACCACGGGGACCCATCTGTTCTTTGACAGTGATCCATTCCGTCTTTACCGGATCTCCGGAGCGGTTGGCGAACATAAAATATACGATAACCGCGATCAATATGATATATACCCAAAAGAAAGGATTCAACTTTCTTTTAACCGGGATCAGGGGTGGTTTGTTGGGTTTGTTTCTGTTAGGGACGTTTCCGTTCATAATGATGTTAATAATTATTCATTGTAATGTTTCGTTACCGCATCTGCCCACAAATCTTCAAGTCTGTAAAACATGCGGTATTCGGTTTGGAAAATATGTACCACAATATCCGAGTAATCAAGAATTACCCAAAAACGGTTCTCTTTTCCCTGGCTTCTTAGTACACGCCGGCCTGCCTGTACAATCATTTGTTCTTCCACCTCATCCGCTATGGCTGCCACCTGGACACCCGAAGGAGCATGACATATGACAAAATGGTCACATATGGTCGTATCCAGTTTGCGAAGATCCATACTGCAGACACCCTGTGCCTTCTTCTCAAGCATTGCTGAGGCTATTATCTCTACTTCTTTCATAGATTATTTTCAAACCCTTACAAAGGTAAGGATAAATTAGTACTTTTGCGACCATGTTTAAATGGCATATTATCCGTTTTGAAGAAATCGATTCCACCAACACGGAAGCTCACAGAAACCTGGCCGTTGCCAAAGAGGGTACTGTCTGGACCGCTTTATACCAGACACACGGACGCGGACAATACACACGCAAGTGGGAAAGTACTAAGGGGTTGAACCTATTGGCTACCATTTTGCTGCGACCGGAATTCCTTCCGGCCAACAAGCAGTTTCATATTTCAAAGTGCACGGCGCTGGCCGTATGCGATTTTCTACGCACCATGGGATTGGACCCACGCATCAAATGGCCAAACGATATCTACATAGGAACCAATAAAATTTGCGGCATCCTTATAGAACATCAGCTTTCAGGTAACAGGCTTATGGCAAGCATAATAGGGTTCGGCATCAATGTCAACCAGACAGTATTTGGAGGTGCCCCGAATCCCACATCCCTCGCTTTGGAAACAGGGAAAGAGTACGATGTGGAATCGCTTTTACCCAAAGTACTGATACATGTACAAAAGTGGTACCAAACACTTCAAAACGGAGAAAGCGGCAAAATTGACATACAATACGAAGCCCTTCTTATCAATAAACCCGATTACGAAAAAAACGGGGACATTCTTCCGGCAAACGACCGGGCTGCTGCACCGGGTCCCTCCGGAGACTGAACAATTGCACGGGAAACATTGATAAGAATGTCTCCCTGCTGCGTTTTCGCATACCTCATTACCTCCTCAACATTACCGCCTTGTGTTCCCACTCCGGGGATCAGCAGGAAACGATCGGGCGCCGCTTCCCTTACCTGTTTTATCATCTCACCCCGTGTTGCCCCTGTAACGTACATCAGCCTGTCATTCCCTGCCCAGGTATTTGCCGTTTCTATAATTTTTCGGTATAAAGACTGTCCTTCCTTCATTTCAGCGGTTTGGAAATCTGTTGCGGAAGGATTGGAGGTAAGTACCAGCAATATGATCCATTTGTTTTCAAATTCCAGGAATGGAGCTACAGAATCATAACCCAAATAAGGAGATACGGTGACGGCATCAAAATCCATCCTTTCAAAGAAAGTCCGGGCATATTCCCGGGCTGTATTTCCAATATCTCCCCTCTTGGCATCGGCTATCAAAAAATGATCAGGGTACCTGGAACGAATGTACGACACCGTCTTTTCCAGACATTTCCATCCTTCCCATCCGGCCGACTCGTAAAAAGCCGTGTTCGGTTTGTAAGCAACCGCATAAGGAGCCGTCTGATCTATGATCCGCTTATTGATTTCCAGTGAAACCGGAGAAACATCCAGTCCCACACACAGACAACTTTTTTTATTCTGTATTTCCCGGTTAAGCGTTTGACGAGTCATCTTTCAATCTTTCGGTATTCTCGGCTATTTGCAACAGTTCTATTACTTCCTGTATCTCCCCGTCCATAAAAACCGGCAGGTTATGCATCGTATAATTGATCCTGTGATCCGTCACCCTGCTTTGAGGATAATTGTATGTCCGGATCTTGGCCGACCGGTCTCCCGTAGACACCATGGTTTTGCGTTTGGCCGATATTTCATTTAGATATTTTTCGTATTCCATATTGTAAAGCCTGGTCCTTAATTCTGCCAGAGCTTTGTCGTAATTCTTCAACTGGGATTTCTCATCCTGGCATTGAACAACGATCCCTGAAGGAATATGCGTCAAGCGAATTGCCGAGTAGGTGGTGTTGACGCTTTGTCCGCCCGGCCCCGAAGAACAAAACGTGTCCTTGCGAATGTCTTTCTCATTCAGTTCCACGTCAAATTCATCCGCCTCCGGAAGAACGGCAACCGAAGCCGCCGAGGTGTGTACCCTTCCCTGCGTTTCCGTCTGGGGAACACGTTGCACACGGTGTACCCCGCTTTCGTATTTCAGAATACCGTATACACCCGCTCCGGTGATCTTAAAAATAATTTCTTTGAACCCGCCCGATGTGCCTTCTGACATGCCGGTGATTTCTAATTTCCAACCTCTTTTCTCAACATATTTTGTGTACATACGAAAAAGATCCCCTGCAAAAATGGAGGCTTCGTCTCCCCCTGTGCCGGCGCGAATTTCCATGATGGCATTTTTACTGTCCTGGGGATCGGCAGGAATCAGCAACAGTTTGATCTTCTGCTCCATTTCAGGGATTTTCTCTTCCAGTTGTGCAACCTCCTCTTTGGCAAATTCTCGTATTTCCTCGTCTTTTTCCGTAAGCAGAAGCTCTTTGGCGCTGGCCAGATTGCCTATGGCATTTTTGTATTTTTCTCCGGCCTGGATAATCGGACCTATTTCTGCATACTCCTTGTTCAGGATTATGTATCGCTTCATATCCTGTACCAGCGAAGGATCGGACAACTGCTGCTGCAGCGTCTCGTATTTTTTGCGGATACCTTCAAGTTTTTTCAGTAATGAATTTTCGGGCATATTTATTCTTTAACGCGCAAAGATACTTTTTTTCGGGGAAACAAAAAGGGAGTGTCCCGGAACGGCACACTCCCTGGTTTTAACTTGTTACGGAATTATTCGTATTTTTTTAGAATATCTTTGATCATCCCGGGTTCCAGCCTGCCGTGAACTTCTTCTCCTATCATCAATACCGGGGCCAAACCGCATGCGCCTATACAACGCAGGCAATCCAGTGAGAACTTTCCGTCCTGAGTCACTTCTCCCACTTTGATCTTCAACTCTTTTTCAAGAGCTTCCACAATCTTCTCTGCACCCCTTACATAGCAAGCCGTTCCCATACATACGGAAATCGGGTATTTGCCTTTGGGTGTCATGGTGAAGAATGAGTAAAAAGATACAACACCATAAACCTTAGCGAGAGGCATGTTCAGATTCAGGGCTATTTCCAATTGAACAGGTTCGGGCAAATAACCGAAATGTTCCTGGCTCCTGTGCAGAATGTTGATCAGTTCACTTCTCTTGTTCCCGAAAGATTCACATATCTCTTTTATTGTCTTTTTGTGACAATCGTTTATTTCAAACTTGGTCATAAGAATAGAAGTTAATGGTTATTTTTTCGGGTGACTGAAATAATGGGTATGCAACAACTTGTGTGATTTCTCACTTAGCGGTTTGCCCAGGAAGTCTTCGTAAAGCTTAATGATCTCCGGATTTTCGTGTGATTTTCGGATGGGCTTGTTGAAGTCTTCCTTGTAAATAGAATCCATACGGGCTTTCAAAACAATGGAATTGCCCCTGTGCAAAGGTTGTCCTCCACCGCCTATACATCCCCCGGGACATGCCATAATCTCAATAGCATGGAAATTATACATTCCCTTACGGATCCCGTCAAGCAATTTCCTGGCATTACCCAAAGTATGGGCAATCCCTATGTGAATGTAAGTTCCATCAAAATTGACAGAGGCGGTACGGATCCCTTCCATTCCTCTGAGTTCGTGAAAATCAACTTTTTCCAGTTTCTTTCCGGTAAACAGTTCGTATGCGGTACGTGTTGCGGCTTCGATCACACCGCCCGTTACGCCAAAGATCAGGCCCGCTCCGGATGATTCACCCATGGGACGGTCAAAGTCCTCATCTTTCAACGTTTTGAAATCAATGTTCCCGATCTTGATCAAATGAGCCAGTTCACGGGTGGTGATGGCGTAATCCACATCGGGATTGCCGTCCACTTTGAACTCGTCTCTTTGACACTCGTATTTTTTAGCCAGACACGGCATCACGGAAACCACTACCATATCTTCCCGCTTCACTCCCAATTTTTCCGCCATATACGTCTTGGCAATCGCACCGAACATCTGCTGGGGGGAACGTGCCGTTGAAGGTACATCCAGCATATCGGGATAGTTGGTTTCAAAGAAATTAACCCATGCAGGACAGCAGGATGTCAGGATGGGCAGGCGGACGCTTTTATCTCCGTCCAGAAAGCGAGTGATTCTGTCAAGCAATTCGGTGCCTTCTTCCATTATGGTGAGGTCTGCTGCAAAATCGGTGTCAAACACTTTATCAAAACCTAAAGATCTTAATGCAGCTGTCATCTTGCCGGTAACGGAAGTTCCGGGAGGATATCCGAATTCTTCACCCAACGCAGCACGAACAGCAGGAGCTGTCTGTACAACAACGTATTTATTGGGATCGGCCAGGGCCCTGATCACATGGAAAGTGTTGTCAACGGCAGTAAGAGCTCCCGTAGGACATACAGCGACACACTGTCCGCAGAAGGTACAGGGTGAATCGGTCAATTCCTGTTCAAAGGCAGGTGCAACAACCGCCATAAAACCGCGGTTTACGGCACTAAGTGCTCCAACAGTCTGGATTTCGTTGCATACAGTTTCGCAACTGCGACACATTACACATTTATCCATATTGCGGTTCAATGCCGGAGATGCATCCTTGCGATATGTAGACATGGCTGCATTCTCAACAGAGTTGATCTCACGAATACCCATGGTAATGGATAATTTCTGAAGCTCGCAATTACCGGATGAAGGACATATTAAACAATCCTTGGGATGGTCGGATAAGAGCAATTCAACAACGGTCCTGCGGGCATTTATGGCACGCAGAGAATGAGACAATACCGTCATTCCGTCTGTACATTCGGTGCAACATGCGGGAACCAGGTTTTTTCTGCCGGGAATTTCCACTACACATACCCGGCAACTTCCGGGTTTGTGTTCCTGGGCCAGGTGAGGCAGGTTCATATAACACAGGGAAGGGATATTGATCCCGGCCTGATGCGCCGCCTGGAGGATGGTCGTTCCCTTGGGAACTTCTACTTGTCTGTTATCTATAGTTAATTTTATAGTTTCCATATTCTCGCTTATTCAACAATGATTGCATTAAACTTACACTTCTGGTAACATACACCGCAATGGATACAGATAGCCTGGTTGATGAAATGCGGTTCGCGTTTTTCTCCGGTAATTGCGTCAACCGGACAATTCCTGGCACAGATTGTACAACCTGTACAAACATCGGGATTGATGGTGTAGCGCGCCAATGCTTTGCACTGTTTGGCAAAACACCTTTTATCTTTAACGTGAGCCACGTATTCGTCATAGAAATTTTCCAGCGTGGAAAGCACAGGATTGGGAGATGACTGTCCCAGTCCGCACAAAGAAGTGTCCTTGATCACATAAGCCAGATTGCGAAGGTGATCCAGATCTTCCATACAACCTTTGCCCTGGGTGATTTTTTCCAAAATCTCAAGCATACGCTTGTTCCCGATCCGGCAAGGCGTACATTTACCGCATGATTCTTCAACGATGAATTCCAGGTAAAACTTGGCGATGGAAACCATACAGTCGTCCTCGTCCATTACGATCATCCCGCCTGACCCCATCATGGACCCGGCAGCCAGCAGACTGTCAAAATCTATGGGAGTATCCAGGTGTGCTTCTGTCAGACAGCCTCCTGAAGGACCTCCTGTTTGAACGGCTTTGAATTTTTTCCCGTTCTTGATTCCGCCACCTATCTCGTATATGATCTCGCGGAGGGTTATACCCATAGGGACCTCAATCAGCCCTACGTTGTTGATCTTACCTGCTAAAGCAAAAACTTTCGTTCCTTTGGATTTTTCCGTTCCAATAGACGCATACCATTCGGGACCTTTCAGAAATATTACGGGAACATTGGCAAATGTTTCCACGTTATTCACATTGGTGGGTTTATGCATGTACCCGTCTTCTGCAGGGAAGGGAGGTTTGAACCTGGGTTCTCCTCTTTTTCCCTCCATAGATGCGATCAAAGCGGTCTCTTCACCACAAACGAATGCACCTGCACCATAGCGCAATTCCATGTCAAATGAGAATTTTGATCCGAAGATATTGTCTCCCAAAAGACCGTATTCGCGGGCCTGTTGTATGGCAATTTCCAAACGTTTAATGGCCAGGGGATACTCGGCACGGATGTATACAAGACCTTTCGTTGCTCCTATACAATACCCGCAAATAGCCATGGCTTCAATAATTGAATTGGGATCTCCTTCCAAAATGGAACGATCCATGAAGGCTCCGGGATCTCCTTCGTCTGCATTGCAAACAACGTATTTTTGATCGGAAGAGAATTTACTTGTAATTTCCCATTTCAAACCCGTGGGAAAACCGGCCCCGCCTCTGCCGCGCAACCCGCTTTGTTTTACCATGTCAATGGCCTGCTCCGGTGTTAAATCGGCAAGAACCTGTGCTAACGCCGAATAGCCATCCCTGGCAATGTATTCATCAATATTTTCCGGATCTATCACACCGCAATTCCGGAGAGCTATGCGCATCTGTTTCTGATAGAAGCCCATATGCCTGGAATCGGTTATGTGTTCCTTATTCTCAGGATCTTCATATAGAAGACGGCTTACTTTTCTTCCCTTCAGGATGTGTTCGGAAACGATCTCTTCTGCATCTTCCGGTTTAACCTGCGTGTAGAATGTGTTGTCCGGAATCACTTTAACGATGGGACCTTTCTCACAAAAACCGAAACAACCTGTTGTGACAACCTGTGCTTCTTCTGTCAGCTGGTGAGCCTTTAGTGATTCATTCAGTTTTTCTACAATTGAGGCGCTTGCGGAGGCCCGACATCCGGTCCCGCCACAAACAAGTAATTGCATTTTATACATTATGATTCTTTATTATGGAATGAATTAAATAGTCTGATAATTCGGAGGGATGATCCCGTCAATCAATTCGTTGTTGAGTATGTATTTATCAACAATCTCTTCTGCTTTCTTGACATCGACATAGGAAAACACCACGGGATCGAATCCCGGTTTTGTAACTTCCACGGTAGGTTCCGCATAACAATAACCCATGCACCCTGTTTGTGTAACTACGGCGGGGACATTTTCTTTTTTGATCTTTTCCACCAGCGCGTTCATCACCGTACGGGCTCCCGACGCGATTCCGCAAGTGGCCATCGCCACCTTGATTTGTACAAGGCTTTCAGGATGGTCGCTCTTTTCCCTGATTTCCATACTTTGTTCGAGTTGCTGCTTTTTTTGCCGCAAATCGTCCAATGATTTAATCTTTGTCATATCAATAAACTATTATTTAGTATAAAGTCTCAAAATTGAGACCGCAAAATAAGCCCAAATTATTCAATTTGGCAAACTTTTAGGTCATTTTGATTCTCCTTAATCATCTCTTCTATCATCTCCATGATATTCATATCATTAAGGGGCGCTCCATCCAAAGCATCCCTCAATTGCAGGGTCGTAATTTCGTAGGAATTTTCATTGTAGGAATACTTGTATGCGAAATCTACGCCAGGATTTGCAGAGATCATCAATACCATGGCATTGGCTACATCTCCCAGCGGAGGTCTGTCCAGGTGATCGTACTGAAAGCGAGCCGTCAGACAAGTTCCCTTCCCGGGACGGGACACGACTTCCAGTTTACCGCCGCTTTGTTCAGCAGTCTGTCGTAAAAGAGGAACTCCCAAACCCACACGCCGTGTAGTGCGGGAAGTAAAAAAGGGATCGCTCAATTTTTGCAATTGCTCATCATTCATACCGCAGCCGTTATCTTCCACAGACATTGTCAAAAAATTCTTACGTGGATTTTCTTCTATCCTCACGGTAATAAATGTGGCTCCGGCAGCCAGGGAATTTTGTACAATATCCAAAAGATGTAATGACAGATCGTTCATTTTTCTATTTCAGGGCTGATTTCAATCCTTCAAAATCCGGTTTATCCATTTCAAAAACAGTGTGGATGGCTCCAAGGTCTTCCAGGTAATGGGCATCTGAAGATTGTATGATCTTGAATTTTTTTAGCTCCAAATGTTGCTCCAAAAAAATATCTTTCCTTGAATGACGCGACAATTCCAGAGCATCGGCACGGAGTTCGGAAGGCACAAAGCCCAATTGGCTTAACAGGGAATTTCTGGATCTTTCAATATGAGCCGGAACAAAAAGTCCCCCTATAGAATGTATAAAGGCTTCAACCTGATCAATGGTCTGATCAATAGCCGAGATCAAAAGATAGGGCGCTTCCCCGAGTACTTTTTCCTGTTCATCCACCCAAAGCTGGTATCCGAAAATCTCCGGATCGTTAGGTATGGGCGGCAAATGATGCTCCAGATATAACTGCAAATCCAACCGTTGTTCTTCCGTCCCCACATAGGCCAGGCAATGCACTTCCTCCCGCGTTGTTATCTCGGCTCCGCAAAGTACTGCCAACCCTTCTCGTTTTCCCA
>ERZ795057.3549-NODE-3549-length-10584-cov-8.039510_pt1 | contig 10584 bp, 11 predicted proteins | sample MGYA00375141_ERZ795057 | MGnify/ENA primary metagenome ERZ795057 (study PRJEB30186, sample SAMN05720163) | activated sludge metagenome | isolation source: Anaerobic digester | place: Hong Kong | collected 2015-01-26 ... | reverse complement strand
CATCAGGCCAGGCAGTGCGAAGCTTAAGGCTGTGCCCCCTAAGATGTTGCCAGCTAGTCGGGGAACATCTAAGTCCTCAGGGCCGCCCCCCCTGACTGACGCATAATCCCTTTCACGGTCGGCCATGTACTGATTGAGCCCCCCTGCGGTAAGAGGAAGCCCAACAGTTTCTTCCATCCCCTGATAAAGCTGATCTTTGATCCCACTGAGCGGGTCAAGGTTCGCTAGGGCTTGAATCACCCCCAGGGGCATATCCGTGAGTCCAGCTTTGAACCCCTCCACTGCCGCAGTGGGGTTTCCAGCCCGCTTAACGATGCTTTCATTGCTGCGATAGCTGCGGGATTTCAACTCCTCAATCAGGGCCTGAACCGCCTCATCATCACCACTTTGATCGGCGGCAACAATAGCGGCCTCCAGTGCTTCCCGGGAGTAAATCGGCGTACCCATGTCAGTCTCCTTAATTGCCGCCATGCTCTTTCATGATCTCCTCAATCGAGCGCTTTGGCCGAATAGCCCTCATCTCGGTGTCAGAGAATAGCGGGTTCTCTTTGGCCCAGTCGGCTAGCTGACGATAGAATCCCTCATCAAAAGTTTTGCGCGGATTGCTAGCACGGTACTCCCGAGCCAGACGTGCGACATCCTGAGACCTCTGGGCCATCTTCCGCTTAATCATAATCAGTTGAGCGATACCCTCCGAGGAAGTAGCCAGGCCGGGGACCGACTTGAGTAGGAACTCACGGTCCTGATTAGACAAGGCGCCAGGCATACCGGCCCCACCCGCGGGGTTTCTCAGCTGAAGCGCTAGCTGGTTACCGATTGCCGTAGCCGCCTGCTTATTTCCCAAGTTGTCATCAACATCCCACCCAATCGCATGGGCCCACCCCGCCAGCTCGGTGCCAAGGGGAGTTAGCTTACCCGTCCTCACCCCCTTAAGTAGATGCTCCAGTTGATCGTAGTAATACGATTGGTCTTGGGCAACTTTTGACTCAGTCTGGAGCTCTTCGTAAGCCTTTCCCATTGCGGCGCCAACAGCTTCACTCTCTTTCACCTCCTGGGGGGTTTGGAGCGTTCCAGGTGCCGGGCGGGGCCCGGAAATACCCCCGCCTGCTGTGACCGTGGGGGCAGGAGAAGCGGGGGGGCTCTGTAGCTGTGGGGCGTCCATCACATCCAGGTCTCCCTCCATCCCGTTGAACCCCTGAGAAAATACCCCAGAATAATAATGGATGAGGTCCTGTCTGGCCTGGGCCCGCTGGTTAGCATTATCAAACGTGACATCCCTCAGGTCGGAGTCAGCCGCCTTTTCAGCAGCTGACATAATCTCTTTGCTATAGTTACCCGCCTGGACCACGTGGCGCCGAGTCGGGTCCAGGTCACTAACGGCCCAAACAGTACCGTCTTTACCCCGCATGAACTTGAACCGTTCAACCCCAGAGGAACCTGTCAAAGACCCGCCTTCAGGAAGAACTTGATCCTCCAAGGCCAGTTTCGCCAGCTCCAGCTCATTGCGACTTGCCCGACGTTTATCCTGGTTCCCAAAGTACGCTGATCCTGCGCGGCCAATCAATTGTCCATAATTAGCCGGCCCCTGAGCGGCAGCCTCCAACATAGCCCGTCCAGTCTGGTCCATCCACCCAGGCTCCTGTTCTGCCTGCAGTCGCCCCTCAATTGTTGAGGCCAGCTCCAGTCGCTTATTGAGGAGCTTTTTCATTAGTTCCGTGCGCGTAGACATCAGGTCGTTATTGGAGGTCCCTGTGCTCGGGGGGGATTTAGGACTAGGGTGGAGCTGATTCAGATCTAGTCCCTCAAAAGCCAGCTCTTCCGCTAACGCCGGGTTGTTAGGATCCCCTAGCAACTCTTGAATCAGTGTTTCTCGGCGCAAAGCATCCCGGGAGGGCTGACCAGCCGCATAGTCGTTATTGATTGCCTCCCACTCATCAGGCATACCGCCAGAGGCAAGCTTCACTAGGCCCCCAGCTTTTAGCTGAGTGCTCCAGGAGGATGACTGTTGAGGGGTACTAACCCCGAAGGTGTTCTTCCAATTATTGAGTTGCTCCCACGGGTAGTTCTGCTGAGCCAGCTGATTCTGATAAAGCTGGTTGTTCACTGCCTGTTGCTGGGTCTGCTGAGCCTGGCCGGCCGACAGGAGGGTGCCATAGTCCGTCACGCCCAACTGGTTCTGAGTGGATCCGAGGGTAGTGTAGGTCTTTGAAGCGTCCAACCCCGTATTAGCCGCCAGTTGAGCGAAATCGGTATAGCCCCCCAGGGCGCTATCATACGACTCCTTCAGGGCGGAGGCCTGCTGTCCAAGGATGTTGGCCTGGGTGTCCCCCGCCGCTTTGCCTAGGGCCATTGCCTGACGAGCACTACCAAACTGCCCAAGACCCCCGAACTGATTAGCAACTGCAGGGGCTACATTCTCGTTAAAGTTCTTGTTTCCGAGCCGAGCAATCTCATCAACCACCCCGGAGAGGTAAGGGTTAAGAAACTGCTGAACCTGGTTCGGGTCAAATTGTGCGGACCCAAGGGCCTGGCTTAGCGCGCCAAAGCCGCTCTGAATCGCAGGCTGCCAATTACCCAGGTTGGACTGGGCCAGGTCGAAGGCCTGCGTTTGCATGGGATCAAAACCGGCAATACTCAACTGAGGCGGAGCCGCCGAAGTTGTTGCATCATAGGCCGACTGGCCGGCGTTGAGCAGGTTTTGTACCGCGGTATTATAGAACTCTGGGGTTCCGCTAGTACTTTCGCTATAGGTAGAAGCCATTACTTACCTCCTAGGTAATCCAAGGGGTCCTTAGCCTTCGGTGGAATCTTACTAGACGGTGCGGCCCGTTTGTGCTCGCGAACTCTTTCACGCATGCGGTCCAGCTTCCTAGCTCCTTCCTCCGGGCTCCCATCACCTAGCGCCGATACTACATCAGCATCTATCACGTACTCATCGGGGCCGAGTTTAGCATCAATCAGGTCGTCTTGGCCGCCTCCGGGGCCCTTCACTAGCCGCCCGGATCCCATGTGGTCGGCTAGCATACTGTTGAAGATCCCGACCTCATCGTTCAGGTTGAAGGCTCCCCCCAACACCGCCCTCATCTCCTTCAGGTACTCTTGAAGCAAGTCATCGTCCGCAGGAGCACTGGTGGAGTCCGCCTTTCCCTTTGCGCGTACGGCTCCCCCTGCCTTGTATCCCAGTGACTCAATTCCTGCCAACAGTTGGCTATTATCCAAGGGGGACACCGGGGCACCAATCGAGTATCCAGCAAAGGGGTCACTGTTTCCCGGGGCAAAGCCCCCCTCCTGCTGGGCTTGATGAAGGTAGTTTAGCCAAGGGTTAGATTGGCCCGCCGCCAGGTGTCCTTTATTGGCCAGGATATCTGACACCATGGCTCGTCCGCTAAGCGCCTCGGCCTGGTTGGCTTTTTCGCGGCTTCTATCCAAGTCAAGCCGGCCCAAAGCCGCTTGAGCCTGGGCCTTCTGCAGCTCTTGGGCCGCCTTGTTCGCCTGCCAGTTACCATACATCCCGAGGGCGCCCAGGCCAAGCTTACCAGCGGACATCCAGTTGGGGTTTCCTTTTTTGTCGGTCCCCCCCAGCCAATCAGCTACCTTTGAGACCGTGGGGGAGACCCCGTTGACCAACTCATCCCACCAGCTGCCTTGCTTAACGGGGGTAAAAGACAGGTCACTCACCGGAGCCAGGTAGTCAAGCCCAGTGTACCCCCCTAGCAAGTTCCAGTAGTCGTTATCTAGCAAGTCAAACATGCTAGCACTAGAGGACGAGATAGGCCCGCCCAAGTCAAAATCGAAGAATTCAGCATCGGTCATTTTTTTAGCTCCTTACATCCTCTGGCTGGAGGTGGATGATTGTTCTGCCCATTTCATAATGCCCATTCAGGAAGTTTGATGTGAACCTGAGGCGAATTTGGCGCCGCTGCTCATGCATATCAATTTTACCTGTGGTGCCGTCAAAAGTAAACAACTCGCTTTCTTCAGTTGTTGACTGAGCCAGCTTCTCACCAAGTACCTGTACGCTCATCTGGCCAAACATAACCAGATCGGGTTCAACTCGTGAAATTTGAGTCCAAAAGTCGAGTCCCGCGGGCTTTTCACCGTCAGCCCCCCCCGTCGGGTATCCGAAGTCGGAGGTTTCAAAGTAGGACTGGATAGCCAGTTGGCTGCCCCCTACTACGGCATCTCGACCAAACTCATGAACATACGTTGAGTAGTTGCCCCCCGCGTTGGGATTAGCATCAAACATAACGGGGTAGCGGAACACTTGTGACGGGTATCCCGCTGATCGGGCCAACTCAAGATCATACCAGCAATTCTCCCGGACATTGTAGATAATGGCGTGAGTGCATTCAGTTGCCGTGCCGGTAGGAAAGAACCACCAGATCTCCCCAAAGCGGGTGTTCTTAGTAGCCCAGATTTTGGACCGCTGGTTGTAGTTCACGTTGTCAAAGAACCAATTAAGGTTTTGACTGTTCGGGACCTCCTGCACCGTGCCGTTAAACATCAAGAATCGGTCAACCCCGATCCAGTAGAAGGCGCCGTCGTACTCAATTGGGGAGTTCTGGGCCAGGATGGAGGATTGACCAGATACAGGGTCGTATCGGAACTCCCCTCCCACACGACTCACTCGAATTAGGCTATCCAAGGCCCAGAACAACCCCGCGGGGCTGTTAGCCCCACCCCTGATTGGCAGACCCTTAACGATCTTACTACCCGCCACGTTTACTTCGTTAGCATCATTTCCAACCGCAATCCGCCAATCGTTTGTGGCGTTAGCATTGTTGTTCTTAATGAGGCCGTTACTACCGTAGGCGAAAATGTAGGGCTGAAGGACTACCACTCCCCCTGACACCTCTACTGTGCCGCCATCGCCGTCGTCTACCGCCAGGGGTGTCGCGGGATTGACCCCTAGGGGTGTGTAGTAAAGCGGAGTGTTAGTTTCACTAGCGATATCATCGATATTGGACGCCGGGTGGATAATTAGCTGGTTTAGTCCCGTTCCTACCGCGTCGAAGATTGCGCCGCACTGGAACGTGTAGCTGTCGCTAGCAGGCAATCCAGGAAGGTCAGCTGAGATCGAGACGGATGATGCCGCATCAGGGGTGGTGGTAGAAACCCAGACCTTATTCTCCCCAAACCCGTACAGGTATTCCAGCTTGCCCCGGGAATACACGTAAGCTCCACGAATCCGGGTGGTGGGGTTGTTGGCTACCTCCTTATAGCCCCCCATCTTACGAGGGCGGCCACGCTGAAACCGCACCCATTGACCGTCCACATAGCTGGATCTATCAAGCACCGTGCCGTCCCGACTCAGCCCTGGGGAGGGGTTAATCTGGTAGATAATGCCCTTGTTGTCCATGGTGTCCTCTTAGGAGTAGCGCAGCTTATAGGCGGGGGCTAAGTCCCCCCACAGTCTATCAATGGCCGAGTCTACCCGACCGCGCTTAGTGGCATCTAGGGAGAAGTAGTTATCCCGTCCTTCAGTAACCGACCCCCCGGGGGATGAGCGAGCCATGGGCATCTGGAAACCTCCTTGTTGAGAAGTTTGGCCCATCTTAGCTAAGGCAGTGCTAGCTCGACTGGTGTCCCGGCCTTGGAGCGCTTGCGCGGCGTATTTACCCAGCGCCCCTCCACCAAACGAGGCCAGTGACCCTCCCCCGAGGGCCTGAGTTAGGCCCCCGGAGAGACCCCCAGAAACTGCCCCCGCCAGTAGACTGTTACCAATGTCGCCGCCAGTTACAGCAGACCTCAGTGCTGCCGACCCTCCGGACTTAACTGCTGAGTTGAGCAAGGCCTGGGCTGTGGCATTATCCACACCCAACTTAGACGCCAGGTTAAGTTGGCCCGCCTTTCCTCCAATCCTGCCGCCTAGCCACCCAGTCGCACCACCTACTAAGGCCCCCTTAAGGGCATTTCCCCCAGTTAAGCCAGCCTGTAGTCCACCCATTCCAGCTCCAAATAGAGCCCCTGAACCCGCGGTTCCGAGTCCAGTAAGACTACCGATACCTCCAATTGCCGCCGGTCCCAAGACCAAGGATGCGATGCCTAGGGCTTTTGCGATGGAGGGCCCGTCACTGGTATTAGTCCAGCTAGCGGTAGGAAGGGACAGGGGGCCGGCGTTTACCAAATTATAATAAGACCCCCCTTTACCGGCCATGGAGGACCCAAAGTCCCCAGGAATGAACTGCTTGTTACGTTCATCATAAAACAGAGTCTTAGTCCCATTCCCTGAAGGGTCAGGAACCTGGACGGGTTTCAGGTCAAAAAAGCTTTGCACCCCAAATCTCGAAAGGTTAGGAACAAGGCGCTCAATGTGCTGAGCGGTATTCCCCGAACGGTTGGCCAGACTGTACCCAGGAACTGTGGAGGTAAAGGACTCTAGCTCTTTTCGAAGTAGGGCGTCGTTCCCTCCCCCCCGATTCACCTGGGCCACAGGAGAAGACTGGAGCTCCTTAAGCGAGTCGTCCCAGCTACTAAGGTAGTTCTCGTAGCCTTTCTGGAGCGCCGATTTGTAAGACTGTGAGGTAGATCCTTGGGAGGCCTGCTTAAGATACTCATCCAAGGATGTCGGTCCAGCAGGCCCAGCATCACCAAACCCACTGAGGCTATTTTGAAACAGCAGATGATCCAGCTCTTTACGCGAGGTGATGGGTTGGTGGTTAGCTTTGTTCCAATCAAAGATTGCATTGAGTTGCTGATCCTGAGTGGGGGCGGTCAGGTACTTACTCCCCAACCCCGAGGGGGCGTAACTATTCTTGCTCAGTTGCGCTGAGATAGAGTCCTGGTCGCTGCCGAGGTCCACCGGACGTGGGGTCAGATTAACCCCAAGCAGGTGTGCTAGGTCTCGATATTCTCCTGACATCAGTAAATCTCCCGCCAGTTAGTGGCTACAGCAACGTTTGCTGAGCCAGACATTGAAGTAGCTACAAGAGTATGAGACGGCTGCGACCCGTCTAGGGAGCTGACACTGTTAGGAAAGCGGCCAGCAATTTTAGCAATGGTCGCCCCCCCGCTTGATCCTAGTCCGTCAAGGGAGTAACCTTTAAGGACAGATACCCCGCCTGTTATTCCAGTTGCGGAGGAGTCTTGCTCAACACAGGAATCAGCAGCAGCGGCAGTCCAAGAGGCCCCAGTTAGGATGCCCCCATATACCACCTCCCAATAAATATCATTGGTAGTCGTACGAACGGTGAAGTCTATAAGAACATACCAAGCGTAATTCGTAACCCCCCCAAACATCGCCGCCGGCCGAACGGATAAGACAGGGCGGCGACTGGTCACTGAGACAGGGGAGCTTCCGTTTGATGCAGAGTTAAGATGACCGGCCTGAAAGTCGTCATCGCCACCCTCAGCCATAATGGAGGTGCAGATCATCTTCATGGTAGCCGCCCCACCAGACGTACCGACGTTGAAGATTTCCCCGCGAGCAGGCAAATTCGCAGTCTTCATGTACGCAGTAGTTAAGACATTGCCATGGTAGAACTCATGGGCTATGATTGGCACCCCGTCAATAAAGAATCCGACCCGGACGCGCCCAGCCCCCAACCACTGAAGATCTAGGAACATCAGCTGGGTTTTAGTGATATCCAGGATTTTACCACTCGACCCCGTACCGTCCAGCTTGTCCCGGTTCCAGCTAACTTGAGCTGCGTATGCCGCATCAGTTGAGGAGCCCGATACAGAGGAGCGGTTTACAACCCGGAGATCAGTGTCATTCTGTTCGAGGAAAACGCCATCGTCCTCATTGAAGTACCCAACCCGGCGCACTACATTTGGCTCCGCAGCCCCGAATAGAAAGGTCTGAAAGTAGAGTTGGGACTTGCCAGATTGATAGCGCCAACAAAGTCGCGTTTGGCGGATGACGCCATCACCGTCCGTAGACCCCCCAGTAGACAGCTGCACGGCGGACTCATTAGGAAGGTGGGTTTGGGATCCCGCGCCAGTGGTTGCTGATTGCCAGTCCCGGGAACCCAGCCCATATTGAAGCTGGGCATCAAACAGGGTGGTAACTTGACTGGCACGAAGGCGGTGGAAGGCATCCAACCCGGCCCCATCCTTAAATCCCAGCTCCTCCAGGTTGATATAGCTCATAGTGATAGGTATCCTGTACCAAAGACGGCCTTCAGCTGAAGGCTGGTGTAGTTATTACTGAACACCACCCCCTCCGTAGACCCGTTAATTGTGTCGGGGGCGGTGGGTTTAACAATCACACTGCCCCCTCCCGCCACCTTAATCACCCGGAACTCTCTCCCTTTGTTGGCCCTGGGGAGGGTGATTACCACGTTTCCTGCGGTGGTATCAGCTAATAGAACCTCATCCTTAGGGCTGGGCGCGTAAGCCGACTCAGTGATGACGGCTACTGAAGTAGCCCCCGCCAAATCTAATCGATCCTGAAACCCCAGGACTTCCCGAGGATGGGTGTGGATAAAGCACTCACCGGAGCCAACAAGCTGCGATAGCTGTTCAGGGGTTATCATTGGGCTTTTGCCCCTCCAAGGCCGTCTTACAGTCTTGATTTAGCCGCTGACACGATCCATAGTCGGTCATCATGTCAATTTCCCACAGTCGACGCCCCAGGTCATCCCCCACCTGAGGGGGCTCCGCCAGTTCGGCTGGACACAGCTCCAGGCAGACAGGGGGTGGCGGCAGGGAAATTGGCACAATACGCGTCCATGACCCGCAAGCGCTCATCAGGAGTGAAGCCGCAATCACGTTCAGGTAAGCTAGTGAGTTCACGTTTAACCCTCGTTACAGTTTTGGTGATGGTACGCTGCTTCTTTTCACGCTCAGCCCGGAGTGAGATATCAAGCCTATAGTTAGCCTGCTCAAGCACCTTTACCTGGTCCTTAAGTCTCTGCTGCTCCACTAGATGCTCATTGTCGCAACTGTTGTATCCGGCATTGTAGAGCACCGCGCCCGCTCCCCCTAGGATTGAGGCCAGTAACCCTAACTTAATCAAAAGTCCCATTATCTAGCTCCAGGTGAAGGTGATTGTGAGAGCGGCGAGGCGCATTTCTCTGATAAGGGAAATCATCCCTCCCCCTTCTTAGACTCCATGTACCACTTGAATACAAACGCCTGTAATGCGGACACGGGGATCGTAACCGCCGCAATAACCGCCGCGATGTCCATCGCTTCAAGCTTTGTAGATGTAGCATATCCTGCTGCCCACTTGTAGCTATCCCAGGTCATCCAGAGGGTAACGTACAGGGAGAATGCCCGAACCGACACCAGATGACGACGATCAGCCCACATGAGGAAGCGATCACGCATCGCGGTTGTCCTCTGCCGCATATAGCAAGTTGCTAGCGATCCGATTCATCCATCCCTTACCGAACCGACTGAACGTTGAGAGCTTGGTGAAGAACCTAACCCGATGCGCAAGGAAACGAAGGAGGATGTCATTTTCACTCATCGCGTGATACGCCTGTACGGAGAGTTTCCCCCAGTGCCCATCGTCAGCTGTACCAACCGCCCGCTGCAAGAACCGAGTCGCATTACTGAAGCCGTGGTTAAACGCGGCGTCAAACAACTGGAACCGGACACTGCCATCTGGGCAGGTCATGGCGACTGGCTGCCAGAAGTCCTCAAAGTAGATGGTTTTAGCCCCCTCCCGGCTCAGGTTTGCAATGTCCAGGTGGGGGTACGAGCGCTTACTGATTCCCCACTTAGTTTCTCCCCCGGGGTCTTTAGGGTCATTGACGTAACCGCCCTCATGGCCGATAACTCGATCAAATACTTGGGTAAATGTAACCATTACGGAGCTCCTACAGAGGTTTTCAGTTTCTCAACCAGGGCCCACCCAATAAGAACAACTGCGATGGTGAGGACGGCCCAGATAGATCTCTTGGCTATGTCTAGCCGCAGGTCGAGCCAGAATTTCCTCTGGGCATCGGCTGCCTCCAACAGGGATTCGTGGTACTTGCGGTGCTCCGTCGGGTCCCGGTTAGGGAAAGCCTCTAGCAGCTTTGACAGCTGGGCCTTTTCCCGATCCATGTGGAGCTCCAGCTTAGCGGCATGCTGACGGAACTGGCGATAGAACTCCGTCAGGTGTTCATCTGACCATCGAACGTGAGTCTCCTCTCCAGGCATACTAATGTTGTCCGCATCGTCATAGCCGGTTAATGACATGTTTACTCCATCCTCTCTGTTAGGCAGTGGGGGGCGGGCCACCGCGTTTGCGAATTGCAATACCAAAGGCGCCACTGGATCTCCAGCCGAAGTACCACTCAATTCGGCCGTTGTCATAGATCCAGTAGGGGTATTCTCGGCGTTCCCCGTTGCGTTGCATCACGCGGATGTGCTTTTGCAGATTACCCCGCTCGTAGACTTTAGTTGAGGCGAACGGCTCCCCGTAAATCCCAATCACGTGATGTGTAAAGTTGTGAAACGGGTTACGTACCCACCATTTGATTCGAATCCACAGAGTATCCTTGCGTTCCGGGTTCCAGCGGGAGTCGCCAATAGGCCCATCTTCATCATTACCAAAGATTGCCCAAACAATTTTGGAGATCATAAGGTGTCCTTAATACAATTCGTACCAACCTTGTATCCCACCCGTCTGACTATATGTACTACCGGGCG
>ERZ795057.3548-NODE-3548-length-10584-cov-8.374490_pt1 | contig 10584 bp, 4 predicted proteins | sample MGYA00375141_ERZ795057 | MGnify/ENA primary metagenome ERZ795057 (study PRJEB30186, sample SAMN05720163) | activated sludge metagenome | isolation source: Anaerobic digester | place: Hong Kong | collected 2015-01-26 ... | reverse complement strand
TGAACACCTGAACACCTGAACACCTGAACACCTGAACACCTGAACACCTGAACACTCGAACACCAGAACATCACCGATTCAACAGGTGGACCGGACATTGTTTTCATTTATCTTTGTGAAAGTCCCTGATTAATGAAACATGAAAATCCTTTTCCCGGCACTGGTGATCCTGGCTTTATGCATAGGCAACTCACCCGCAGAAGCCCAGGTTCACACTACTTATCTCTGGCATCTTGAACAACCCGTCTATTGGCCGGAGGCAAGCGGGTGGAATTCCTATGAGTATCAGAAAGTCTGGGAATCTCAGTATCTGAAATGGAACAACGGCAACTGGTATCCCGACGGACAGCAGCATCCGCTGAACAATCTCCAGGAAATATTCAGCAACGAGGATCGTAAGGCCGTTTATCAGTACCGGGCCAAAGACGCGGTGCAATCGCTGCTGGGATTGCCGGAGGCCGGTGCACAGGTTAACTACTCGGGTTGCCTGATGGAAAATGTGAACAGCCTGGCTTCGGCAGGTCAGTGGGGTTATTATAGCGGCTGGCAGAACTCCTTTATCACCGCGAGGGGTTGGAACACCCCGGCAGGCAAGCCGCGGATGGACATCACCGCCTTTACCATGAACCATGCCTTGTCGCCGCTGTTGAGCGATAAAATGCTCAGAAGGCAGATACAGGTGCACCGTCATATTTATACACAGAACTTCGGTCAGTCACCGGTTTATTCAAAAGGCTACTGGCCTGCCGAATGCTCATTCAGTGTGCGCAACATCAAAGCGCTGGTGGAAGAAGGGATTGAATGGACGGTAGTCGCCAGCAGCCATCTGGCCCGCACCCTGAACGATTATCCCCTGCAGTTCGGCACTTCCGGATGCAACATTGATCCCCCCAACAGGGCCGATAAAGTCCCGGAAAACGGCAACCACTGGTGGAGCGGACAGATCGACGGCAGGGGCGGGACCTTTGCTGCCCCTTTTTGCTACCAGGCGCACAAGGCAAAATATGTTGATCCGGAGACCGGCAATGAATACAAAATTACCGTTGTGCCCATGGATGACCTGCTTAGTTATAAAAACGGCTACGCAACCATGGGAACCGGGGAGATAGACAACCACATCGCTCCATATGATGACCCCGACCGGCCCTCGCTGGTCCTGCTGGCCCACGATGGCGACAATGCCTGGGGAGGGGGTTACGACTATTACACCAATTCGGTGCCCGGATTTGCTTATGAAGCTGCATCAAAAGGTTATGTTCCCACCACCATACAGCAATTTCTTCACAATCACCCCGTTCCGGATGATGCAGTAGTGCATGTGGAGGACGGCTCCTGGGTAAATGCCGAAAACGACTGGGGCCACCCGCAGTTCATCAATTGGCTTTGGCCGATGTACACCTCAGCTTTCCGGTTTAATCCACAGGGATGGACCGAGGATGCCCGAAACTGGGCGGTACTGGTGGCTGCCGAGAACCGGGTGCAGATGGCCGAAGACCTTACCGGAACCCTGTCGATCGCGCGCATCGCTGAGCCAGGTGTTCAGTCAAATCAGGCCGAAAGAGCCTGGCACCACCTGCTCCCCGCCTACAACAGCGGATATATGTACTATGGCGCTTCCCTCGACATGGAAGTAAAACAGACCCTGGCCTGTAACATCGCCTGCGGCTTCGCCGATCAGGTCATCAATGCGAATCAGGGAACTGACAACACCCCGCCGACCGTCTTTATCCCGCAAAGGTTTCCCTATAACCCCGGAGGCACGGGATTCGGCCCGGTTTACGGCTATCAGCAGTTTCAGAATGCTTCTGATTTCCATGTGTGGACATTCGCCTACGATGTTTCGGGCATACAGTCGGCCGTGCTGAAATACCGGCAGGATACCGACGGACTGAATCCGCTTGATAATAACGACAACGAAACCTATGCCGGCGGACCGGGCGTGCAGCCATGGCAACAAACAGCAATGACTTACCGCAACTTTCCGGCCGGGAATGTAACAGGAAATCCGGAACTGAACTTCTTTATCATGCCCGACTACATCGCCGGACAGTACTATGCGGAAATCGCGGGATTCTCAGAAACCCTGATCGATTACTATGTGGAAATGACCGACAATCATGGAAATATCACCCGCACGCCCATACAACACGTTTATGTGGGCGCTTCCAACCCGGGGGGCGGTCAGACCGGAGTGTTCTGGACGCCGGAAAATCCTACCCTGAACGATGTCATCACCATCACGGAAACCGGTCAGCAAACCGGGGCAAAACTGCACTGGGGAGTAACCGTTAACGGCAATACCTGGCAAACGCCTCACGCATCCTACTGGCCGGCTGGCTCTTACCTGTTCAGCGGATCAGGCCCTGCCATTGAATCGGCAATGGAGGGCCCCGATGATGAAGGAAACCTGACCATCACCCTGGGGCCTTTCAACAATCCCGGGCAGGAAGTTACCTCCCTTGATTTTGTGATCCATTACAACAACAATGCATGGAACAACAACAACGGCGCCGATTTCCATATACCAATCAATAACAGTCCGACATCGGTAAGCCGCCCTGAAGATGTAAAATTAAGCCTCTGGCCTGTGCCCGCCGAAAACACACTTTACGTGGGACTGTCACAGGAATTTTCGGGAAATCATTCTGTTCAGATACTTTCTGTGAACGGTCAGGTCATGCTCACCGAAGCCGTCACCCGCGAAAATCTCCGTCTGGATGTATCCTTTCTACCGCCGGGAGTTTATACACTGCTGATTGTCAACCACGAAGGCGCTGTAGCCGCTTCACGGAAGTTCATCAGAAAATAGGCAGTGGCTGCCTGAATCCTTCAAATGACAAGAAGTATTGACAAAAGTGTTGAAAAAAAATAAATTTGTAAAAAATGTCTTTACTGAACCTGACTTCAGATTTTGTATTGTACAGAATCACTGAAATATTAATCTGACATTAAATGTGCCTTGAACAGTAATATAATTAAAACCAGAAGAATATGAAAAACAACTTACGCACCGGAATGCTGCTGAATTTTATATTGATGGCTTTTATGCTGACAATCTCCCAAAAGGAAGCACAGTCACAGATTTATGAACCCGAAGGGCTGAATATGCCCGGAAACTGGTGTGGATGGGAGAATCCACCGGTCAACAACCCGGCTTTCGGAAATCCTAATCAGGTGCCTAACGGGAGGCTGGTGAAAATCACCACCGGACAAGCGCGCTGGCAAACCATCATCAGCACGACCATGCCGGGTGCCGATGTCGGAGGGGGCAACTACGAATTTCTTTTTACCAGTGGTCCGGTTGAAGGCAATATCTGGCAGAATAAATGGTGCAATGTCACGGTGGAGATGAATACCCTGCAGGTATATACCAAAGAAGGAGCCAACAACAATCAGATTGTGCTGGCCGACGATAAATACTACACCATGAACTGGGAAGATGCGGGCTACCAGGATACCCGTGCCATTTTTATGGTAACCAGCGCCGCGCCTGTCGAAATCACAACAGTGTCAGTTCCGTCGGATGCGTATGAAAACATGCCTGTTGTTATCGATGTGGAAACCTCGACAGCCCCTGCCCCGGAGGAGATCGTTTATGTGCGTTACACCACCGACAACTGGGCCACCTCAGCGGCCGTAGTTGCCACCATGACGGGCAACACCGGCGAGGCAAGCATCCCCGGCCAGCCCATAAACACGGTGGTTTCATACTATGCCCTTACTTCCACCATTTCAGGGCTTACCGCCGACTACGACCTCTGTACCATCAAATTCAACAACAACGGTGGCCCGAATTATTCCTACACCATCGGTACAGCGCCTGAACCTGAGATCACCTGGGCCAACCTGCAGTGGCCCGGCAGCGGCGCCATCGAAACCGGCGGGGCGTTCAACGTTTACGGACAGGCATATATCGAAGGCATTACCGGACAGGCCACCCCTGCCCCGGGGCTGAACGCATGGATAGGTTACAGTACAGACGATACCGACCCTGCAACCTGGACAAACTGGATTTCAGCCACATACAACGTTCCAGTTGGCAACAACGATGAATTTATGGCCGATCTGGGCGCCGCAATAACCTCTGCCGGCACTTACTATTATGCCACACGGTTTCAATACAACGACGACCCCTGGGTTTACGGCGGCTTCAGCGGTGGCTTCTGGGACGGGGTAAACAATGTTTCAGGCGTACTTACGGTAACCGATCCCATTCCCGACCCCGATTTTAACTGGGTAAACCTGCAGTTTCCCGGAAGCGCAGTGATTGAACCGGGCGAAAACCTGGATATCTTTGCCCAGGCCTATATAGAAGGCGTCACCGGACAGGCTACTCCCGCGCCGGGCGTACAGGCATGGATAGGATACAGCAACAACAACACCAACCCGGCAACCTGGACAAACTGGTTTCCCGCCACTTTCAACGGCCCTTCCGGAAATAATGATGAATACCTCAGCAATCTCGGCCAGCACCTGACATCTCCGGGAACCTACTACTATGCCAGCCGCTTCCGGCTCAATACCGGCGAGTACTTTTACGGCGGCTATTCCGAAGCAGGCGGTGGTTTCTGGGACGGGACCGTCAATATATCCGGCATACTGACAGTGGAAGCGCTGCCGGTTCCTGAAATCACCTGGGCCAACCTGCAGTTTCCAGGCTCTGGCGAAATTACCGTTGGCGACAACTTTGACGTGTTCGCCCAGGTGTATATAGAAGGTATAACCGGGCTGGGCAGCGCCGTTCCCGGATTACAGGCATGGATAGGCTACAGCAGCGCCAATACCAACCCTGCAGGATGGAACAACTGGGTGCCGGCCGCTTTCAATGCTCCCTCGGGCAACAACGATGAATTTATAACCAATATCGGCCCGGAGTTTACTGAATCCGGAACCTGGTACTATGCCGCCCGTTTCAGCTATAATGGCGGTCCTTTCCTTTACGGTGGCTATAATGAAACCGGCGGAGGATTCTGGGACGGTACAGCCAATGTCTCGGGAGTACTCACTGTTAACGAACCGCAGCAGCCTACCCCGGTGCTGTTTACACTGATTGATGGCACGGAGATTCATGACAACATTAAATTCAAAGGGGATATGACCAACTGGGATACCATCCCCATGAACCGCGACGGATTTACCTGGACGGTCACACTTGATCTGCTGCCCGGCACTTATGAGTGGGGCGCCATAGAAGCCGACGGAACCGAATTCGGCATCTGGCTGATCGATGGGGATAACCTGGTAATGAGCGTGGACGAGGGTGGAGCAGTTTCAGGTACGGTGACTTACACCACCATGATAACCAATGCGCAAACGCTCCCCTATGGGTCCCGCATTTATCCCAATCCGGCCAATAACCTGCTCAATCTCGAAATCCCTGGACTAACCGCTTATCAGCTGATTGATTTAAGCGGAAGGGTGGTGATGGATCAACCCACAGCCCTTGGGAATCAAAGGATTGATCTCTCTGAGCTTGAAAGCGGGATTTATCTGATTAAAATCCTGGCCGGGGATATCGTGTTTACTTCGAAGCTGGTGAAGTTTTAAACCCGCCCTAAACCATTCAGGTTTAAAAAACCTGAATGGTTTAGGTTTCAAAAACCTGAATGGTTTAACGATCATCATCATGACGCACGATACCTTAACCCCCGGCTCAACCTATCACATCTACAACCGCGGAAACAACGGCGATATTACTTTCCCCGAGCCACGCAATTATGAATTTTTTCTTCGTCTGATGGAAAGGCATCTGTTGTCCTCAGCGGACATTTATGCCTATTGCCTGATGAAGAACCATTTTCACTTTGTTCTAAGGGTTAAGGATGAATCTGACCTGCCAGAGAAATTCAGAAAGAGACCGTTTCAGGCATTTTCAAATATGTTCAACGCATATGCCAAAGCCATCAATAAATCCACAGGACGGACAGGCAGCCTTTTTGAGAAGAATTATGAACGTAAGCTGATCTCTGATGAAGAATATCTGAGAAGAATAATTCTGTATGTTCATTGCAATCCGGTTCATCACAAGGTTTGTACTTATTTCAGGGATTATCCTTACTCTTCCATTCATGAATACCTGAAAGGCAAAAAAATGTTAATCAGCGACTCTTTGCCGCTTCAGTTGTTTGATAGTTTGGAGAATTTTATTGCATTGCATGAGCATTTTCAAGTCAACCATTCAGGTTTTAAAAACCTCAACCCCGGCTAAACCATTCAGGTTTTAAAAACCTCAACCCCGGCTAAACCATTCAGGTTTCAAAAACCTGAATGGTTTAGCAAACCAACACACCCATGTCAATCAGAAGAAAAACCCCCAACCGCTTCGCCCTGCTGATTATCCAGCTGCTTTTCATCATTCCGGCTTTCGCCCAGATCTACCCCCCCGACGGCCTGCGTATGCCCGGCTCATGGAACAACTGGGCAAACGATCCGGAGATGGGCGGGCCCTTTGATCTGCTAAAAGTAAACACCGGCACCCCGCGCTGGACCACCACCTTTCAGTATACCGGCAACCAGGGCTTCGATGCCTTCAAATTCGTCAGCACCTCATTCGGCAACCCCTGGGGCAATCAATGGGCGGGCAACGTCTCCATGTCCGTCAACAGCCTGCAGCCACTCACCTACGGAACGCCCTCCGACCCCGACAACAACATCAGCCTGGTGCAAAACCGCTGGTACACGGTGGTTTTCGAAGATTCAGGATATGCAAATACCCGGGTCATCTTTATGGAGACATCCACGGAGCCGGCCGGCATAGCCGGTGTAATGCAAAATCCCGTGGTGGTCAGCGGCACCGACTTGGTGGAAGTCAGCGCCACCCTCAGCGCAATACCCTCGCCCGAAGAACATTTCTACCTCCGCTACACCACCGACGACTGGGCTACCTCATCGCTGATTACGATGAATATCAGCGGAAGCAGCCTTACGGGAAATATCCCCGCCCAGCCTTCTCAAACTGAAGTTACGTATTATATCTTCAGCACGGTGGCGGAGAACCCCGCCGCCGATTTTGACCTGCTGACCCTGCAAATGGCCAATAACAACGGACAGAACTACAGCTACACTGTGGATCAGGTGTTTGAATGCAATGCCACCCTCAGCCTGGTGAGCAGCGAACCGCCCTTTCCGCAGCACGATCAGGCGGTGACCGTCTATTTCAACGCGGCCTACGGCAATGGCGGACTCTTTGATTACGAAGGCGACATTTACGCCCACACCGGCGTGATTACCAACCTGAGCCAGACCACTACCGACTGGAAATATGTGAAAACCGAATGGGGCGAAAATACGCCCGAAACCAAAATGACAAGGGTTGACGACAACCTTTACAGCATCACTTTCAGCAACATCCGCGAATATTACGGGGTGCCGGCTTCGGAAGAAATCCATTACATGGCCTTCGTTTTCCGGAGCGGCGAAGAGCAGCCCGGCGGGTACTACCTGGAGCAGAAAAACGCCGACGGGTCCGATATCCTGCTGTTTGTATATCCCAACTCCCTCAACGTAAAGATCATCAACCCCACCCGAAGGGAACCACTGGCAAGTCCGAACACCGTGCTGATGGTATGCGCCGAAGCTATGCTCAACGAGCAGCTAAGCCTGTATCTTAACGAGGATGAACTGCTCAGCCTTCAGGGCAACTCCCTGGCCTGGCCGCTGGTACTTCAGGGCCTCGAGCCGGGCGCCTACTGGCTGAAAGCGGTTGCCTCAGCACAGGGCAGATCGGTGAGCGACTCCGTGCAGATCTACCTGCGGGGTCCGGTACAGGTAGAAGCCCTTCCGGAAGGCGCAAAACCCGGCGTCAATTACCTTGACGAAAGTACCGTTACCCTGGTACTGCCCGACCCGGCCGCGCAGAAGCAGTTTGCCTTTGCCCCCGGCGACTACAGCGACTGGCTGCCCGATGACAACAACTACATGAAACGCACCCCCGACGGGAAACACTACTGGATAACGCTTTCCGGATTACAACCCGGGAAGGAATATGCCTATCAGTACTTTGTGGATGGACAACTGAAGCTTGCCGATGCCTACGCCGAAAAAATCCTCGACCCCTGGAACGACCGCTGGATTCCCGCTTCAACATACCCCGGCCTGAAATCCTATCCTTTCGACAAAACCACCGGGGTAGTAAGCGTTTTCCAGACCGACAAGCCGGAATATACCTGGCAGATACCCGCTTTCACCCCGCCCGCCGTGCACGCCACACAAAGCGACCTGTTTATCTACGAGCTGCTGGTGCGCGACTTTGTGGAGTCGAAAAGCCTGGCTGAAGTGGAAAGCAAACTTGACTACCTGAAAAACCTGGGTGTGAACGCCGTGGAGCTGATGCCGGTGATGGAGTTCGACGGCAACGAAAGCTGGGGATACGCCCCCAATTTCTTCTTTGCCGCCGACAAATTCTACGGAACGGATATATCGTACAAACAGTTTATCGACGCCTGCCATCAGCGCGGCATGGCGGTCATCCTCGATATCGTAACCAACCACGCCTACGGGCTGAACCCCATGGTGCAGATGTATTTCAGCGACGGACAGCCCTCCGCTTCCAACCCCTGGTTCAATACCGTAGCCACCCACCCCTTTAACGTGGGTTACGATTTCAATCACGAAAGTCCTTATACCCGCCAGTTTATCAAAGAGGTGTTCACTTACTGGCTGGAAGCGTTCAATGTCGACGGTTTCCGCCTCGACCTCTCGAAAGGGCTTACCCAGACGGTGAGCGGCGATGACCTCGGGCTGTGGAGCCAGTACGACCAGAGCCGCATCAACATCCTTACCGATTACTACAACCACATCAAATCGGTGAATCCCGACGCCTATGTGATCCTGGAGCATCTGGCCAACAACGACGAAGAAGTGGTACTGGCCAATACCGGCATGCTGCTGTGGAGCGCCATGCACGATCATTACAAGCAGGTGGGCATGGGGTGGCAGGAAAATTCGAACCTATCATGGGCCTACCATGCCAGCCGCGGGTACACTTACCCCAACCTGATCGACTATATGGAAAACCACGATGAGGAGCGGCTGATGTTCGAAAACCTCTCCTACGGCAATGCCTCGGCCGGGTATAACATCAAGGATACAGTCACCGCCGTGAACCATCTGAAGCAGGCCGCCGTGCTGTTTATGGGCATTCCCGGCCCCAAGATGATCTGGCAGTTCGGCGAGCTGGGCTACGACTACAGCATTTTCTACAATGGCGACCGCACGGCAAGCAAGCCCCCGCGCTGGGATTACTTCAACCATCCCGCAAGGCAGGAGTTGTACCGCGTTTACAGCGCCATGGCGGCCCTCCGCAAAAGCGATGCCTTCCGCTACGGCAGCTTCAGCGGCGACCTTGGCGGGCTGGGTAAGCGCATCAGCATTACCCACGGCAGCATGAATGTGGTGATTGCCGCCAACATGGGTGTCAATGCCTTTGACATGGCCCCCGGCTTCCCCCATGCAGGCAACTGGTACAACTATTTCACCGGTGAGCAGGTAAACATCACCGATCCCGCGGGGCACAGTTATAACTTCGGCCCAGGGGATTACAAGGTCTTCACCAGCGTGCAGCTGCCGCGGCCCTTTTATAACCTGCATTTCACCGTGACCGATTCCGTCACCGGTGTGGCCATCGACTCGGCCATGATTATGCTGGAAGGATCAGGCATGCAATATTCTTCCATTGCCGCGCCTTCCTGGTTTACCGCCGCCCCGGACACCGTGTTGCTTACGGTAACCCGGCCGGGCTACCTGCCCTATCATTACTCCCTGAAGGTGGATACGGACATTGATTTTACTGTCAGGATGCAGCCCCTGCCCAATATCGGCATAACGGAGGCGGATGATCTGCCGGATATAAAGCTGTGGCCCAACCCCGCCGGCGAGGTGCTCAGCTGGAGCGCGCCTAAGCTATACGAAGTAAGCCTTTTCAGCGCCGATGGCCGGCTGCTGCAGCGGACAAAGATGCGCAGCCTCACACACCGGATGGATATCAGCAGCCTGAAGCCCGGAATTTACCTGCTGCAGTTCAGTGACGGTAAGACCAGTATTGGCCGGAGGTTTGTAAAGCTATAACCTGTGGGAGCATAATGTGCCCCACGCAAAGACGCTACGACGCAATGATTATTCTGCAAGTTCGTAATGCCAGACTTCATTGCAGGTCCTACATGCAATAATCAACGACCTGACCTAACAAGTCTTCTTTTTTTAGTTAGCGCGCGTCTCCAGACGCGTGCCACGAACCTTTCAATTGAGAAAAAAAAACCACAATAGGCACATTAGGACACAATAGTAGAACACATTACCATATTTTCACATTCCCGGCTAGCGCACGTCTCCAGACGCGTGCCACAGACCTCAACAGAATATAACCTGCACAACCTACCCCTCGCAAAGACGCTACGACGCAAAGATTATATTGCGTCCCCGCGATTCCTGACTTCTCCACAAGGCCTGGCCGCAACAATCAATGAACCGACCTAACAAGTTTTCTTCTAACTTGTCAGGTCTTCTTTTTATCCGCTCAGGCCGCGGGGCCGCGCATTCGCAACACGGCTGCCTAAACTTGACCATTGTTTCATTTTTTAAGTTGGC
>ERZ795057.3542-NODE-3542-length-10614-cov-4.683682_pt1 | contig 10614 bp, 9 predicted proteins | sample MGYA00375141_ERZ795057 | MGnify/ENA primary metagenome ERZ795057 (study PRJEB30186, sample SAMN05720163) | activated sludge metagenome | isolation source: Anaerobic digester | place: Hong Kong | collected 2015-01-26 ... | reverse complement strand
GACATAGGTCTTGACTTAATTTCATGATAAAGTTTGATGAAATACCGGAATTGCTGGAGGATGCAACTATAGTCGGTCATCCCACAGACATGGTCATTTCAAAAATTTATTATGATTCACGTAAAATTTCCAATGGCACAAATGGACTTTTTGTGGCTCTCAAAGGGAATATACACGATGGACACCTGTATCTTCAGGAGGCTTATGATAAAGGTGTTCATCATTTTTTAGTTGAAAAATTACCCCATCCAATAAATCCTGATGCTTGTTATGTAAAAGTACGAGATGTCTTAAAATCACTTCAAAAACTGGCTAAAATTAGGTTAGAAAGAAGCAATCTAAAGCACAAGATTGGCATCACCGGAAGTAATGGAAAAACCATCGTCAAAGAGTGGCTTTATACACTGCTTTCTGATACATTTTCAGTCGTAAAAACACCCAAAAGCTACAATTCTCAATTAGGCGTGGTGCTCAGTGTATGGGAGGTTCAGCCCTATCACGATATTGGGGTTTTTGAAGTGGGGATCTCTGAGAAAAACGAGATGCAAGCGCTGTATGATATTTTGACCCCTGATATTGGAATTTTTACAAATCTTGGGGATGCCCACAATGCTGGATTCGACAATTTGCAAGACAAACTTCAGGAAAAACTATTATTGTTTCAATCTTGCGAGACTTTGATATTCGAAAATAAATGGTTTAAACAAATTGCGAATGCATTAAAAAACAAACCTATAACTAACCTACTGTCATGGGGAAAAAACACGGAAACACCTATTTCTGACCAAGAAAATAAATTGAATTTATCACCCCTTAATAATGCAATCAATCAAACGTTTAATCTTGATAATGACCGCGAAAATGCGATGAATGCCGCCGTATGTGCAGCTTATTTAGGGATGGGTCATGATCACATCATAGAGAGACTGGGGCAATTAAAACCCCTCAGTATGCGACTTGAAATCGTCGAAGGTATCTATGGCAGTACGGTAATCAACGACAGTTATAATGCGGATTTCTATTCCTTTGTTCAGGCTTTAGAATTTGCAAAACACCACAACAAAGGCCAACAAAAAACATTGATTCTGTCAAAGTTTGATGAATTGGGCTTTGAGGAAAGTCAATTTATATCAGAAATAGAGGACATATTGAATGACAAGGATTACTCTCAATGCATTTTTATAGGCACAAAACCGACGCCTCCTCAAAAATCTAATGTCGAATTTTTCTACTACTCGGATATTCAATCATTTATTAAGCATTTTAATCTAAGTGACATATACAATCATCAAATTTTGGTCAAGGGCTCAAGAAATATGCACATGGATAGAATCGTAGATTTTCTTTCCAAGGCAAATCACTCGGTCAATCTTGAAATCGACTTAGAGGTCATAGGACACAACCTGAGTTATTTCGCCTCACTCATTCCTGACGACTGTGGAATCATCGGCGTAATCAAGGCAGGTGGGTATGGAAGTGGCGCCGAGACCATCGCTAAGTTCCTAGAGTATCGCAAAATCGCTTATCTTGCCGTTGCGAATGTGGATGAAGGCATATCTCTAAGAGAATCCGGCATAAAATTGCCCATTATAATTTTGAATCCAAGCATAGGAGATATCGATATACTGGTAAAATACAATCTAGAACCTGAAATATACGACCTAAATCAATGGGTGAAGATGGACGAGATTTTGTCGAATATTCCAGACATCAAACTCAATATTCACTTAAAAATTGATAGTGGCATGCATCGTCTAGGCTTAGATGAGTCCTCGGTCGCCGAAATTGCCATCCGATTAAAAGAGTCGAAAAATTTTGTAGTAAAAACTATTTTTTCACATTTAGCAGCCACTGATTTGCCGGCCTATGATGAGGACACTAAAATTCAGGCTCAATACTTTCTTACTCAATATGAATTTATCTGTAGAGAATTGGGCTACCGGCCCAAGAAACATCTGCTCAATACTAGCGGAATCCCTCGTTTTTCAGAATATCATTTTGATTTCGTACGTATAGGGCTTGGGCTGTATGGACTGGAAAAATCGCTTTTTGACCAGGGAAAAATCGTTCCAGCCCATCGTTTTTTTGCCAATGTGATACAAATTAAAAATCTTAAGAAAGGCGATAAAATAGGATATAATTATCAAGGAATCATGCCCGAAAATGGATCTATTGCCGTTGTAAACATAGGTTATGCCGATGGGTTGCCAAGAGCCTGTTCCAATGGAAAAATTAGTCTCGAAATCAAAGGGAAGAAGGCTAAGATTCTTGGTAATATCTCGATGGATTTGACCATTATAGATATTTTGGACATACCGGATGTAAGGCTTGGTGAAAGGGTGAAAATATTCGGTGTAGAAGGAAATATTTTTGAAATTGCCTCCAAATCTGACACCATTCCTTATGAGATATTAAGTCGCATTTCGCCGAGGGTTGTTAGAAAATATGTGGAGGGGTAAGAGACTTTTTTCATTATTAATATTTTTTCCCTTACTTTAGGTCGGCAATTTTAAATTCACCAAACACCTACAAATTATGTCAAAAAAGTACAATAGCATATACGTAGCGGCCACGAGCCAGCACGTAGGAAAAACAACGTCTACGCTGGGCTTGGTGTCCGGTTTTATTAATAAAGGCATCAATGTGGGTTATTGTAAGCCGGTGGGTCAGAAACACTTGGTGGTACACAATCACAACGTCGATAAAGACACCGTACTATTTGCAGATTTGATACATTTTGACATCGTCCCTGAGATTCACTCTCCTGTCATACTCGGCTCGGGAGCTACCCAGCTGTTCCTTGACAATCCTGATCAAGTCGATCTTGATGCCATGATTCTTAATGCCGCAGATAAACTCAACGAGCAACATGAATTGGTCATCTATGAAGGAACAGGTCATCCGGGAGTAGGAAGTGTGGCCGAAATTTCCAATGCCAGGGTCGCAAAAATCCTCAATGCCGGGGTGGTCATGGTGGTAGAAGGAGGTATAGGCAATACCATTGATACATTGAATATGTCCATATCCTTGTTTAGAGAAGAAAGTGTACCCATCTTGGGAGTCATCATCAATAAGGTGATTCCGGAAAAAATGGAAAAGGTACGTCATTACTGTTCCCTATGGCTTGATAAGCACAACATTCCTTTGCTCGGACTGATGCCTTATGAAAAATCTTTGGCATATCCGGTGATTAAAACCATCGCGGATGCCGTAGGAGGACCCATTATTTTTAATGCCGACAAGGCGTACAATAAAATCGAAAATATATTGGCAGGATCTCTTATTGACCTCAAAGAACTATCTAGTAGTGAAGACCTACTATTGGTTGTTTCGACGAGATCGCTAAACGATGCCATCAGTAAAATAAAATCAATGACCGAAATTCATGGATTTTCTAAGTGTCCATTGTCCGGTGTTGTTGCGACAGGTGTGGGTACGATCGAAGGCTCTACTTTAGAATATATCGAAGAAAACCGATTACCCCTAATACGTACAGATCTAGATACGTATGGATGTGTGATAAAAATAAGTAAAATAGAAGTAAAAATTAACCGAAATACCCCTTGGAAGGTCTTGAAAGCGATTTCCCTGATAGAAGAAAATGTTGATTTGAATCTTATCCTCAGTTGAAAATCCTAGGAAAGATTAATTAAGGTGTTGTTTATTAAAAATGATGCCTTTTTTAGAATCATAGTCGGGTTTGATACCTTCCATGAGCAAATCAGCCTTGTAAGGGCTCATTTTTTTGTCATAAATAAAAACCTTGCAAGCAATAGCTCCGCTCAGTTCTGGATGGGCATCTCTCCATAGATTTGCAATTTCGAGAGCGGTCGCATTATGACTCTTTGTCCACCTATTTCCTATCACTACTTCAAGATAAGCGGTACAATTTTTATAATCCAATAGATTAGAAGATAGACCGTATTCGACACGATAAAACATGTCGTTTTCTACAAAGTGCTTTCTATTTAGTTTCTCGATATCCATCGAAATGGTATAAGCATAAATTGTGCCGAAAATTATGGTTATCACAGAGATGTGTGCAAAAAAGAGAAGTCAAAATCGCCTGAAAATCGACTAAGAAAGTTAATGACAATAGCATGAATTAAGTGAATGATGTAAGCTGAAATGAGGGAAACAAAAAAGGGGCTTCTCTCGAAACCCCCGTATTTATTGTGGTCCCACCAGGACTTGAACCTGGGACCACCTGATTATGAGTCAGGTGCTCTAACCAACTGAGCTATAGGACCTTACTTCGTATCAAAGAATTACTAAACCTTAATCTAGCTCATTCTTTAATTAAGCGGCGGCAAATATACATTTTTCTGAAATTAGAATCGTTATTTTTAATGAAAAATATTGGTTGCCTTGACGATTTTAAACCTTGATAACGAAAAATTCCAATTGGTCTTGAATTAAAAATTGATTCTTCATTCATGGTTTTTAAAGCAATGCTTTAGCAATAGATTTAGACTCCCTTTTTTGTCTCTGTTAATACAACACATATTTCTTGCCGGGAAGACTTTTGACAATTCCTTTAAATTCTAGTTGCAACAATATTGTCGCCAATTGTGAGGATGGCATCTTACTGTGAAAGAGAAGCTCGTCGATTTCTATATTTTCTATATTTCTAATAGTATCTATGATGGATAGTTCCTCATCTGATAGCTCAACAAAGAGGGAGGTTTGTATTGATTTGTCTTCTTTTTGTTCTTCCCACCGCATGATGTAAGCAATATCCTCTGCTGACTGTATAAGGTGAGCTTTATGCTGTTTTATGAGATTGTTACAGCCTTCTGACAACTCATCCCCCAATCTACCAGGAACAGCAAATACGTCCTTGTTGTAATCGTTCGCAAAATTGGCTGTAATGATAGAGCCTCCCTTGCTCCCCGATTCCACTACCACGACAACATCACAATAGCCGGCAACAACTTTGTTTCTTGCAGGAAAATTTTCTCTATTTGGAAGCGTATTTGTAAAAAAAGTAGTGATAATGGCTCCGTTTTGCTGCATTTTTCTCGCTAAATCTTTATTGCTATGTGGATAAATTCGATCCAGTCCATGACCCAATATCCCTATGGTGGGAATTCCTAGCTCTACCGATTTTCTATGACATATCGTATCGATTCCGTAGGCTAAGCCACTTATCGTGGTCACACCAAAGCTTTGTAGACCCTCCACAATTTTTTCACACTGCATTTTGCCATATTCTGTTGCATTCCGTGTGCCGACGATACCGACTGTTCTTAAAGGATTGAGCTCTATTTCTCCCTTTTTAAATATCATTAAGGGACAGGAGTCAAAGTATTTTAACCTTTTGGGAAAATCCTGATCGGAGTAATCCAGTATGTCTATTTCATTCTTTTGAGTGAAAATGAGTTCCTTTTCTATCTTTTTCCAATCGTCATAAGCCTTAATATTCTCAATAGTAGCCTCACCAATTCCAGGAATTTGCAATAGCTTTTTCTTTGGAGTTTCGAAGACTTCCTTTGGTCCGCCACAATAGCTGATGAGTGTTTTTGAAATTACGGATCCTACTTTTTCTACATCAGAAAGTGCCAGCAAATAATATTTTTGTTCTTCGGTCATATCAGATTAAACATTTGTGAGAAAAACACACCTTCAACTATTCAGAAGATTTCATTCTCGTTTTATTTTACAAAAATCTAATTATGGACTAACAATTTCTCTTTTAAAGTTGAAATTAGCCTCTTAATAGACAATGATAAAAATAATTTTATGATTTTGGCACAATATTTATTCAATTATTATAGAATTAATGAAACTTTTAATCAATATTGTAGTCTAATTATTGCGCCAAAAAATCGACTTTCTTTAACAAAAAAATGTATTTATAATGAAAACAAACATTTTGCTATTATTTGTGATGCTTTTTGCTCAATCAATCTTTTCACAGGAAGTAGAAGAAGAAAATCTAATGATGAGTCTCGGAAGTCAAAATTCTTTTAGAGTAACCATCGAAGGTGCGGACAAAGACATGGTAGAAGACAAATGGGAAGACTATCTAAAAGAATTCGGAAAAGTAAAAAAGAATAAAAAGGCAAAAGAGCTCTATATGCTAGACTCTACCATTCCTCTAATTAATGGAAGTAGCCCGATAGATGTATATTCTAAAGTAGAAGAAAGAAAGGGTCAGTCTTCATTATACGTGGTTGTGGACATGAAAGGTTCATTTTTGAATAGTGATGTATATCCTAAAGAAAGTGAAAATTTGCGTCAAGTGCTGTTTGACTTTTGGGTAAAAGTAAGAAAAGAAGTCGTATCCAAAGAGTTAAAAGATGTAGAAAAAACGCTTGAAAAAAGTCAAAAAGATTTGAAAAAATTAGAGGATAAGAATAAAGATTTACATGAGGATATCGCCAATTACAATGAAAAAATCAGAAAAGCAGAACTGGATATCGAATCTAATCTAAAAGAGCAAGACGACAAAAGAGTGGAAATCGAAAAAAATCAAGAAATCGTGAATGGTGTCGTCGAAAAATTAAACAATATTGGTCGTAAAGACTAATTTTCATATTAAGAAAAAAATTATATAAGAACATATTCACAGCCGTAGAATTTAAAATTCTGCGGCTTTTTTATGACCATATTTTTATCAACATTATTTCTATATATTATCATTTTGAATAATATTAAGAAAGTTTAAGGTGGAGGATTTCAGAAGTTCAGCCTTTTTCATATAATGAATTATAATAATGCATTTTTGATAAAATCGATAAATATCTTTACTCCTTTCTTTTCTAACACTGGTGTAAAATTCTAAAAATAGATTCTCAACAAATTATTTAAGTTGTCAACAACTTATTCACATTGCAATAAAAAATATATTTTGTGATATTATTCCAGAACAAATACTTTTGCAAAATAATTAATATGATAGTCGAAACCTTATTGAGCACTACTTAAATCACTGTAATTACTTATGGCAGAACCTTCAAAAACTCTTAAAACTGTACCAGGCAAGATATCCAACTTGAAAAGTGAGCAAGATATCAACAATCTGGTATACGGGAGAGTACAGCCTCAGGCAATACCTATTGAAGAAGCCATACTCGGTGCAATAATGGTCGATAAAGATGCCTTGCCATCAGTCATTGAGATTCTTAGAAAAGAAAGTTTTTACCTCCAGGCTCATCAAGAAATATACGGAGTCATGCTTGAACTTTTCAGCTCCTCTAGGCCTATAGATTTACTTACCGTTCATGAATCTCTCAAGAAGAAATTAAAACTAGAAGAAATAGGGGGTGTATCCTACCTTATGGAACTGACGAATAAAGTTGCTTCAGCTGCCAATATTGAATATCATGCCCGAATCGTCGCACAAAAATATATTCAACGAGAATTGATCAAAGTATCTTCTCAGATTATTCAAGACTCCTTTGAAGATACGAAAGATGTGTTAGAATTGCTTGATGAAGCAGAAAGAGGACTCTATGATATTACCGATCAAAACCTCAACACCGGATATGAAGCATTGAGCTCTCTTGCTGCCAAGGCGAAAAAGGAAATAGAGGCCACTAGTCAAAAAGGAACTGAACTTACAGGAGTGACTACAGGATTTGCTGAGCTTGACAAAATGACCAATGGATGGCAAAGATCTGACCTTATCATCATCGCGGCTAGACCGGGTATGGGTAAGACCGCATTTACTTTGTCATTGGCCAAAAATGCCTCCGAGCATGGTCATGCAGTGGCGGTGTTTTCGCTAGAGATGGCAAGTGTGCAGCTGGTACAGCGACTTATCTCTATGGAGGCAGAAATTACAAGCACCAAGCTCAGAAATGGTCAAATGGATGATGTAGAATGGCGAAAACTCGACAATGCAGTCAACAAACTGTCTGAAATGCCTATCTATATCGATGACACTCCCGGTATAAACATTTTCGAACTCCGAGCCAAGTGCCGCCGACTCAAACAAAATCATGACATTGACATGATTGTAATCGACTACTTACAATTAATGGCCGCAGCTCCCAATGAAAAAAGAGGAAACCGCGAACAGGAAATCAGTAGTATTTCTAGAGCCTTAAAGGGATTGGCCAAAGAGTTAAATGTCCCGGTGATAGCCCTTTCACAGTTATCAAGAGCCGTGGAGTCCCGAGGAGGTGAAAAAAGACCTCAATTAAGTGACTTGAGGGAATCTGGAGCCATCGAGCAGGATGCCGACATCGTTACATTTATCTATCGTCCAGACTATTATGGTCTCGGAGAAGGTGATTTTGACACACCGAGTGATTTGTCAGAAATCATACTGGCTAAACACAGAAATGGTGGACTGGGTACGGTACAGTTGCGATTTAGAGGTGAATTTGTAAAATTTGAAAATCCTGGAAATGATGGATTTTCTATGGATATATTTAAAAATGACAGTTACAATACCAACATTGTAACTCGACCTTCAAGAATGAATAAAGACTTAAGTGACGATGGCTTCGAAGAAATTCCATTCTAAATACACTCCGTCATCCAAGACAGATGACATTATGCGGTTGAACAAATTTTTGGCTCATGCGGGTCTATGCTCAAGGCGTAAAGCTGTAGATCTCATCAAAGAAGGTGAAGTATCTGTCAATGGTAAGATCGAGAGAAATCCAGCTTATGAAGTTCAAAAAACTGATAAAATTATTCACAAAGGCGCTATTGTAAAACCCAATTTTAAAAAAGTATACATCTTACTCAATAAGCCGAAAAACACGGTGACCACAGTAAGCGATGAAAAAGGTCGAAGAACGGTGATTGATTTAATCCAAAATCGAACCACTGAAAGGGTATATCCCGTGGGACGACTGGATAGAAATACGTTGGGCTTGCTTCTATTGACGAATGATGGTGATCTTGCTAGAAAATTGTCACATCCAAGTTCGCAGATTAAGAAAACTTATCATGTCGTGTTAGACAAATCAGTTCCACAAGCCGATGTTGATAAAATACTTTCCGGGCTAACTCTAGAAGATGGTATTGCGGAAGTTGATGAGCTCGTTTATTTTGAAAACAAACCTCATAACGAGTTAAGTATCAGTCTTCACAGTGGAAAAAATAGGATTATCAGACGAATTTTTGAGCACTTAGGCTATGAAGTAATAAAACTAGATCGTGTTTTCTATGCAGGTCTTACAAAAAAAGATTTACCACGGGGCTGGAGCAGACACCTTAACAAAAAGGAAATCATCATGTTGAAACATTTTATTCATTAAATGGGGGATAGTAATACACCACACATTTATCTCATTCCCATTCCGATTAATGATGAATCCATTGACACCATACCACAAAGGACCCTTGAGGTCACAAAGAGCTTAGATGTATTTATCGTAGAAAGAGCAAAAACGGCACGAGCATACCTCAAACTTATAGGACATCCTCTCGCCATGAATGACATTGATATTTTAGAAATTCCAAGAGATGAAATAGATACACAAGTTAGTCCCACATTAAAGGAGAAATTTCTATTGAATAAAAACGTAGGAATTATGTCGGAAGCGGGTTGTCCTGGTGTAGCTGATCCAGGAGCTACCATTGTCAATATTGCCCGGTCATTGGGATTTCAAATCGTGGCAGAAGTAGGGCCTTCTTCAATATTATTAGCACTGATGGCCTCTGGATTTAGTGGCCAGAGCTTTCATTTTCACGGATATTTGAGCAATAAAAAACCGATACTTGCTCAGGAACTAAAGCAAATCGAAAAAAGTATTTTACACAAAGGCGACACCCATATCTTTATAGAAGCACCATATAGGAATGAATTTTTGCTTGAGCAAATATGCAATAATCTAAATCCCCAACTTTGGTTAAATCTAAGCATTGACTTAAATAGCAATAACGAATCACACTTGTCTCATAGAATAGGTGCATGGAAAAACCTCGATTTCCAGCAATTTCACAAAAGACCTGCCGTGTTCTTATTGGGTAGAAAACAATAAGTGTTTCAGATATTCCGTCTTAGGCTAAGTTTGTAAATACATTTTGGACATCGTCATCATCTTCAAGTTTATTGATGAGTTTTTCGATATCGGCCATTTGCTCGTCAGTCACTTCTATTGGGGAGGTTGGTATCCTTTGTAAATCCGCTTTTGAAACTTCTATTTGCTTGTCCTCAAAGGCCTTAGTTAATGTCCCAAAGTTAGTATAATCACCATAAGCATATACCGTATCTCCATCAATTTCGAACTCTTCGAGACCAAAATCAATCATTTCGAGCTCTAATTCTTCGATATCTAGGGCATCCGTTTTTTCAAACTCAACCACGGTCTTTCTATCGAACATAAACTCAAGAGAACCAGTAGGAACCATTTGTCCTCCAGATTTATTAAAGTAAGATTTTACATTGGCCACGGTTCTTGTAGGATTATCGGTGGCACATTCTACGAATACTAAAACGCCATGTGGTCCTTTACCTTCATAATTAATTTCTGCAAAGCTTTCTGCATCTTTACCTTCGGCACGTTTTATCGCATTTTCGATATTATCCTTGGGCATATTTTGAGTCTTTGCATTTTGAATGGCCAATTTTAGCTTAGCATTCATCGCGGGATCTGGGCCTCCATCTTTTGCTGCCACAGTAATAGCCTTTGCCAGTTTAGGAAAAACCCT
>ERZ795057.3540-NODE-3540-length-10619-cov-5.805755_pt1 | contig 10619 bp, 7 predicted proteins | sample MGYA00375141_ERZ795057 | MGnify/ENA primary metagenome ERZ795057 (study PRJEB30186, sample SAMN05720163) | activated sludge metagenome | isolation source: Anaerobic digester | place: Hong Kong | collected 2015-01-26 ... | reverse complement strand
TAACCCTGAAAACTTGCATCCGAAATGGTAGCAATCTTAAACCAATTAAAATTTCGGCTACCACTGCTAATTTTTCTCAGTTTGCTGGTAATCGATGGTTATTCCCAAACCAACTCGATCGGGATCATCGGCTCTGCCACACCTGGCGGCTGGAATACAGATACGGATTTGATCCCGGATCAGGATGATCCAAACAGGTGGTCCCTCATCCTGAAATTGACCCCTGGAGATTGCGCGTTCCGAATGAACCACAGCTGGGTTGCCAACTGGAGTTCAGGAAGTTTTCCCTCCGGCAAGGGTACCCAGGACGGTCCGAATATTCCGGTAAAGAAAGGTGGAAAATACCGCATCACCTTCAACTCTAACACTGGTGATTATTCATTTGTACCATACTCCGACATTGGTATTTATGGCTATGCCACTCCTGGTGGCTTTGATTACGACATGGATATGTACCAGGAAACGAGCGATACCAATCAATACAGTCTATCCATTCAACTGACCGATGGTGAAGTCATATTCCGGGCAAATGATGCCTGGGTATTAACCTGGGGCAATGTGGATTTTCCAACCGGAGTTGGTATTGCGAATGGGCCTTTTATTCCGGTTCCAAAAGGGAAGTACCTGGTTCATTTTAATAAATCGACTGGTGAATACTTCTTTGAGAAGGATAACTCATTTAATTCTATCGGCATCATTGGAGATGCTACTGCGGGAGTCTGGGATGTTGAAACCGATCTTAAACAGGATGAGGTAAACGCAGACTTGTGGACAGCCAGAGTAATGCTAGAGGTCGGCGAGCTAAAATTCAGAGGTAATCATGACTGGATTTTCAATTGGGGTGGGAATTCATTTCCAAACGGCATAGCTATCCGGGACGGCTATGACATTCAAGTCCTGTCTGCCGGTGAATATGAGGTCTCTTTCAACACTAAAACACTCGAATATAATTTTGAGAAAATCATTCATTACCGCGGTATCAGTATCTTATTTACTACGCCGTCAGGTGATTCCTCTACGATAACAGCTATGACACGCGATCCGGACGATGCATCCATTTGGAGATTACGGATTGATTTATCCGATGGTTTTTTAGTATTTAATGCAGATACGAACCTGATTTTCTTTTGGGGTGGGGTAAGCTTTCCATCCGGTATTGCCACCCACGAATTAGATCCAATTCCTGTTCCTGCGGGTAGGTACAATATTACCTTCAATTCAACGACCGCGGAGTATAATTTAGATTTGGTGAAAGTTTTTGGTACAGTTGGAATCATTGGGACAGCAACCTCTATTGGTGCCTGGGATGAGGATGTGAAAATGACCAGGGATTCTTTGGACAACTATTTCTGGTACATCAATTCGATACAGCTTAAAGATGGTGAAGTCAAGTTTCGGGCGGATGATGACTGGTCAAATTACTGGGGCAATGTTAGTTTCCCGACCGGAATTGGCAGCCGGAATGGTCGTAGTGTTCCGGTAACTGCGGGAAATTACAGAGTTACTTTAAATACGGAAACGGGTGAATACAAGTTTGAGTCGAACACAAGTGCGGTACATCAAACGAATTTGAATCCGGAGGTGGTCCGTATTTCTCCAAACCCGGCCAGGGAAGGAATTAATATTTCGCTCACGTCCGATGAACTAAACGGAGATGTGCAGATCGCTCTATTTAATCCATTGGGTGCCCGGGTGAAAACATTCAACCTGCCTGTGGACGGCACAACCAGGCTCGATGTTTCCGATTTACCAGCCGGCAATTATCTGATGTATATTTCAAATGGAAAATATGCGATAAGTAAAAAGGTTATTCTGATCAGGTAAACGAGTGGATTAGCTCAAAGTTATTCAGTCAAATAACCTGTTCTGGCAATTAATTTGAATAAACGGTGAAAGATATCCGTTACATCGGGTTGGGAATAAATTATTAAATGAAATGACTGATTTTAAATAATTCAGTAGTGGGGTTAAGCGGTTGAATTATGATTTATCGGATGCCAGGAGGTACCACCCAATGAAGCCCAGGATGGGATCCAGGATGCCGAATGTAAGCAGAACATGGGGAAATACACCAGCCAAAGCAACCGGTATAAGCACCGCTGGAACCAGGATGATCCGATCGATCACTGTGGATACAACGAATGACCGTGATCCGGTTCTGCCGCCAAAGAAATAGAACCAACCGACGATCGTCAGAAGCATACCGATTACCCGGAAAAGCATGGACTCATTCCCGACAAATACTTCATCTCGAAACAAGGTTTGAACGACACCAGGCCAAGCTAAAATAAGTAGCCCATTTGCCATATAAAAGATGCCGCAAAATGTAGTATACCTGGATGGAGCTGTCGACTTCTGTGGTGCTGCCATCAAATCGGAAATGAGAGACATAACAAACGGTTTTAATAACTTTAAATCTGAACACAATGAATATAATCAGTTTCGTGGCATGAAATGCTATTTATCGAACTTTTGGGTAATTGTATCGATTAAAAAAGTCAGGTATTCTGGGTTTTGCGAACTTACCAGACCAACTTAACTATTCCCAGACCATGAATAAACGTATGTTTAATTCAAATAAAAAATACAGCTACTCCGTACTCATCTTTATAGGTGCATTATTTAATCTGTTAGCTGTATTTAGAGAAGATAGCGGTGCCCTGGTGGCTGTAGGGTGCAGTTTGATTGTTCTGGGGATAGCTGCTCGTAAGAGGATCCAAGAATCATAAGGACTATTTTGCCAATATTGACACTGATATCCTAGCATAAAAATTCATAGGAATCACTATAACCCATTTGTTTTCGCCATCATTCCGGTTACTGATAGGTTCAGTAAATTGTAGATCAATTGTGCCTTTAATTAGTGGCAACGCTATTTCGCCGCAGCTGTAGGATGCTGTTCGATACGTATCAGGTGAGAAAAAATACCTGACTTACACGATGGGGGAAATAGTTCTGATGGTCATCGGTATTTTGTTTATTTTATAAATCAACAACTGGAATGAAGACTGTAAGGGTCGCATCCCCGAGGCGTCTTATCTGGTTGAGCTCTTTAATTAATTTACACCCAAATCAAGCATTAGACCAAATTTACTATAGAAAGCCAGACGATTATAAAAATGATCATCAACCTGTTTTGAATGCTGCAATAAAAAAATTCTGGAAGATAGTAGCACACCTCACTGCTATAATGGTGAGACCATATATGATGGCACATAGACAACGGAATAGAATCCTTTCTATTTATTCTACTACGGCTCATTTCTGCTTCATTATCAAGCACTTCACGTCGTTGCTATAGCTTGCACTATGCTTCTTCCGGGAAATACATGCTTCGCTTGCATAAATCGCCTCGTTTTGAATTCTAATGCATGATTTGGATTACAGAATCGGCAGTCCCGATGAGGGATATCATCGCCGTTACGTAAAAAAACACCTTATTCATACCGGAATTGTTCAAGTATTTCTCATATTCGTATTTCGCACTAAATCTTTTCCATTCGCTTCCGACTAAAACGCTATCTATGAGAAAAATAACATTATTATCTTGCCTGGGTATTGGGTTTTGCCTTTTTTTAAATTGCTCAAATCACCAAACGAACTACATCCATATCGAACCGGAAAAGGAGGAATCCAAACAATCTCTTGGCAGTGGGGTAGTCATGGCTATCCCAACGGATTATTTGCCTCGAAACAACGGCGATTTTCGTACTGAAAATAAATATTCATCAATTGCTTCCGTCGAAACATCTTATGATGATTTTCGTGCAAGTCGGGATGAATACGATCCCAAAGTGATGAAAAGAGTCAACTTGCAATTGATGGAGTTAAGTACGGTGATTTATGACGGTGATACAAGCGGTTATTTGTCGGTTGTAAAAGATAATAATACTTATTCCATTCGATATGTTCTTGCCATTGAACACAACGACGTACTCTACACCATCAAAGCCCGAACCAATGCTGCTGTGAAAGAATTATATGATCAGAAGATTCGGGATGCATTCTTGTCTGTTTACATCGGAAGTGCAGAAGATAATCCGCCCAAATTCATCCTGACGACACTGAATGAAGACGGTGGTATCATTTACACCAGAGACCAGTTGTTTCCCACCCAGTCGAAGGAGGGGTCCGTTATTTCAATCATGCATATGCCTAAGGTAAATGTGAATGAGGCAAACAGGATTATCCGGGGACAAGTTGACAAACTTGGCCTTAGCTCCTTATTACTGGACATTAAGAATGAAGGCCTTGGTAATGGCTATTATTACTATACGAAAATAGCCAATGCAGAAGTTAAGCTGTTTATCGCCCTGCTTATTGAAAAGAGCGGAGAAGGAATTTTGATATCATGTAACGGTAAAGGTGAATATGACCTGGATGATTTTAGCGAATTTGTCAATGATAATTTTTTTGAAGCCCAGGTGATCTTTTAAAAATTAGCACCTACTGATTTTTCTAAATAGTAATTGAATCATGCTGTTTGCGAAAATCATGAGTCCTTAAGTTTTCGGTAAAGGATACATTAAACCCGGAGTCCTAATCCCTCCGGGTCTTGTGAATTGGCGATTGTACATTCGTCGTAACTAGCTTACAACTCACTGGGCATCACGCCAAAAGCATCTTTAAAGCTTCTCGAAAAATAGGACAGGCTGCTATATCCAACACTCATGGCTACCTCGGTCACATTACCATGGCCTTGTTCCAAGAGATCTTTTGCGCGTGTAAGGCGGTATTCCCGGATGAGTTCATTTGGGCTTTTCCCAGTAATTGATTTCAGCTTGCGGTGTAATTGACTACGGCTAAAGAAGACGATTCCTGCGAGGTCCTCGACCGAAAAAAATTCATTGTCTATGTTATTCTCAATGGCTTTAGATACTTTCTCTAAGAAGCGCTGGTCGGCTGAAGTTACTGCAACCGAAGCAGGACCCATATGGATCATTCGTTGAAACTCACCCAGGGCTTCATATCGCTCCCGCAATCGCTGACGCTGATCCACCAGGTTACGGGCTTGGATGCGTAATTCAGCCTCATCAAATGGTTTCGTCATGTAGACATCAGCCCCAGTTTCAAGTCCAGCCATTTTGTGTTCTTGACCGGCTTTGGCTGTCAAAAGAATCACCGGAATATGGCTGGTCCGTTCGTTCTTTTTCAATGTCTCACAGAAAATAAATCCATCCATTTCAGGCATCATCACGTCGCTAAGAACAATATCGGGGGTAAGCTCTAAAGCCATATTAAGACCGGATCGGCCATTTTCTGCTGTTGCAATCGAAAAATCATTTTGCAATGTCTCTGCAATAAAACGACGTAAATCAGGATTGTCTTCTACAATCAACAAGAGGGGCAATCCTTGATTTTTCGGGGATGCAGACAGTGTCGAATCGGTTTCGGTTTGTGTAATAGGATTAGCGTCACGAATGATCGCTGAGGAAAATGGCTGGGCTTGATCAATTTCTTCTTTCCGATAGAAATTTTGATCCACTGGAATACTTATTTTAAAGATCGTTCCTTTTCCTTGAGCGCTCTCGACACTAATCTGTCCATGATGTATCTGAACAAGTTCCTTTACCAAAGCTAATCCAATGCCAGTACCTTGATCCTCGGTACCCTCCACCTGGTAAAACCGTTCAAATATTTTTTCCAGTTCCTCCGGTGGAATACCGTTACCACTGTCCTCTATGGTTACTTTTAGCCGACCTTTTTCCAGTTGGGCACGAACGAAGACCTTTCCCAGGGTTGGCGTAAATTTGAATGCATTCGAAAGCAAATTGGTTACGATCTTTTCCAATTTGTCCCGGTCAAAATAATGAAGTGCACCGCCCGCAGGAAATTCGGTTTGAAAGTGTATCTGGCGCATCTCTGCCAGGCTTTCAAAACTGTAAACGAGTTCCCGCAAGAAAGGAACCACATCACCTTTGGATAATTGGAGGGACATACTCCCATTTTCCAGCTTCGCCAAATCAAGCAACTGATCGATTAGTTGTTGCAGCCGTTCTGCATTACGTCGCATGAAGCCTATATGCTTAGCAGGTACCTTGATATCGACTTTAGAGCTTTCTTCGATTTCAGCTAATTCACTTGCAGGAACTTGTTCCTGTGCCTTCTTCAAAGGCCCCAAAATCAACGTTAATGGTGTCCGGAATTCATGAGAAATATTAGCAAAAAAACGGCTCTTTATGGCATCGAGCTCAAGGACTTTATGTGCTTCTGCTTTTGAGCGTTCGTTGAGTTGTAATTTATAGGCTAAACCAAAGGTATAGATGACCATCATTCCCAATTGACCAATAGGCCAGGGTAAAAACCTTCCAAAATAGCCCATATTTGAGAGGATACCCAGAATACCAAATACCAACATCCAAATGGAACCGAAGGCGACAATTTTTGATAGGTATCCAGGTAAAAAAGCAATTCTGATCACCAAAATAAGTGTGCATGCGAATACCAGCCCATTTAACCACTCTAAACTTAATTGCCAGGAGAGGGCATGATTGAGTAGTGAAAGCGTCAAACAAAACAAACTACTTGCGAGAACAAAAATGGCTATCTGGTCCCACCGTTTTGAGTGTTCCCTCAGATTGACAAATGACCTGACAAACAAAACAAAAAACACAGAAAGAAGATTGGTCATTAGATACCAGGCATATTCTGCTAACCACGGTCGCTCCGGAACAAACCATTTTACAAAAGGTAATTCCGTATGAATAATGCTATAGTGAAACATGAGCAGATAGCAAAAAATACTGAAATACAGATTTGCGTAATCTTTGTCGGCGAGAAAAAAGAAAAAACATAATAAACCTAAAATGCTAGTGACGCCCATGCAAAACGTCATGAGATTGGCAAGCCCTGTTTTATCTTTTGGTATCCCTAAGGTCTGTGGGCGGAGCTCCCACGATATGGTTTTTATTCCATCGAGGGGATTAAATACACGCACATAAATGGTTAACGTGTCTTCTTTCTCAACAGAAAAAGGAACTGCATTTGCCAAAGGCTGGTCGTAATATGCACGCTCTCGTCGAGGTACAAAGTATCCATCCTTTTTACTTTCAATCTTACCATCCTGGTGAATGAAGAAGGCATCCATGTAGCAAAATTCAGCTGCATAAACGGACCGGTTGGATAATGACTCCAGGGATGGATTTTTCAGGAGCAGGAGCCAATCGGTAATTTGATCTTCAGCAATCAAATGTGTCTTTAACCAAAGAGCTCCTTGGGGAGGAACACGGTTGATGCTGTTTATTTCCGAGTTAAATGTTTTAACCCTGACATCATCCAGCTGCATGCTTGCACTACTGTCAATCAACCATTCACCGTTGGAGTCGAGAGGATAGATCCGCAGTACATTTCTAATGATTACCGATGGGCTGGCATATCCTGAGGAAAGCAAGGTAAAAAGTGTCAAAAAAAAGAATGAAACGCGTTGCAAAGCCAGTGATTTAGCAATGGATTAAAGATATCAAGTATTTTTTATTCAAAACCGGCCATTATAGTTGTCCAGCTATCTTCATGAAGGGCCAAAATTGTATTGCCAGCAGAAAGGAGTACGAAGACTTAATCTACTCCGTTCATGCTGCTGACCAACTCGTTTTGGAAGTTTTCCGATGAAAAAGTTGTTTGGCAATCAGGACTTGTCCCGCAATCAATGTCAGGTTATCCAAATGGGCAATCCAATCCACGCGGGGAATCCGACTTAAAGGAAAGCACACTGCTCCGATAACCAGTACCATGCCTGCTACCTTGCTCACTTTTCTAGCCCGTATCAATTGGATACCAATCATCAAAAGGCTGAGAGGGAAAAAGATCCCTGGAATGTAAAGATAGATCAGGGCTGGGAAGCCTATCCGTTCGATCAGTTGTTTGGATTCGTCCAGACTTTGCAGGCCCATCGCATCACTATAAATGCCATCCACCCCAAAATTGTTTCCAGCTACACAAGCATATACCGCCACAATAAATCCTATAATTGTGTATTGAGGAAAATCATTTCTTATGCTATAAAACATCCCCTGAAAAGCAATGATCCAAAGTACAAAGGCCACCACCTGAATGGTGCCGGCGGTCGCGGACAGCATACCATCTCGCCAAAAAAACTGCGCAATGGTAATAAGTAAAGGTGAAAAAAACATACAGAATACCCAGATGTTCTTTTGGAGCTGTGGAATTGAATTGTCCATTTGTTATTCAAATTTTAGAAGACTGTGAAAGTTGAAATAATTTGACGCTTCAAAGTTGAAGACAATACCTGTGTTCCATTTTCATTAGTGTCGCACAGGTTTGAACAATTGTGGCATGGCTTACTTTCAACAGCAATTCACAAAATATCCGATTGATAGTTCTATTTGATGTCGTCACTCGAGAAGTAGTAGTGACTTACACAGAATGGATTTAAATGGGATCTAAAGAATTATACATCAACGTAACTGTTCAGGATATAGATAGGTAGTGGAGATCTGGTAAGATGCATCTTGTATCATTAACAGTAAATAGACCGGATTAATTGAGAAAGGTGTAATCCTTTTATGAAAATAATTATAGTCCTAAAGCCACCAATTCTCCCGGATGTCCCACGGCACCCACTGCAACCACGATGTATTGCTTGCCATTGATGGAGTAGGTCATCGGGATGCCGCATTGATTGGCTGGTAACTCAATCTCCGCAATAATCTCGCCGGTAGCCTTATCCAGAGCGTGAAATTTGTTCCCACCTCCTCCATCAGAAACATAAAGCCCCGAGCCCTCGCCGGCAAATAAGAGCGTCTTGGTTACCAGCAAGCCCACCCGGTCCGGGGTCCCTGTACGGGGAATATTCAATCCTTTGAGCGCCGGGTTATTTTTAATCCAGTCCGGAGAATCCGCATTGGCCACCATCCACAAATGTTCTCCGGCGTTCATATCAATAGCTGTGATTCGACCATAGGGAGGCTTCACCAATGGCAGACCATAAGGACCTATCCGTGAACTGCCTAGGTATGCCATGTAATCCATATCCGTCCTTTCATCTCCATGCTCCAAACTCATTGGTCGAAGGACCGTACTGGAAGAAACATATAAAACCCCTGTTTCCGGGTCCAGAACGGCTCCCTGCCAGTTGGCGCCACCTACTGCATCCGGAATGACCAGTGTCCCCAGTTGATCCGGGGGATGGTAGAGAGCAACCGGATTGTATATTGGCCCCTTATCATATTTTGCCGCAATTGCTTTCGCTTGCTCTTTAATTTCCGGGGTGAAATCAACGAGGATATCTTCCGAGTAACCCTGGTGATCAAAAGGATCCGGCCGGGTAGGGAAGGGCTGGGTTGGCGAAGGATTTTCTCCCGGAATACTGGATTGAGGTACCGGTTTTTCTTCAATCGGCCAAATAGGCTGCCCATGTGTACGTTCGAATGCAAATACAAATGCTTGTTTGGTCACTTGAATAACTGCTTTTACGGGCTGACCATACACCGTGAGATCGGCCAGGACTGGAGGCGCAGGAAGATCATAATCCCAGATGTCGTGGTGGACGATCTGATAATGCCAAACCAATGTACCTGTTTTTGCATTCAAACAAACCAGAGAACTGGAATAAAGGTTATCTCCGGGACGATGGCCTCCATAAAAATCGCCGGTTGCAGCTTCCATAGGCAGATAGACATAGCCCAGATCCGGATCGGCAGATAAGGGAGCCCAGGCTCCGGCATTGCCGGTATATTCCCAGCTATTGTCTTTCCAGGTTTCCACACCCGGTTCACCACTCTGCGGTATGGAATGAAAGGTCCATAATTTTTTACCTGTCCTTACATCAAAGCCCATAATATCACCGCGAGCCTGTTTTTTCGATTCAGGGACCAATCCAACCGGAAAGGTCGACCCGAGAACCACAACATCATTGACGATGATCGGTGGAGATGTTGATCCGATGGGCGTGTTCTGGTCTACGTGTGGCCCCAGCGCTTTCTTGAGATCTACCACACCATCTTTACCAAATGTTTGGATGGGTCTCCCTGACTTCGCATCGAGTACAACCAACTGATAGGCAGGAGAAATATACAGAATCCGGTCATGGCCTTCCGGACTTGCCCAGTAAGCGACACCACGGCCGGAATTTTGCCGGGGTACATAGGGCTGCCGCTCCCTTTCATCCAAATGAAATACCCACAAGGTTTCGCCGGTTTCAGCATCAATGGCTACCACACTCCGACTGCTGCCTGCGGTGGTGTATAAAATTCCATTGACCATCAATGGAGTGACTTTAAAATAGTATTCCGGACCCGGGCCAAAATTATCCGACTTCCAGCGCCAGAGGATTTTTAGACTTTTCACATTGTCCCGGTTGATCTGATCCAGGGGCGAATAATTGGTGCTCGCGTATTCACCCCGGTGCTGGAGCCATTCCGCTTCCACGGAATGCTTTCCACTGTCCAGGGCTTTCGGTTTAAATTGAAGACTGACACGGGTCGCTGACGGAGGTATGCCAAGTTTGAAGTGACTCAGGGGTTCAGCTTCATCAGGCAGCTTGGCATCACCCGACGGAAATCCATTGGCACTAAGTATAAATGCGATTAATGAGGCATAGGATGGATCATCCAGTAAGCCCGGATTAGCCTTGGGCATGGTTTTTTGGGTCAGCGTATACA
>ERZ795057.3533-NODE-3533-length-10632-cov-5.514891_pt1 | contig 10632 bp, 9 predicted proteins | sample MGYA00375141_ERZ795057 | MGnify/ENA primary metagenome ERZ795057 (study PRJEB30186, sample SAMN05720163) | activated sludge metagenome | isolation source: Anaerobic digester | place: Hong Kong | collected 2015-01-26 ... | reverse complement strand
CAGTAGAAGAATCGAAGTTAAGTAAGCTCCAGTTTATTAATACATTTCCTCTTGGATATAAGTGGGGAAGGAACTTTATATGGGGAATAAACCTGAATGGCAGGACTTTGTGCAATATTATAATGAAATACAACAATATCCTCTTCTCACTCGTCAAGAGGAATATGACCTGGCAAAACGATACCAAGGTGGCGATGAAACTGCCGGATCAAAGATCATCCAGTCTAATCTCAGATTTGTTGTGAAGGTGAGTAAGAAGTACTTCTATTCCGGTCATGATCATCTCGAGTTGATACAGGAAGGCAATGTTGGGCTGATCAAGGCCTTGAACAAGTATGATCCTGACCGTGGTGTCCCCTTTGTTTACTATGCAGTCTGGTGGATAGAGGCATACATAAAGACTTTTGTGGAGAAGACCGGAAAAACCAGTACAGGTTCTCTTCGTCACGCCAGAAATTTATTTTCGCTGGATGAGAACCTCGCCTCCGACAGCACCTGCAATGTCCCATGGATCGACTTTCTTGCCGAGATGATCGATCCGGAGAGTTTGTACTGCAGCAAGGAGAGCATATACAAGACTTCTGTCATGATCCAATCATGTCTTTCGCAACTTTCGAAAAGGGAAGTCACCGTCCTCAAACATCGTTACTTCATTGATCCGCCAGTGGGACTCAAGGAGATCGGTATCAAGCTCGGAGTGAGCAAGGAACGCGTCAGACAGATCCAGCTCCAGTCCATGAAACGACTGAAAAAAATATTGAAAACTGAAATTGGTTTCAGATTTCAATCCGTTGTGTTCGAAGATTATCCTTCTCAAGGGTCCTGCCAGGCTATGCTTATGGGCAGGCCATTGGGCTGGAATTAATTATGTACATTGAGATAATCAATGAAATCTTTAAATCTGCATGGTCCATTGCGTTGTCTATCCTGTCCATTATTATCTCCAGTAATATAATTATACACAACGAATGTCCTGAGTTTTAATGGTATCACAATATTATGGGGCTCATGGGTGAGGAGATCCAGCATATCGGGTTTTCAATAAACGGAAACGATCAACAGACACTATAATCTTTCTCTCCCAACTATGATCCAGCCCTCGTTTCTCTTTTTGATCACAATTAGTGGCAGGAGACATGACTATGGAAGATCAAGTAAAAACAAGAGAACAGCTCGAATCTGAACTGGCCGTGGCCCGAGAGAGTATCGCTCTTCTGGAAATAAAGGCATCCGAGTTTGTGCAGATAACTGAAACCCTAGAAACCGCACGTCAGGAGGCTGTCAATGAGAGAAACCGTCTCGAAGCCGTCATGCAGGCCCTACCTGTGGGTGTAGCCATATTGGACAGGCAAGGGGGAATAATTCATTTGAACAGCACCTATAGGGAAATATGGGGCGATCCAGAGCCATCTGCAAAAGACATCGATGATTATGAGAAGTTCAAGGCATGGTGGATAGATACAGGAGGGCTCGTCAGGCCGGAGGAATGGGCTTCCGCACAAGCTGTGAGTAAGGGGGTTACCGTTGTCGATCAGGAAATGGAAATAGAGTCTTTTGATGGAACCCGGAAGTTTGTCCTGAACAGTGCGGCCCCGGTCTTTGATTCAAATCACAAAGTCATAGGGAGCGCCGTTGCCATCCAGGACATCACCCGGCACAGGAATTCCGAGGCTGAAATCATCCATCGTGCCGCAGAACTGGAGGCGGTATTCCAGGCCCAGAACGATGCCATCCTCATCTACGACACCGGGATGAACGTGCTCCGTGCCAATCCATCGTTCCTCAGTACATACGGCTTCGACCCGGTCGGACTCAACGTCAGGGACATAATAAAAAGAACATCGTGCAGGCTGCTGGACGGTAATCCCCTCATATTGGATGATCAGCCTACTCCAAGAGCGCTGCGGGGCGAGAGAACCACCGGTTCCTACTTCTTGGTTACCAGGGAGGACGGGTCCGACATGGTCGTAGAGACTACATCGGGGCCCATGCTTGAAGGAGATCGTATAACCGGCTCGGTTACCGTGTGGCATGATATAACGGAGCTGAACCGTGTCAGGGAGTCGTTGCAGCTGAGCGAAGCCAGGTTCAGGCTCCTCTCCGAGACGGCAGGCAGGCTGCTTGCATCCGAGGATCCGCAGAAGATAGTAGAAGACCTGTGTACAAAGGTAATGGAACATCTCGACTGCCAGGTATTCTTCAATTTTCTCGCAGATGAGCATGCAGGACGCCTCCGCCTGAACGCCTGCTCAGGGATTCGCGAAGAAGATGCTCGCGCGATTGAATGGTTGGACTATGGTATCGCCATCTGCGGCTGTGCTGCTCAACAAGGAAGCCGCATCATCGTCGAGGATATTCTTGGCTCCGAAGAGCCAAGGGCCGAGTTGGTGAAGTCTATGGGGGTCCAGGCATATTGTTGCCACCCGCTTATAGCCGGGGGAAAGACGATCGGGACCCTCTCGTTCGGTACCAGGACGAGAACATCATTCTCAACTGATGAGATAACGGTCATGAAGACCGTGGCGGACCAAGTCGCTATAACCATTGAACGCATAAGGATCATGAATGATTTGGATGTGAATCTTGCAAAGTTTCGTGTGCTCTTCGAATCGTTCCCCCTTGGTATTTCGATAACGGACAGGGATGGAAAAATTATTGAGAGCAATCGTGAGTCTGAACGTCTTCTAGGGCTCTCCAAGGACGAGCACGAGAAAAGGGTTATCACGGGAGATAAGTGGAAGATTATCAGAACGGACGGCACCGACATGCCCGATGATGAATATGCAAGCGTCATCGCATTGAAGGAAGGATGCCTGGTCGAAAATGTGGAGATGGGCATTGTAAAGGGTCATAAAGACGTAACCTGGATCAATGTCACTGCTGCGCCGATACCCCTGGAAGGATATGGCATCGTCATAACCTATGGGGACATCACGAAGCGCAGGATGATGGAAGAGGCCCTCAGGAAGAGCGAAGGACGTTATCAAGAGTTGTTTAATGTCATGAACGAGGGATTTGCCCTGCATGAGATCATCTGCGACGACACTGGCAGGCCCTGTGACTACCGGTTCCTTGACATGAACCCGGCCTTTGAAAGACTCACCGGATTCAGGAGAGAAGAAGTCCTGGACAGGACCGTCACCGAAATCCTGCCACAGGAGGCCTCACAGTGGATAGAGATCTACGGGCCTGTAGCACTTGAAGGAGAGCCAGTCCATCTGGAAAGCTATTCTCCGGGGCTTCAGCGGTATTTCGAGATCTTCTGCTACCGCCCCACACTAGGCCAGTTTGCCGTCATGTTCATGGACATCACCCAAAGGAAGAAATCCGAAGAGAAACTATTAATCTACCAGGATGAATTGGAAAAGATGATATTTGAAAGGACTGTAGAGCTTGAGGATAGAAACAGGCAGCTCATAGACGAGATCGCCGAGCGCGAAAAAATTGAGCATACCCTAAGGATAGCTGGAGATTACAACAGGAGTCTGATTGAAGCCAGCCTGGATACTTTAGTAACGATAGATGCGGACGGCAGAATAACAGACGTGAACAGGGCCACGGAGAAGGTAACCGGTTATACCAGGGTGGAGCTTATCGGTACTGATTTTTCCGATTATTTTACAGAACCCGACTTTGCCAGGGCAGTGTACAAGAAGGTTTTCAATGATGGTCTCGTGCAGGACTACCCTCTTAATATTCGCCATCGTGACGGAAAAACCACGCCGGTCCTCTACAATGCAGCAGTGTACCATGACCAGGCGAGAAAAGTCCTTGGTGTGTTTGCCGCTGCCCGAGACATTTCCAGACTCAAAAAGGCTGAAGGTGATGCGTCGAGGCTTGAGGCCGAACTCCTGAAAGCGCAGAGGATGGAGGCGCTGGGAAAGCTGGCCGGAGGTATCGCGCATGACTTCAACAATGTGATCCAGCCTATTCTCATCAATTCCGAGCTATTAATGGATATGGTGCAACCAGAAAGTCTGGAACGACAATATCTGAGAGAAATCATAGATGCCGCTTTACTGGGCAGGAATCTTATCACACAGATCAAAATGTTCGGTTCGGGGAAAAATTCCCCTCTCAAAACTATCTTTCTCTGTCCCGTGGTGAAGGATGCCATCGCCATGATGAAAAGAACCATACCTCCCCGTATCAAGCTGCGTCAGTGGGTGCCATCGGCGGACTATTGTGTCAATGCAGATCCGACCCAGATCCATCAGCTGATCCTGAACCTCAGCAACAATGCGGTCCAAGCCATGCATACGGGCGAGGGATTTATCGGGGTCTCGCTCAAAGAGACCGCTATCTCCTCGTACACACAAGCCCATGTGGCTGACCTGAATCCGGGGAAATACCTCAAGCTGACCATTCGCGACACTGGTGCCGGAATAAGTCCGGATATCATGGAAAAGATTTTCGATCCCTTCTTCACGACCAGGCATTCTGGAAAAGGCACCGGGCTCGGACTTGCCGTTGTCTATGAAGTGGTCAAGAATATGAATGGTTCGATCATCGTAAACAGTGAGGTCGGGAAAGGAACCAGATTCGATATCTATATGCCCCTGCATAAAATCCTGATGGCGCAGGTTCCACAGCAAATGAAGGAACCCGCCGGCCTTGGAACAGGTCATGTTCTGCTCGCCGACGACAACATCGGCGACCTGAACAGTATTCATCACCTGCTTCAGCATCTCGGGTACCGGGTAACATCGTCCTCTGACCCCGGGGAGGCATTAAATCTCTTCAGGAACGAGCCTGATACGTTTACCCTGGTGGTCACCGATCAGGTAATGCCGAGAATGAGGGGGCACGAACTGGCCGCGCAGGTAAGACTCATAAAAGAAGATATACCAATTGTTATCTGCTCTGGATCAGAAGAATGCCTACGTGAACTGCAGGGAAGGGACCTCTCCAGAACGGAATTGCTTCACAAACCCTTTTCCCGATCCCAGCTGAAGGATGCCATCAGGCGTGCCCTCGATTCAGGAAGCTTTACTTCATCATGAAAAAATAATAGTATATGCAACTGCCCATGGATAATCAGGAAAAGATCCTCATTATCGATGATGACAGCTTGGTATGCAACTCGATCGCCAATGTCGCGAGTTCCCTTGGTTATCGTGCATCAACCACCTTGAGTTTGAGGGAAGGCCTCGATGCACTCGATGCCGATAGATACGATATCGTGTTCCTCGACATCCACATGCCTGATGGGAACGGCATCGATGCGCTCCCACTGTTCATTCAAAATACCGCCAGGCCTGAGGTCATCATCATCACAGGATACAGCGACCCTGAATTGGTCGAGGCCGCGCTGTCCAGAGGAGCCTGGGATTACATTGAGAAACCTTTTTCAAAAAACGATCTTGCCCAGCTCCTCAAAGATGCCGTCCTCTACCGTGAAGCTGGAAAGGTTCCAGCGGCTCCCATCGATTTTGAGAAAGAGGGAATATATGGGAAGAGTCCCGGAATGAAAGAATGCCTGTCGCTCCTTGGTAAAGCCGCCAGGAGCGATGCCAATGTCCTTCTCTGCGGAGAGACCGGGACAGGCAAGGAGCTCTTCGCCAGGGCTATCCACAACTATTCTACACGGGCCGGGAACGACTTTATCGTCATTGACTGTGCCGCCATCCCGCCGACCTTGGTGGAAAGCATCCTCTTCGGCCACGAGAAGGGGGCATATACTGGTGCTGACAGGGCTCATGCGGGCCTTGTCAGCCAGGCCAACAATGGCACCCTATTTCTAGACGAAGTGAGCGAACTGCCCCTTGCCACACAGAAGATATTCCTGCGCATCCTGCAGGAAGGTCGCTTCAGGCCAGTGGGAAAGTCTAGCGAGGTCGAGAGCGATTTCAGGATCATATCTGCCACTAACAGAGACCTGGACCGGATGGTGGAAGAGAACAGCTTCAGGAAAGATCTCCTCTTCAGGCTCAAGTCCGTTACTATCACCATACCTCCCCTGAGAGACCGCACCGAAGACATCATAGAACTGGCAAACGTATTTATGCAAAGGCTCTCGGAACGATCAGGCATGAAGACAAAGCAAATGAGCACTGCATTCTGTGACGTCATCATGCAATATCCTTGGCCAGGGAATGTCAGGGAGCTTATCCACGCAATCGACGGCGCTCTTGCCGTGGCCCATGAAGCATCTGTTCTCGTTCCCAGGCATCTTCCCAGACACATCCATGTCCAGGGTAAGCAGCAGAGCAAGGCTTGCCAAAGGGGTTCCGGAAGGAAAACAGAAGATAAATTGAGCGGAGATAATCCACCGAACTTCAAGCAGGTTCGTGAGCATGCTCTCGCTGAAATCGAAAAGGAATACCTGAGTAAGCTGATGAGCCTTCCTCACGCCAGCATCGAAACGGCCTGCAAAATATCAGGCCTGTCACGGTCACGTCTCTATGCACTGCTCAAGAAACACGGCATATCCTGAACTTTCTCCATCACTAAGAAAGACATGGTATTTCGTATAGGTCATTATTCATGGCTCATGGAAGACATAGTTCGAACAAATCGTCAGAGAATGCAGAGAAAACCCATCATCTGGACTCAAATCCTTCGATCAGTTCACACACAATGGTGCATCAAATTTAAAGAAGCCTATCTGAGAATACTGAGCTATCCTCTGTACTGTCCTGATCGGCGGGACAAATCCTTTAATACAGGATTCTTCATGGCTGTTCTGTTCCAGGCTACCAGATAACATATTGATATCATTGATCCTGCATAAATATTGTGTGGTGGCACGGCTATTGAATACCATTGCCCGACAGGTCGCGAACGTAATCATAAGAACCTGCCATCTTGAATCGCATGATCACGTATGAAGCTTTCTTTTTATCAGTTGTGAAGGGAGACTAATATGCATCATCAAGATATCAATCATGATTATCATATCTTTACCTGTTGTTTTCCAGGTTGTCACGAGATCATCCCCGTTGAGTCCTATCCATCATCAACCAGTTCATCCATCAGCATGGCCTATCTGCAGCATGAAGGTGTGGGACTGAGCCAGGATCTCGTGGCCGTGGATGTTACCTGTCCATACTGCCGCCACACAAACCATTTTCAAATGAAGGACAGGATCAGGTCAATAAGCAGAAAGGAATACCAGGAGTTCAGTAATGCAGTGCAGTCTAAGATGTCACTTATGCGGGTTGTCTACAGGATACTGCAAAGCACGCACGATATATGAAAAATCCAATGAGCCAGGAATGCAGAGCCACCCTCCATACAGGAATATGGATGAGCATGATCCCAGAAAGCGTTACCCCCTATGTATCAGGGGAGGGTCCCCATTACCCTCCCCTTTCTTTTCAAAAGAGGAGACATGTATGATAATAAAACCTGCCTTTTGGGTCATTTTTATTGTTATTTTCATACTACCTTCAAATTATGCTGGTGCCACCATTATCAAACTTGGAGATGAGATTCCTGCCTTCATGAACACACTCATGCCTCATACAGAAACCTTTCTCAGCGGCATGTCTCATCATTATGTCGGTATGACATGGAATTTGAATGGGCATGTGAAGAACAAGGGAGTTATCCGACAAGTTTCTGACCAGAGAGTCTTTACATTGTACGGTATCCAAGATAACGGCTCGTTTCTTTTACAGTCAGAAGAATACCAGGCCAGCGGCTCATCTCCGGTTCCGGAACCATCGACGCTCCTTCTTCTTGGTTCCGGCTTGGTGGGACTGGCAGGAATCCTCAAGAACGCTGGAAGACAACCAAATCATGATGTTAACTACACAGCAAGGTTAAGACCTGGTTCTTCTCAGCCCTCTGTCTCGAAATGATGGAATCATGATGGCTAATAATCTTACACATATCAATGGGCTTGGTGAACTAATGCACCAACTCGGGCAGGTACCCCCTCTCACCAGGGAAGAAGAACATGATCTCGCAATCCGTCTAAAAGAACAGGGTGATCACAAAGCCGAGGAAATTCTTATAACAGCAAATCTGAGAAACGTCATGTGGATAGCCATGGATTATGCCGGATATGGCCTGCCCCTTGAGGATATATTCCAAGAGGGATCCATAGGCCTGATGATTGCAGTAAGAAAATTTGATCCGTATAAAGGATGCCGGGTCATGACCTATGCAAAATGGTGGGTCAAGGCAATGATCCATGACCATATTTTCAGGTTTTTCTCCCAGGTCAGACTCAGCTCGACCAAGCTGCATAGGATGCTCTTTTATAAGCTGAATCAAATAGAAGCGGCGCAGGAGCTCGTGGACAAATCAGTCAGCGAGCAGTCATGGACCCTTTCCCGGTACTTCGATGCTGATCCTATGGAGATAGAGGAAATCGTGACGAGGCTCACAAACAGGGATAAGTCCCTGGACAACCACATAGCTGAGGGGAGCGATGCGAGCTTTCTGGATTATCTTGCCGACACCATGTCAAACCCTGAGGAGAGGATCATGGACTCCCAACGGACAACCCTTGTAAAGGAAAAGCTGCATACAGCCATGGATAACCTGACACCAAGGGAGCAGCACATCATGAAACACCGTATCATGGCCGACCGGCCGGACACCCTGGAAGTCATCGGGAACATGTATGCCATATCCAAGGAACGGGTACGTCAGATCGAGAATCATTCCAAACTCAAACTGAAGAAGGCCCTTGCCCCGAGCATAGAACTCATGATGCCTTTGTAAGGAGAGAATTCAATGGAAAATCAGTTGGAAGATATGCTCACAGAGCTTCTGAATCTGCAGCAAAGAATGGATGATATATACATGAAGTGTCTTGCTGACAGTACAATGACCCTTAATATACCAATTTGGTTCACTTCGTCCGCTTGTACACCGCTATCTTGTCTGCAAGGGAACCATTCATTGTCTTTGAAATCCAGCCTTTTATTATAAGGTGATATTTTCAGAAAAGAGATTTTTGAACCCTAATTAGTTAAGGGAAGGCACTGGATGAGTATGACTCATAGGACTCCATATGACCACCTGGATTAATACTTTTGAGACAAGGAATACACAGAACTCGGACTTAGTGAAGACATTATCCCAACAACCAGGATCCTGGTTCATGCATATCGAAGCGGTTAAGTGCTAAGGCATATGCGGTTGAGCTTATGGAGGCCATCAATCAGTGATGGATCAACTGAGTTCCCAAAAATCTAGATAAGATTATAACTACTAGTTCTGGTAGGTTCCAGAAAAACATAAAATCACGGAGGTGATTATCATGAGAAATATTCTCATAAAGGGACTGATGGTCATATTGTTTGTTTTACCTTCAGCCACCGGACTTGCAACTGATTCAGAATATGAACGTGCGACCTTTGCAGGTGGTTGTTTCTGGTGTATGGTGCATCCTTTCGATCAGCTCCCTGGAGTGAAAGAGGTTATCTCGGGTTATACCGGTGGGCATACCGTCAACCCCACCTATGAGGAAAACTCAACAGGTACAACAGGCCATGCCGAGGCCGTCCAGATAACCTTTAACCCGGCGAAGATTTCGTATGAGGACTTGCTCGAGGTGTTCTGGAGACAGATAGACCCGACCGATGTTGGAGGTCAGTTTGTTGACAGGGGAAACCAGTATAGGAGTGCCATCTTCTACCACAATGATGAGCAGAAGAGACTTGCTGAAGAGTCCAGGGATAAGCTCGCAAAGTCCGGTAGGTTCAAAAAGCCCATTGTAACCGAGATTGTAAAAGCAGGGCCATTTTATAGGGCAGAAGAATATCACCAGTATTACTACAAGAAGAACCCCATCCGGTATAAGTACTATAGGTATAGATCTGGGCGTGACCAATTCCTTGACAAGGTCTGGGGAAAAGATAGGGAATATGTGCCTCGAAAAGCAGGAACTGATTCGTTTGTTAAGCCAAGCGAGGAAGTTCTGAAAAAGAAGCTCACGGAGATGCAATTCAAGGTCACCCAGGAAGATGGAACTGAACCGGCCTTTAACAATGCCTACTGGAACAACGAGCGCGAGGGCATCTATGTAGATATCGTTTCAGGAGAGCCGCTGTTCAGTTCCAAGGACAAGTATGACTCCGGCACAGGCTGGCCGAGCTTCACCCGGCCTCTGGAACCGGGCAACATAGTGGAAAAGCGGCACTGGGGACTGTTATCCACACGGACAGAGGTCAGGAGCAGACATGCCGATTCTCATCTCGGGGATGTCTTTGATGACGGACCTCCACCTACAGGTCTCCGCTACTGTATGAATTCGGCTGCTATGCGTTTCATACCCAAAGACGATCTGGAAAAGGAAGGATATGGCCAATACCTTAAAATCTTTGGGAAGTAAGGTGAGGTGAACTAATCCCAGTATAATCGGACATCGACACAATGAGATGATTCTCTGTGTCTCTGCAAACTGTGATCTATGTGATATATATGAAGTGTGTCAGTTTAATCAGCAAACCCTGTCCTTTTCCACCCTTGCTTCTGATAGTATCTCATTGTGCCTATGTGACCAGTAATAGTGCCAGAATCCTTGGATGCGAGATAAACAGCAAGTTCTGCCACATCTGCGGGGTCTTTCAGGATGTTTTGTTCTTTGTATTCTATCATTCTGCTGTGGAGTTCTGCGCCCAGAAGATCAGGCCCCATCAATCGGATGTCATTGCCAAGATTCGTATCCATCAA
>ERZ795057.3532-NODE-3532-length-10634-cov-12.701484_pt1 | contig 10634 bp, 10 predicted proteins | sample MGYA00375141_ERZ795057 | MGnify/ENA primary metagenome ERZ795057 (study PRJEB30186, sample SAMN05720163) | activated sludge metagenome | isolation source: Anaerobic digester | place: Hong Kong | collected 2015-01-26 ... | reverse complement strand
CATCCGGGACTCCCCATGGGTGCTGCGGCCATGGCCTATGTCCTGTGGATGAAACACCTCAAGCATAACCCCGCAAACCCGCTCTGGCCCGACAGGGACCGGTTCATCCTCTCGGCCGGTCACGGTTCCATGCTGCTCTATGCACTGCTCCATCTCACAGGATATGACCTGCCTATGTCGGAACTGAAATCCTTCAGACAGTGGGGAAGCAGGACTCCCGGCCACCCCGAAAGCCACGTAACGCCCGGCGTCGAGGTCACCACCGGGCCGCTCGGTCAGGGAATAAGCAATGCCGTAGGCATGGCGATTGCCGAGGCGCACCTGGCAGAGAGATTCAATCGCCCGGACCACGGCATCGTGGATCACCATACCTATGTGCTGGCCGGTGACGGCGATCTTATGGAAGGTGTCGCAGCCGAGGCATGCTCATTGGCGGGGCACCTGGGGCTGGCAAAGCTCATCGTGCTCTACGACAACAACCGGATATCGCTTGCCGGCTCGACGAGGCTGTGCTTCACTGAGGATGTCGCCGCCCGGTTCGAGGCATACGGGTGGCATATCGTTCACATAACCGAAGGGAACAATCCCCCGGTGATCGATCTTGCCATTATCTCCGCACAGCAGGAGACAAAAAAGCCAACACTGATCGTGGTGGATACCATCATCGGTTTCGGCTCTCCCAACAAACAGGATTCCTTCTCGGCCCACGGGTCACCACTGGGAAAGGATGAGCTCAGAAACGCAAAGAGAGAACTTGGCTGGCCCGAGAACGAGGAATTCTACATCCCCGATGAGGTGCTGCATCATTTTCGCACCTCCATTGATACGGGAAGATCGCACGAGGAGAAGTGGCACAGCGCCTTTGAATACTACCGCGAAACGTATCCTGAAGAGGCCATGGAATTCCAGCGGATATTCGCCGGAGAACTCCCTGAGAACTGGGATGAAGGCCTCAGGCGCTCTCTTGCCGAAGACGGCTCCCAGGCAACCAGAAAGTCTTCCGAGATCGTTCTCCAGACCCTTGGAAAGAGGATTCCCGAACTCGTTGGAGGATCGGCAGACCTGAATCCTTCAACCTTTTCCTGGCTGAAGGGCCTGGGGGATTTCCAGTCACCCTCGGTATCACAGCAGGGGGTTCAAGGGGCCGTGGGCGGCGGCTGGGATTACAGCGGAAGGAATATCCATTTCGGGGTTCGGGAGCACGCCATGGGGGCAATTGCCACCGGCATGGCGCTCCATGGCGGGATAATCCCCTATACTGCCACATTCCTGTCGTTTGCAGATTATATGAGGCCCGCCATCCGGCTTGCCTGCCTCTCTCAGATACGCGTCATATACATCTTCACCCATGACAGCATCGGTCTGGGAGAGGACGGGCCCACACACCAGCCTGTCGAGCAGATCATGTCCCTGAGGGTCATACCGAACCTTACCGTGGTCCGGCCTGCAGATGCTCTTGAGACTGCATATGCATGGAGAATTGCTCTCACCCATACCACAGGTCCCACGGCACTGATCCTGACCCGGCAGGGCGTTCCGGTACTTGACAGGGAAAAATACGCTCCTGCGGAACTGGTGGAGCGGGGCGGCTACATCCTGTGGGAATCAGGAAAGGGCATGCCGGATATCATCATCATCGCCACCGGCTCGGAGGTACATATTGCGCTCGATGCCGCAGAAATGCTTGCTGCCAAAGGCATAACTGTCAGGGTGGTTGCCATGCCGAGCTGGGATCTCTTTGACAGACAGGATGATGACTACCGGCAGACGATCCTGCCAAAAGAGGTGACCGCCCGCATAGCAGTGGAGGCAGGGATTACCCTGGGATGGGAACACTATATCGGGCTCGAGGGTGAGGCTGTGGGTATGAAGGGCTTCGGGGCCAGCGCGCCGGCAGAGGTGCTTTTTGATAAATTCGGCATCACGAAGGACCATGTGGTGCAAACCGCCCTGGATGTCCTCCACAAATGCACGAAGGGGTGAGGCGAAGAGCCGGCAGCGAAGAGATGGAAAATTTCATAAAGAGACTTGTGGTTCCATTCATGAATCTTGTAAGGTATAGAGGTCATCTATTTTTAACTATTTTACGAAAAGGAGCACTATCATGACCAAACTCCACGAACTGGCCGACATCGGGCAGGCCATATGGTTCGACTTCATCAGACGATCACTCATCACCTCCGGTGAGCTGCAGTCTCTCATTGACCAGGGAATACGCGGGGTCACCTCAAACCCCTCGATCTTCGAGAAGGCCATTGCCGGGAGTAATGACTATGATGGTGATCTGAAAGACCTGGTTCAGAAGGGCAAATCAATCGATGAAATCTACGAGGAGCTTACCCTCTGGGATATCGCCCAGACCGCAGATCTGTTCAGGGGAGTCTACGAAGAGACCAAAGGTCTGGACGGATATGTAAGCCTCGAAGTGAGCCCTGCCCTTGCCTACGATACCGATCGCACCATCAGTGAAGCCAGGAGGCTGTTTACAACATTGAACCGTCCCAATGTGATGATAAAGGTACCGGCGACAAAGCAGGGCATTCCCGCAGTCGAAACCCTCATAGGAGAGGGAGTCAATGTCAACGTCACCCTGTTGTTTTCCGTGAAATACTACGAGGAGGTGGCACTGGCATACCTTGCAGGGCTCGAGAAGCTCGCAGCAAGCGGAGGTGACCTCGGCAAGGTGGCATCGGTTGCCTCCTTCTTTGTGAGCAGGGTCGACACCTCGGTTGATGCGGCCCTTGACAGGATCGGCACCAATGAGCTGCAGGGAAAAATCGCCACTGCCAATGCCAAGATCGCTTACGATATCTTCCACCGGGTATTTTCAGGGCCCCGATGGGAACAGCTCGCAGCAAAGGGGGCAAAGGTACAGAGACTCCTGTGGGCTAGCACGGGAACAAAGAATCCCGACTATTCCGATACACTCTATGTGGACGGGCTTGTCGGGGCACACACGGTCAATACCCTGCCGCCAGCCACACTTCAGGCCTACCTCGATCATGGGAAAGTACATGCTACCCTGGATGAGGGTATCGATGAGGCCCGCGATCAGGTGGACAGGATTGCAGAGCACGGCATCGATCTCGATGCCATAACCGACAAGCTGCTCAAAGACGGTGTTGACGCATTTGCAAAATCCTTTGAATCGCTCATGAGCAGCATTGGAGAGAAAAGCAAGGAGTTCTGATGTCACATCCCTGCCGGATAACGGAGAACCTGGGAGTATACCGGGATGTCGTGGATACGGCTCTTAAAAAGCTCGACGATCATCATATCGTCTCCCGTATATGGAGACACGATCATACGGTATGGAAACCGTCTCCGGCAGAGATCACAAACCGGCTCGGATGGCTCACCATTGCGGAAGTAATGCGCGAGAACATCCCTGATATCATCGCCTTCACCGATGATATCCTCTCCAGGGGCTATACCCATGCACTGCTCCTTGGTATGGGTGGATCATCCCTGGCCCCCGAGGTTCTCCGCAAAACGTTCGGCGTGAAGGATGGATACCTGGACCTTGCGGTACTGGACAGTACCGACCCGGATGCAGTTACAGCCGCGGCAGCACGCCTCGATCCTGAGAAAACCCTCTACATCGTCTCCACGAAATCCGGCACCACTACCGAGACCCTGTCATTCTTCAGATTCTTCTACAATCTTGCCGCAAAAACGATCGGAAAAGAAAATGCAGGAAGGCATTTCATCGCCATAACCGACCCTCAGACACCTCTTACGGCCATGGCGGAAAAACTGCACTTCTTGAAGACCTTCATAAACGAACCGACTATCGGCGGGCGCTATTCTGCCCTGTCCTATTTCGGGCTTGTACCTGCCGCACTCATGGGGATCGATATCAGCCTTGTTCTGGAGCGGGCAATGACCATGGTCGAAGACTGCAGGCTGGAAAACAGCTCAGGCGCCAGGCTGGGTGTTGTCCTGGGTGAGATGGCGAAGTCCGGCAGGGACAAGGTGACGTTTATTCTCTCCAGGAAGATTGAACGCTTCGGCGACTGGGTTGAACAGCTCATTGCGGAAAGCACCGGCAAGGAAGGCAGGGGGATTGTCCCGGTTGTTGACGAACATATCGGATTCCCCGGACTGTACAAGGACGACCGGCTCTTTATCCACATGACTCTCAACGACGACGAAACATATGATGACAGGCTCAGAGAGCTTGAGAAGGGAGGGCATCCCGCCGTGCATATCAACCTGCACGATCGCTACGATCTGGCCGGACAGTTCTTCCTCTGGGAGATGGCCACCTGCATTGCCGGGCATCTCCTCGGCATCAACCCCTTTGACCAGCCCGATGTGGAGTCTGCCAAGGTCCTTTCAAAGCAAGCAGTAAACGAGTTCAAGGAAAAAGGGGCCCTGCCTGTGCAGACCCCGGTTCTCTGCGAGTTCAACACCTCCGTGTACGGCGATCTCAAGGCAGACAGCCTGAAAGAGGCCATCATGACTTATCTCGATACCATCCAGGACGGCTCCTATGTCGCCATCCAGGCATACCTGCAGCCGACTGATGAAACCAGTGCCGCCCTGCAGTATCTCCGCATGAAGATCCGGGACACCTATCAGGTGGCAACCACCCTGGGATATGGCCCGCGCTTTCTGCATTCCACCGGCCAGCTCCATAAGGGGGATGCGGGCAGTGGGATCTTCATTCAAATCACATCGGATAATCTCCACGATGTGCCAATCCCCGAAGAGGCAGGATCAGATGTTTCATCCATAGGATTCGGCGTACTGAAAACCGCCCAGGCGTTAGGTGACTGGCAGGCTCTCAGAAATGCAGGACGAAACATGATCCGCTTGCATCTGGATACCGATGACACCTCCGGCACCATAGGGCATATTGCCGATCTTATCGGGTGACCTGTCATGATACCGATAGCCTCAGAGCACCTTATAACGGATTGATCATCGTCCTATTTCCTTCATTATCAGTGTTTGCAAAGATGCGAACAGATCTGTTTCTTATGTACGGGGATACCGCATCACTCCAATGTATGTAGCTTACCGTCTAACCTGCATGGCCAGCTGGCCACAACGAAGGATGAATAAGTAATCGGTTTGTTTCAGCTGCCTGTATGATGTTCTAAGGTTTTTATTCTGGATTCTGAATTTAAGGATACTGGCTTCTCCTTTCATATAAGACATTCTGGCTCCTATTTTCATATAAACCTCTTGTAGTACGGACTGCTTCGGCTATATTTTACTGTATCCTTGGATACACCGGACACTGTACCCAAAAACACCGATCACCCTGGAGACCGCACCTATCAGACTGGAAAAGGAGGAGGTAGTATGGTCAGTTACGATTATGATCTCGGGATAATCGGCGGAGGAGCTGCAGGGCTCACCGCTGCTGCAGGTGGCGCCCAGTTCGGCGCAAAGACCGTTCTCATTGAGAAATCCGACAGACTCGGCGGTGACTGTCTGCATTACGGATGCGTTCCTTCCAAAACGCTCATCCGCACAGCAGGGGTCTGGGCTCAGACAAGGCGCGTACAGGAGTTCGGTCTCCCTGAGATATCACTGCCCCCGGTGGATCTGGGCAGTGTCATGGACCGGGTTGCATCGGTCATCGACACGATCCAGCACCATGATTCCCCGGAGAGATTCTGCAGACTCGGCGCAGAGATACTCTTCGGCTCCCCTGTTTTTGCAGATGACCATACGGTCGAACTCGATGGATCGAGGATATCGGCAAAGAGCTGGGTCATTGCCACGGGGTCGAGCCCTGCCCTGCCCAGGATTGACGGCCTGACGGACGTTCCGTGCTGGACAAACGAAACCGTATTTACCCAGAGAACCTTGCCCACAACACTCATTGTCCTGGGAGGCGGCCCTATCGGGCTCGAGATGTCACAGGCCTTCAGCAGGCTGGGTTCAAAGGTCATTGTTGTGGAATTCATGGACCAGATCCTGGGGCCTGAAGATGCCGATATGGCGGAGATACTCAGGAAACGTCTCGTGGATGAGGGGGTGACGATCCATACAAACACCCGGGCAATAAAGGCTGCGACGAAGGACGGGGACATTGAACTCACCGTTGGCCCTGCACAGGGGGAAGGCACCACCCGGGTTCTCAAAGGCGATGCTCTCCTGATAGCCGCCGGCAGGAAACCGAATATTGAGGGGCTCGGTCTCGATGCCGCCGGAGTGAGTTTTACCCCGCGAGGAATCCCCACCAATGAACGGATGAAGACAAACATCGCGCACATCTATGCATGCGGCGATGTGAACGGACAGCTGCCCTTTACCCACGTGGCAGGATACGAAGGTGGCATTGCATTGAGCAATGCGGTCCTGCATCTGCCCAGAAAGGCAGATTACAGCAAGGTTGGCTGGTGTACCTACACTGACCCTGAGGTAGCGAGCATCGGGCTGAATGAGAAACGCGCGAAGCATGAAGGGGTAGACTACCATGTTATCGAAGAACTCTATGAGGACAACGACCGGGCACAGGCTGAGGGTGAACCGACAGGCAAGATCAAGATGCTCGTGAGCCCCCGGGGGAAGCTGCTGGGCTGCCAGATCATCGGCGCCCATGCCGGAGAACTCATCCACGAATGGATCATTGCCCACAGCGCAGGGGTAAAACTCTCCACCATAGCAGGCGCGGTCCATGTATACCCGACCATCTCGGAGATATCGAAACGGGTGGCAGGGGATCTGTTTGCATCGAAGATATTCTCAGAAAAGACCAGGACTATGCTGCGTTTGCTGTTCAATCTCAAAGGTCGGGCATGCAGCCTCCCGGAAGAAGAATGATTCTATCTGTGTACAGTCTGCCCGGAATGGCTGGACAAGACTTTGTAACTTCCACAGAAGTCTTCGTGATCCCGGAAGAGGAAAAGCTCTCGCTCAGTGAGATCCTCCGCTGGTACGAAGCGGACTTCTGCGGCAGAACAGGAATTATCGACTTTATATTCGACTATCTCGTGGATGAAAAGCTCAGAGAAGTCATCCGGCACAACTCATCATCTCTGAGACTGGAATATCCGGACTATGACCGGAACCTGAACCGGTAAGTTGATGGATGTTATCAACCGCTGCTACAGATCAGCCGTATCTTGAATTCCAGCAGCATTTCCCTCTCTGCCTTTCAAAAGCAGAGAGGACTTTGCGGACAAATCCTTAAGGAGTATGGTCACGGAGTTACCTCTCGAAGCGTATTCTCCCCCTCAAGCCTGACATACGGTTTGAGCTGATCGATGTAGGTATACCAGAATCCCTTTACCTTGATGAGGTCATCCACATCTGCGAACGGTCCGTTCGCCTCCCGGTATGCAATGATGTTCTCTGCCATTTCCTTAGACATATCAGGTAACATGATCAGTTGTTCATATGTTGCAGTGTTTATATTCAAATATCCCGCATACTGCTTGTAGGGCTCTTCCCCCTGAAGGACACTTCCAAGAAAAAGGCCCATCAGCAGAAGCGATATTGAACCTATAATAATCCTCTTCATGTTTCACCTCCTGGTAGATACTTTTCTCCTCGTCACAAAAGAACCCGTACAAATCAATACGGTCCCATCACCTCCTTTATCTTTGCGACAATCGAAATGATTCCACGGTTAAAAAGACATACTCATATATGCAGCGAATCATGCACTCCACGTCATCACACCCAGGTTGATTAAATATAATCCCTGTTAAGGGAAAGTCAATGTCTTGATTTCAATATTTGTTTTTACGAAAAAGTCTCACGGCCCTGCCAGCCTCAATCGATGTATCATTCAAATTCAGAATCGTCTCGCAACACCCGTTTTAGGAAAAATTCATTCTTACGACGTTCTGGGTACTGAATATGTTATTCACCCGGTTCAGGTATTCCTTTGCCTGAAATGGCTTCCGGATATACCCATCCACGAGATTATCGTCGAAAAACTGCTGCAGTTCCTGTATCCCGGCATGTGCAGAGCAGATGAGGACTTTGATGTGGGGATATTTCTGTTTCACGATCTCGATGAACCTGTATCCATTCATCCCCGGTCGATGAATATTGGTTGATATGAGGTCAATATTGCCCTTTTTATTCTCTATGACCTGGAGGGCCGTGTCACTCGAGGGATGGGTAAGTACCTCGAGGGCATATTCGGGCAGGCCATTGGTGAGTATTGCCCGGATAAATGACCTGACATCCCTGTTTTCATCAACGACGAGAACAATCTTTTTCCTTTTTAACGACATAACCCCACTTTTGTAAGTACTATAGAGACTGGTCGGGGTTTTGAAAAGTCTATAAAAGTATTTTTTCTAAAGACTGTGATGTTTTACTGATTGGTATTTTATCCCGATGGTCGCTTCCATCAGACCGGTATAGGATGCTCCGCAGATCTCTTTCTTTCTTTTGAGGTAATGCGGCAGATCCCGGGCAAAGGTATCCTCGGCCTCATCCCCCCACAACAGATCACCGCTGTATGGACTCCGATGGTACGATTCCCGAATCTTAAAGGAAAAATCAGGGATGCTGCTCAATTTCATGGTTATTTCCGCAACACAATTTACCGGGCTCATCATATCAAAGAACACATTACCGATAAATTTCTCATCAATCATGATCAGACAGGGATAAAGTGAATGCTCATGAATGAGGACATACCAGTTTTCCTCGCTGTCCTTTTTTACCTCAACATCACTCACGCCCATATCCAGCAAGTGTTGTTTGATTTTTTTTGCCAGCTCTTTTCTTTCCATCTTCTAAATCCTCCTGGGTTCTCCGGACAGATACATCATTGTCACCACATCTTCATCAGATGACATCACTGTGCAACAGGGTGGGACATGTGCATTGTATTCGTTTTAAAACGATCGAGTCATTAAGTGCGTGGAAAAGGATGTTCATGTTCTTTCACGATAATCTAATGAATATTTGCGCGATAAATTCTATTGAAGACGGCTGGGCATGTCTTAAAGCGCCCTGAACTGATTCTATCACTTGTACAAAGAGTCCTTTCCTGAATATGCGTTCCTGTCAGATGTGTCGACCGCACATGTCCCACGTAGGATAGTAACGTGTAATAGTTATTTATCTTTCTATCTCTTTATACCGGTCTCCTTTCCTTTCTTTTTTGCCGGATACAACATATTGATAAGGCCAATACAAGCCAAAGGGGATAAAAACTCTCATCAATACATGTGTAGTGTAGTATAGAAATAACGGCCCTGCCTGATAAGTCAATAGAGGTGGGAAGAATACCTGCAGTTCATGAGGGACAGACCGGATCTGTTGCCTCAGCAGGCAATATGGAGTAGATAAGAACCGAGATGGATGATCAAAAAAGAATACTTCTGCACACATGCTGTTCGGTTTGTGCCACATCACCCGTGGAACGCCTGCTGTCCCAGGGATATGATGTTTCCATGTTCTTCAGCAACTCAAATATCTTCCCCAGACAGGAATATGAAGTGCGTCTGCAATCAGCCAGGAAACTTGCCGGGCTGCTGGACATCCGGCTCATCGAAGACGTGTATGATCACGAGTCGTGGCTGCACCATATCGAGGGTCTGGAGAATGAGCCCGAGAGGGGAAAGCGCTGCATAAAATGTTTTGAATACAACCTGAGAAGAGCATACATCAAGGCGCAGGAGCTCCATATCCCCAGCTTTACCACAACACTCAGCGTGAGCCGTCATAAGCCGTCCAAGGTTATTTTCAGTGTTGGTGAAAGGTTCCGGGGCTTCATACCCATAGATTTTAAAAAACAGGACGGTTTCACCCAGAGCATGGCATTGAGCAGACAATACGATCTCTACCGGCAGAACTACTGCGGTTGTGAGTTCAGCATGCGCTCAGCTGCCAGGTGATACACAGTCCTTCCTGAACTGTTACGTACTGATTTCCAGGTAATGGTCTTCGTTTATAAAGGCGGGATTGAATCGTCTCCAGGGCAGCCCTGTACCACACCCAGGTATTGCCGAACAGGGCCACCCTGCACTGCTGCATCGTATATTTATTCTTCTGGCTTTTCAGGCTCTTTTTCTTCCGCTTTCCCGGCAGCTTCATCCGGCACAGGTTCCGTCTCTTTGGCAGCTGCGGCCTCGGCGGGCTTTTTCTTGGCCTCTTTCTTTTCAGCCTTCTTTACCGGTTCCTTGTCTTCAGATTTTTCCTCAGGAGCGGCTGCGACTTCTTTCTTTTCTTCTTCAGCCTTTACAACCTGCTCTTTTTTCTCTTCCTTCTTTTTCTTCTTCTTTGATTTGGCTTCCGCAGGCGCTTTCTCGACAGCCTTTTCCTTCTTTGCCTTTTCTTTCGGAGCAGCCTTCTTTTCCTCTTTGATTCTGGCCATCTCCTCTATCTTTTTCTCTTTCTTTTCAATCGTTATCAACCGGTTAACGGTATCTCTGATTTTGGCCTTGATCTTTTTGATCACAGTATCCTTTTCTATCTTATCAGTTTCGAGTCCGTTCCCGGTCAGAACCTCGATACGTTGGCTCAGCTTTTTCTCCCAATAGGTCTTCTGACCCTCCCGTGCCATTTTCTCCTTTGAAGCCATGTTTTCTCCTTTCGCTATCAATCCTTCATTGTCTACGTGAAACTTTCACCCTTTTGCCACGCACAACAAAAGGCAAAGGAGCTTTTCTGTATCATAGATTTTTAGAGATTTCCACACATAGAAA
>ERZ795057.3529-NODE-3529-length-10646-cov-3.658389_pt1 | contig 10646 bp, 9 predicted proteins | sample MGYA00375141_ERZ795057 | MGnify/ENA primary metagenome ERZ795057 (study PRJEB30186, sample SAMN05720163) | activated sludge metagenome | isolation source: Anaerobic digester | place: Hong Kong | collected 2015-01-26 ... | reverse complement strand
GACCTGATCCTTCTTTCGATACGCAATCAAGGCGCGAACCACAGGCTGCTGCTGAGCGCGAACGCAAACAGCGCGCGCGCGCAATTAACCACGCAGTCCTTTGAAAACCCCGCGGAACCGCCAGTATTCTGTATGCTTTTGCGCAAGCACCTGTCCGGCGCGAGGATAAGCGCAATCAAACAGCTTGGCTGCGACCGAGTGCTGACCTTTAGGTTCCAATGCCTCAGCGAGATGGGCGACGAGGTAGAAAAAGCCCTGGTGCTGGAGATGATGGGCAGGCATAGTAACCTGACGCTCGTGGACGAAAACGGCGTGACGATCGACAGCGTGCATCATGTGAACGCGGACATCAGCCGGGTGCGCGTCGTGATGCCGGGCAAAGCGTTTTCCATGCCGCCGGAGCAGGACAAGCTCAACCCCTTTACGATGACTGCGAACGAGCTTGCTGGAAAACTGTCCGCATTCAGCTGCCCGTTGTATAAGGGCCTGATCGAAACGATCAGCGGCGTATCCGCACTCAGCGCCAGGGAAATCTGCGTGCAGACCGGTTCGGATGAAACCGCAGGCGTCAATCAAGCGGAGGTTCCGGCGATTGCGCTGAAAGTTGTTTCCCTATTTGAACGATTGCATGAGCTGCATCCGCCCGTCGTGCTGCGCGATGAGTCGGGGAATGATCTGGAGTATTTTCCGTTTCCGTATAAAAGCTGCGCGCCGGAGATGCAGAAGGAATACGCCTCGTTGAGCGAGGCGATGGATAGGTTTTACGGGGAGCGGGAACTGCACGCGCGCATGAAACAGCGCGGCGCGGTTATCCGCAAGCGCGTGAAAAGCAATATCGCGCGTTTGGAAAGGAAGCAAGGGAAGATGCTGGAAACCCTGTCGCAAAACGGCCGCGCGGAGGAAAACCGTATCTTCGGCGAACTGCTGACGGCGAGCCTGCATATGATTAAAAAGGGCGCAAGCTCCGTGAAGGTCGTCAACTACTACGATCCCAATCAAGCGGAAATCGAGATTCCCTTGAAAGCGGATATTTCGCCCTCACGGAATGCGCAGGCTTATTATAAGAAGTACAGAAAGGCAAAGGGCGCGCAGCAATACGCGCAAAAGGAACTCGGCGCGATTGAAAAGGACCTGGAATTGCTGGAGACCGTACAGGAAGACCTGGAGAAATGCACGTCCGCCGCCGATTTGAACGAAATCAAGCATCTCCTGATTGAAAACGGATTTATACGCCCGGACCCCGGCGCAAGGAAACACAGGAAGCCCAAAGAAGGGCAGCCGTTCCGTTTCCACAGCGCCGACGGCACGGAGATACTCGTGGGGAAAAACGCCGTGCAGAACGACAGGATCACCCTGCATGCGCGCGCAAACGAAACCTGGCTCCACGCGCAGGGCATTGCGGGCTCGCACGTCGTCATCCGAACGGAGGAAGAACCTTCCGACGATACGCTCTTGTTCGCCGCGAAACTCGCAGCCTATTACAGCAAAGGGCGAAACCACCCCAGTTACCCGATTGATTACACCAAGCGCAAGCATGTGAAAAAGAAGTCCGCAACGCCGTCCGGCTTTGTTATCTACCAGCATTTTAAAACCATCCACATCGGGCTGACGCCGCAGGATACGGAGACGATACGGCGGCAGGCGGCGGAATTTTCGGGAGGCGCGCAATGAATACGAATATACGGATCGCAAACAAGGCGGATGCGCAGTTCATCCACGATGTGTACGGGTACTATGTCCTGAATACAAACGTGACGTTTTATATGAATAATTTTACCCTGAAGGAATTTGAGAGGAAAATCGCCGCGACGCTTATGGATTTTCCGTATTATATTCTGGAGGTGGACGGGAACGCCTGCGGGTTTGCCTACGCGGGCAAGCTGCGTCCGCAGGACGCCTACCGGTGGACGGTTGAAACAACGGTATACCTGTCGCCAGACGCGCCCAAACGCAGGGGATTGGGACGGTTGTTGTACCAAAAGCTGCTGGATACCCTGCGTGCGCAGGGAATACAAACGGTCTTCGGCGTGATTTCCGCGACCAACGAGCCCAGCATCCAAATGCATCGAAGTATGGGGTTTACCGAAGCCGGGCGCTTCAGGCGCATGGGAAACAAGAACGGAGAATGGCTGGACGTGGTTTGGATGCAGAAGACTTTGAACGTTCTCGGGGACGATCCCGGGCCGCCGGTACCGTTCTCGCAATTAAACCCTCCGCCGCTTGCGTAACGCCGCCGCTTCCTGTACAATACATTCGATTTTATCGTTGCAATTTTTGCGTCAAGGAGCTGATGGATTTGAAGGACAATCGTTTCTTCCTCGTCAAGACCGCCTATATCGGCGCGCTTATCGCTTTGCAGGTGGTGCTTGGCAATCTGGTGCAGATACCCACGCCGATTAAACAATTGAACTTCGGCTTCTTACCCATCGCCGTGGCCGGGTATCTGTTCGGGCCGCTTGGCGGATTGCTGGTTGCCGCGTTTGGCGATGTGATCGGCACGCTGTTGTTCGGCACAGGCGCGTATCATCCGGGATTTACGGTTTCTGCCGCGCTGGTCGGTATCGCGTACGGATTCTTCCTGTCCCCTAAATACAACCGATGGATTGAAGGGCTTATGAGAAGCAGGACCGCCGGATTGCTTATCCGCGCGCTGTTTGCCGTGATTGCCGGCGCGGTGATATATGATCTGTTGAATTCGCTATGGCTGGTTTCTATCATAGGGAAGGGTTATCTGGCTATTCTTGTTGGCCGCCAGCTCTTCCATCTGATCGATATACCGGTATATACGGCGGTCATTACCATTTGTTGCTCGCAGATGAAGCGGCTGCCGCGGACGCTGCTGCCCGATGCGATCCGCAAAAACATCACGGTAAAGCCATGACGAAAGGAAATATCCGCAGGGTTCTTGCGTTGTTTAAGGAACTGTATCCCGACGCAAAGCCAGAACTGCATTTTTCGGACCCATACGAAACGCTGATTGCCGTGATGCTATCGGCGCAGAGTACGGACGTACAGGTTAACAAGGTTACGCCTGTGCTTTTCAAACAATACCCGAGCGTACGCGCACTGGCCGAAGCGACAGCCGGGGATGTGTTTCCAATCGTACGCAGCTGCGGGTTTAAAAGCAAGGCGGCCAATATTGTGCAAGCGTCCGGGATGATCGTGCGCGAGTATCAGGGGGAGGTTCCGGATACCCTGGAGGAGCTTATCAAGCTTCCCGGCGTCGGGCGGAAAACCGCGAACGTCGTATTGGCCAGCGCGTTTCATGTGCCCGCGATTGCGGTGGATACGCATGTGTTCCGAGTCAGCAACCGTATCGGGCTTGCGGACGCGAAGACCGTGGAACAAACGGAACAACAGCTGATGCAGGCCATTCCCAAAGAGGATTGGATTCAGGCGCACCACTGGCTGATTTACCACGGCAGGCGGGTGTGCCACGCGCGCAAACCCGCGTGCGGCGCCTGCGCCGTAGCGCCGTACTGCAAGTACCATAGCGGCCTTTGAGAGGAAACCATGGCGTCATTTGTGGACCGTGTTAAGATCAAGGTGAAAGCCGGTAACGGCGGCAACGGCTGCGTATCCTTTCACCGGGAAAAATACATCGCAAACGGCGGGCCGGACGGCGGCGACGGCGGCTGCGGCGGAAATATCGTCGCGTTGGCCGACGCCAATATGCACACGCTGCTGGATTTCCGCTATACCAGAAAGTACTTCGCTGAAAACGGAGCCGACGGCAGTTCGGGCCGCTGCACCGGGAAAAACGGCGAGGACCTGACGATCAAAATACCCGTCGGCACGGTATTTTACCGTGCGGAAGATAACGCCGTATTGGCGGATATGCACACGCCGGGGATGCGGAAAATCATTCTCAAGGGCGGGCGCGGCGGTCACGGCAACGCACGTTTTGCCACCCCTACGCGCCAAGCGCCCAACTTCGCCAAGCCCGGGCTGAAAACCGAGCCCGTGGAGATACGGCTGGAGCTTAAAACCATCGCGGACGTTGGCCTCGTAGGATATCCCAACGTCGGGAAATCAACGTTGCTGGCCGCGCTGACGGCTGCCAGGCCGAAGATCGCCAATTACCACTTTACCACCCTCACGCCCAACCTGGGTATTGTGAAGCGTTATGACACCAGCTTTGTTTTGGCGGACATTCCCGGGCTGGTGGAAGGCGCGAGCGAGGGCGTCGGCCTGGGGCACGACTTTCTGCGCCATGTGGAGCGCACGCGCCTGCTTTTGCATGTGGTGGACGCGTCCGGCAGCGAAGGAAGAGACCCGATTGAAGATTTCAACACCATTAACGGCGAGCTGAAGGCTTACGGAGAACCGGCGGGCAGACCGCAGCTTGTGGTGCTCAACAAGTGCGATCTGATAGCGGACGAGGAACAGATGGATACGCTTGTGCGGGCGTTTGACGAACTGGGTTTGAAGGCGTTTCCCGTCAGCGCGGCGGCGCGCAGGGGCTTTGAACCGCTGCTCAACGAGGTCGTCCGACTGCTGAAGGAACTGCCGCCGACCTTGACCTACGGCGAAACCGATACGGCGGAACCTCCGCGGCGCGGCGACTATGAAATCACAAAGGACGGAAGCGTCTATGTGGTATCCGGGCCGATGATCGAGTATATACTGGACAGCGTGAATTTCGACGATTATGAAAGCATGAACTGGTTTCACCGCACACTGCGGGAACGCGGCATCATCGACGCGCTTAAAAACGCGGGCGCGGGGGAAGGCAGCACGGTGCGAATCAGCGATACGGAATTCGACTTTATCCAATAGGAGAAAACAATGACAGGCAAGCAAAGGGCCAAACTGCGCGCGATGGCAAACGGGTTGGATACCATCCTGTATATCGGTAAGGACGGCATAACCGGCGCTACCCTCAAGGAAGCGTACGACGCGCTGGAAGCCCGCGAACTCATCAAATGCGCGGTACAGCAAAACAGCGATATGTCCGCGAAGGAAGCCTGCGCCGCGCTGTGCGAACAGACGAACGCCGAACCGGTGATTACAATCGGCCGCCGGTTTGTGATTTACAGGGAAAGCAATACAAACAAAAAAATTATTTTGTAAGCGTATAAACAAAGGAGGCTGTATCATGATTGAAGCGGTTTTAGGCGCGCTCAGGGAGATACGGCTTCCGTACGTGCTGTATGAAATGGATATCCACTACCATGTGCGGGAGGCTCTGGCCGCGCGGGGCATCCAGTTTACGCACGAAGCGAAATTGTCCAAAGGCTGCCGGATCGATTACCTGGCCGGCAGCGTCGGCATAGAAATCAAAAAAGGAAAACCGAATCAAAAGCGGCTGATGAAACAGCTGGAACGGTATCTTGAAAACGACGCGCTGGAGAGCCTTGTCGTCGTCAGCTGGCACAGCGTGCGTATTCCGCCGGAAATCAACGGGAAACGCGCGGAATTGATCGCGCTGTCGCAGCTTTGGGGGGTCAGCCTGCCATGAGTCGTCCGCATGACCTGCCGCCCTATCTGCGCATCGACGGCGCGCAGGCGGACGGGGAGCAGACCTACGGCACCCTGAGCTACAACCGCCGGAGCAATTGCTGGGTCATCAGGGCGGATCCGAACGTGACCGAGCTTTGCAAGCGCTTGTTCCCGGGCACGGTATCGCGCCGCAGGGGAGAGGCGCGCTTCACGGCGCACAGGCGCATCATCGCGGATATGAATTGGCTGATGATGCGCTACCCGCTTGTTGTGGCCCAGCGCGACAAAACCCGCTGGGAGAGGGCGCTTGAGGAAGCGCGGGAATATGTGCTGACGCGGCAGGCCGCGCTGCGCACCCCTGCGCGGATCAAGCCGGACGGGGCACGCTTCCGCGGCACGCTGACGGCGTTCCAGGAGGAAGGCCTGGCTTTTTTGCTGCGCACGGAGCGCTGCCTGCTTGCCGACGAGATGGGGCTTGGGAAAACCGTGCAAACGCTTGCGCTGCTGTCGCACATCACGGCATATCCGGCTATTGTTGTCGCGCCCGCGCACCTGATACGCAACTGGGAATCGGAAATCCATCGCTTTGTGCAAAAATCAGGCGGGCAGCCGCTCAGCGTCCATATCGTCAAAGGCCTGAAACCGTATACCCTGCCGCCGGCTGATATTTACCTGATGCACTATCTGCTGCTGCGCGGATGGAAGCAGTATCTGACAGATGCGGGGCTGCAATACGTTGTTTTTGACGAGATCCAGGAACTGCGTCACAGCGGCACGGAGAAATATTCCGCCGCAAGCCTGCTGGCCGACCACGCCGGACGCGTGATCGGGCTTAGCGGTACGCCGATTTACAATCGCGGCGCGGAGATTTGGAACGTCATCAACATTCTGGATTTCCATTTTCTGGGCAATTACGAAAGCTTCACACGCGAATGGTGCTACGGATACGGAAACCAGATCGTTCAGAAACCGGAACTGCTTGGGGAGTATCTGCGGCGCGAAGGCATCATGCTGCGCAGAACCAAGCAGGATGTGCTCTTTGACCTGCCTCCGAAACGGCGGCTGGTGATGACGATAGAGTCAAATCACGCGATCTACCAAAAACTCATGCAGGAGCTCAGCGGCAAACTGGATCAACTGCGCCGCGATGAAGAGCTGTCCGGTTCACAGCGCTCGGTGCTGAAGATGGAAATAGAGCAGGGCGCACGGCAGGCGACCGGTATCGCCAAAGCGCCGTTCGTGGCTCAGTTCGTACGCGCGCTGCTGGAGGGCGGCGAAAAGGTGCTGCTGTTCGCGCACCATCACCAGGTCATGGACCAGTATCAAAAGGATCTGCGTTCGTTCAGGCCATGTTTTATTACGGGCAGGGAAACACAGAAACAAAAGGAAGTTTCGCTGGAACGGTTTATGGGCGGCCGGTCAAACCTTTGCTGTATCTCGCTGAGGTCGGCGTCGGGGCTGAACCTCCAGCGGGCGACCTGCGTGGTTTTCGGCGAGCTGGATTGGTCGCCCGCGGTGCACAGCCAGGCGGAAGACAGGGCGCACCGCATGGGGCAGAAGGATAGTATCCTGTGTTACTATCTGGTATCCAAAGGCGGCAGCGACCAGGATATGCAGGACGCGCTGGGGCTGAAGGTCAGCCAGTTTACCGCGCTGATGGGGGATCAGGTAAAGCCTCAGGAGGAAATCCTATCCGAATCGCAGTACGCGCAGCGCTATGTGGAGCAGCTGATTCACCGGCTGCTGGACGGTATCGAAGCAACAGAATAAATATTACGTAAATATTAAATATAACCTTGACAAAATTCATACTATTTAATAATATAGACATGTTTAATGGCATAGTATGCATTTCTGCAATTTTGGAGGAGACAATATGAGAACTCGCCTGCAAAGAATGGCTGCGATCCTGTGCGGTATCGTACTTGCCGTATCGGCGGTTGCAAGCGTATCGGCGGCAACCTATCCGTATGACGTACAATCGGCGGACAGCGTGAATCTGCGCAAGTACGCGTCGTCTACTTCTACGATACTGGCGTATATTGATAAAGGCGATACCGTTACGTTACTGGGCGAATCAGGCAGTTACTACAAGGTGCAGTTCGGCGATATCGTCGGCTACGCCGTCAAGCAATATATCAACGGCGAAAGCCTGCTGAAGGACCCCGAATATATCCAAAGCCTTCTGTCCAGCGTCACCGAGTACCCGTACCAAACCACAACCACCGCCCGCGTGAACATGCGCAAATCGGCAAGCGCCACGGCGAGCGTTGTTCAAATCGTTCCCAAAAATGCTATCATTACGGTGAAATCGGTCACAGCCAATCAATATGCGAAGGCGGAATACAACGGCAAAACCGGCTATATCATGACCGATTATATCAACCTCTCGCCGATTCCCACCCCGACGCCGATACCCGAGCCGACGATTGACCCCAACGCGGAAAAATACCCGACGCTGCAGTCCGGGGATACCGGTACGTTCGTCACCGCGCTGCAGGAGGGGCTAAGCGAACTGCTGTTTTACAAAAGCGAAGTGGACGGCGTGTACGGTTCGGGTACAAAGGCCGCCGTGCAGACGTTTGAAAAACGAAACGGACTGACGATAGACGGCGTCGCCGATCAGGAACTTCTGTACCTGTTGTTTGAAGGCACGCCCAAAAACTACTACGGGTATCGAAAAACAGTAAAAATCGTACCGCCGATCTACGGCATGTCGCTGGAATACGGCAATAAGGGCGAGCTTGTAAAGCAACTGCAAACCCGTCTCCAGGCGCTTGGCTATTACACAGGCGAAATCACAGGCACGTTCAACCGCGCGACGGAAACGGCTTTGGAAGCGTTCCAGGCCAAGATGGGAATCGTGGAAGACGGGATCGCCAGCACCGACGTGCAGACCATTCTCTACAGCGCGTCCGCGCGTTCCGCAACCGAGGTCGTCACCCCGACGCCCGTCCCGACCGCGACGCTTGAACCGCCCTCGGGGACGGTGCAAAAGGGCGACAGCGGCGACGACGTGAAGCTTGTGCAGGCGCGGTTGTACACCCTCGGCTATTATGACGGCAAGATCGACGGAAAGTTCGGCAGCGGAACCTACCAGGCTGTGCTGACTTTTCAGGAATGCAATTTCCTGACGGCGGACGGCATCTGCGGCAGTAAAACAATCGCCGTGCTGTTTTCCGACAGCGCCATCTACAACGGCAATGCGCCTGAGGAAACGCCGCCCGCGGACGTGAATATAACGAAGGATGTAGCCACGATCGAAATCGGGTCCATCGGCAATGAAGTCCTCAGTCTCCAGCAGCGGCTGTTCGAACTCGGATATTATATTTCGCGGCTGGACGGCGTGTATCTGGACGACGATATGGAGGCAGTCAAGCTGTTCCAGGAAGTCAACGGGCTGACCGTGGACGGCAAAGCGGGCTACGAAACGCTGAAACTGCTGTATTCGAATAATGCGCAAGCCGCGCCCGCCGACGCTAAAGCTGAAGAGACCGCCTACGCGACGCTGCGCTACGGTGACAGCGGCGCCGGGGTTACGCAGATGCAGGAAAGGCTGATCGAACTCGGGTATCTGGACGGCGGCGCCGACGGCAAGTTCGGATTGCAGACCAAAGCAGCAGTCCTGTCATTCCAGCGTGAGAACGGCTTGGTGCGCGACGGCATTGCCGGCAATAAAACGCTTACCGCGTGGTATGCCGATACCGCAACGGCGCTGGATACAACCCAAACGCTTACGGAAGGCACGGTCTCAAGCACCGTACGCCAGATGCAGGAACACTTGATCGCGCTTGGATACCTCAGCGGCAGCGCGGACGGCATTTTCGGCCCGGTTACCAGCCTTGCGCTGATCGCGTTCCAGAAAGCACAGGATCTGACGGCGGACGGCATCGCCGGAAAGCTTACGCTGACCGCGCTGGTTGATGAAATGCAGGCGCAGGAGGATGCGGAGATTGCGGCGACATCGCCGGGTATTTCCGGCGGTATCGATCCCGCGAGCGTGAAATATGCCAACTGGTATGATGAAGTCCGCGCCATTGCAAGAAAATACCCCAATGTGACAGTCTACGACTATAACACGGGGATCAGCTGGAATGTTACGCTGTTCTCCTACGGCGCGCATGCCGACGGATACCCGACGACCGCCGATGATACCGCGAAACTGTACGAGGCATTCGGCGGAGAGGTGACCTGGACGCCCAAACCCGTATGGGTGGTGTTTTCAAACGGCAGCGTGTATATGGCCACGACGCACGACACGGCGCATGGCGTGGATCACTGTTCCACGAACAATTTCCCGGGCCACCTGTGTATCCATTTCCCGCGTACCGCCGCGCAGGTCGCGGCCATCGGGCCGTACGCAACCGCGCATCAAAAGGCGATTGACCTGGGATGGACGGCAACGCTTGCGCTGGCTGTGCAGTAAATAATCAGTAATTTATTCTTCGTCGAACGGGAGCGGGATGCGGTTGTCCTCCTGCTCCCATAGTTTATCCAGATGATAAAACTCGCGTTCCTGCGGGAGAAAAACATGTATAAACACCGCGCCGTAATCCAGCACAACCCAGCGGCTGCCCGGATGTCCGTCCTTGCGGATGGGGGAGATTTCAAGTTTTGCCAGCTGTTCTTCCAAATCTTCCGCCAGCGCCCTTGCCTGCAGCACGTTACGCCCCGATGCGATCACCATGGCTTCGGTGATCACCGTCATTTTGGACACATCGAGTACCGTGATGTTTTGCGCGCCTTTGTTGTGAAGAATTTCCGCGGCTTTCAGGGCAATTTCCTTTGATGTCATGAACGCTGTTCTCTCCTTTCAGCGGATGCGGTCGCGCACCCATTGTATGGTTTGGTCCGTTGCCGGATGAAGCGGCCTGTTTGTCTGCGATACATGCGTTTTTGAATTGATAAGCATCTGATATGTCGCCTTGTACAGATCTTGATCGGCCAGCGCGCGCAGCGCATCCAGAGCCGGGATATCGCTTCGATACGGCTCTATTTTGTCGGCGAGGAAAAGCGCCATATCAAACGCAGACATTCCCGCACGGCCTGTGGTATGAATGGCGATTGCGTTTAGTATTTCGGGATTATGGACGCCGTACTTCGTTTCGGCGACGACCGCGCCTGCGGGGCCGTGCAAAAGCCCGTTTGATTGCAGCTCGACGTCCGTCAGTTTGAGTCGGTTGTCGCGCGCGATGGTCTGCAGG
>ERZ795057.3515-NODE-3515-length-10665-cov-4.962959_pt1 | contig 10665 bp, 8 predicted proteins | sample MGYA00375141_ERZ795057 | MGnify/ENA primary metagenome ERZ795057 (study PRJEB30186, sample SAMN05720163) | activated sludge metagenome | isolation source: Anaerobic digester | place: Hong Kong | collected 2015-01-26 ... | reverse complement strand
TGCTCTGTAAATAAATATGAAATTACTCCATCAGGCGAACTGGTGGGAATCCATAAGATAAGTAACGCATTCTATAAGATTCTCTGCTCAGAGTACGAGAAGATTGTGGACGAAAAACCTAAATTGGGTTATGAATTCCAATTGTTAGATGTTTCACAGCGTATCATCCCGATGAACGTTTTGAGGGTTGACAACCTGCAGTGGTACGAGATTGATGACACTCAGGATTTGGAGTTTGCAGAAGAAAATATCAAAATAGAATAATCACAAAAATACCATAGCAATGGCAAAGAAAGTATATCTAGGCATGATTGCAGATATCATGCACCCCGGATTAATTAACATCATCAACGAAGGAGCAAAATACGGTGATGTTATCATAGGATTGTTCACCGATAAAGCTATCGCAACGCACAAGCGTCTTCCTTACCTGACCTACGAGCAGCGAGAGACTGTTGTTCGTTCTATTCATGGGGTGGCAGATGTGGTGCCACAGGATGATTGGAGCTATGTGCCCAATCTTGTGAAGTATAAACCTGATTATATCATCCACGGGGATGACTGGCTGGAAGGACCTGACAAGTACATCCGCGATGAGGTTTTCAAAGTAATGGAGAGCCTTGGCGGAAAGGTGATTGAGATCCCATACACCAAGGGTATCACATCGAGTGGTCTTGCAGAAGAACTGGAATCTCTTGGGACTACACCTCAGGCCCGTTTGAAGAGCCTCCGTCGCCTGATTACGGCAAAACCTATTGTCCGTATCATGGAGAGCCACTGTGGTCTTACTGGCCTTATCATTGAGCACACAAAAGTTGAGGTGGGCAATGAGGTTCGTGAGTTCGATGGTATGTGGGCTTCTTCTCTTACTGATTCTACCAGTAAAGGTAAGCCGGACATTGAAGCCGTTGACCTCACAACCCGTCTGCACGACCTGAATGATTCTTTGGAAGTGACCACCAAACCTGTTATCTATGATGGCGACACAGGTGGTAAAACAGAGCATTTTGTGTTTACTGTCCGTACTCTGGAACGTCTTGGCGTAAGTGCAGTTATTATTGAAGATAAGGTTGGTTTGAAACAGAACTCTCTGTTTGGTACTGATGCTGTTCAGACTCAGGACACCATTGAAGGCTTCTGTGCAAAGATTAAAGCCGGTAAGGAGGCACAGGTAACTCGTGACTTTATGATTATTTCTCGTTGCGAGAGTTTGATCGCAGGTAAACCTGTTGATGACGCTCTTGAACGTTGTCATGCTTATGTGGCTGCTGGTGCGGACGGTATTATGATCCACAGCAAGAACAAAGACGGAATGGACATCAAAGAATTCTGCCAGCGTTTCCGTGAGGTGGATAATCACACACCCATTGTGGCTGTTCCTACCACATACGCACAGTTTACAGAAGAGGAGCTTGCCAGCTGGGGTATTAACATTGTGATTTACGCCAACCACATGTTACGTTCTGCATATCCTGCTATGGTGAAGTGTGCAGAGCGTATCCTTGAAACTACCCGTTGCCTTGAGGCTTCCGAAGAATATTGCATGCCTATCAAGCAGATCTTGAATCTCATCCCCGGAACCAAAAAGAAATAAGGAAAGGAGCAGAACTATGATTAGACCTGAATTTTTTATAGAGGCTTTAAGAGAGAAAGGCATTGACTGCTTTGCTGGCGTACCCGACAGTTTGCTGAAGAACATCTGTGCATATATCACAGATCACTTTGATGCGGCTCACAATATCATTGCAGCCAACGAAGGTGCCGCCGTAGGTTTGGCTGCTGGTCACTATCTGGCAACTGGACAGCCCGCCTGTGTGTATATGCAGAATAGTGGTGAGGGTAATATCATTAACCCGCTGGCATCACTTACGGATCAGGAAGTTTATAACATCCCTGTACTGCTCCTGATTGGTTGGAGAGGTCGCCCTGGTGTTCATGATGAACCCCAACACGTAAAGCAAGGCAAGGTAACTACCGGCTTACTGAATGTAATGGGTGTGAACTATGAGGTCCTTTCTAAGGAAGAAGACAAGGCTGCCAAACAGATTGATAAAGCAGCTAAGGCTCTTGCTAACAAGGAGGTTTTTGCACTTGTCATAGAGAAGGACACCTTTGAGGATTACAAGCTCCAGAATGTTGAGGTGAACGACCTCACGATGTCTCGCGAGGAGGCTATCCAGACTGTTGCTGCAGCCCTTGGTGAAAAGGATTGCATTGTCTCTACTACGGGTATGATTAGCCGTGAACTCTTTGAGTATCGTGCAGCTATGAACCAGGGCCACGAACGTGATTTCTTGACCGTAGGCTCTATGGGTCACGCTTCTCAGATTGCTCTGGGTATTGCCCTGGCCCAGCCTGACCGTCGTGTATGTTGCTTTGATGGTGATGGTGCTGCTATTATGCACATGGGTAGTATGGCTATTGTGGCTAACAAGGCTCCAAAGAACTATGTACATGTAGTGTTCAATAATGGTGCCCACGACTCTGTTGGTGGCCAGCCTACGGTAGGTTTGAAGATTGACCTGCCTGCGGTTGCAAAGGCTGTTGGCTACAAGGCTACTTATAGTGTGGATAGCAAAGCTGAACTTGAAAAAGTTCTTGCAAAAGTAAACAGCTTTGAGAGTCCGGCTTTACTTGAAATCAAAGTCAAGAAGGGTAATCGTAAGGATCTTGGTCGTCCTACTACCACTCCTATTCAGAATAAAGAAGCATTAATGGATTTCTTAAAGAAATAATATGGAACCGATTAAAAGAAACGTATTGCTGAACCCTGGTCCAGCTACGACTACAGATACAGTTAAATATGCTCAGGTAGTTCCTGACATTTGTCCTCGTGAGAAAGAATTTGCAGGCTTGATGAAAGGCCTGCGTAGTGATTTATGCAAGGTTGCTCATGCTCCTGAACCGGAATATACTTCCGTATTGTTCTGTGGTTCTGGTACGATTAACATTGACATCTGCATCAATTCTTTGGTTCCTGAAGGTAAGAAGATTCTGGTGGTTAACAATGGTGCTTATAATAGTCGTGCTGTTGAAGTTTGCCAGATGTACCATATTCCGTACATTGATCTCAAATCCAGTGTATTTGAGCAGCCTAATCTGACTGATGTGGAGAAGACGCTGAAAGAGAATCCTGATGTGGCTGTTGTTTATTGCTGTCATCACGAGACAGGCACGGGTGTGCTGAATCCTATTCGTGAGATTGGTGCTTTGGCTCATAAGTATGGAGCTATCATGATTAGCGATACTACTTCCAGTCTTGGTATGATTCCTTTTGACATAGTGAAGGATAATGTGGACTTCTGTATGGCTTCAGCTCAGAAGGGTTTGATGGCTATGTCTGGTCTTAGCTTTATCATTGGCCGTAGGAATATTATTGAGGCATCTAAGAACTATCCTACACGTTCTTACTACTGCAACCTTTTTATGCAGTACGAGTGCTTTGAGAAGACTGGTGAGATGCATTTCACTCCTCCTGTACAGACCATCTATGCTACTATTCAGGCATTGAAGGAGTACTTTGAAGTAGGCGAAGAGGCAAAGTTCGCTCGTCATCGTGCCGTGTTCAAGGCCATCAAAGAAGGAGTTGCTGGTTTGGGATTGAAAGAGGTCATTAAGGATGAGATTCAGTCTGGCCTTGTTGTCTCTGTGCTTTATCCTGATGATCCCAAGTGGAGTTTTGAGAAGGTACATGACTATTGCTATGAGAGAGGTTTTACCATCTATCCTGGCAAGATAAGCACAACGAACACCTTCCGACTCTGTTCATTAGGTACAATTACGCCTAGTGATATTGAACGCTTTATACCGATATTGAAAGAAGCAATTATTTCTTGCGGGTTAAGTATTCCTTTAAATTGATAACCCAAATCATTAATTCCTTTAGTTTGAAGCTTTGGGAGAATGTTTCTCTATGAGTCAGTCCTCAAACAAATGTTTGGTAAGTGATAGTAAGGTACTATGGGTAATATTCATAGTATTTTATGCTCTTTTACTTAATTATTTAAAAGGTCAGTTACCCGAACTTTCTTTTATAAGGTTTTGTGTTATTAGTTCCTTGTTATTGATTATAATACAAGTCAAGAAAATAGCGGCATTAGCACAATCTTGGATTACTCCCTGTACAATTTATCTAGGATTATATTATGTATTCCAAAATGGGTTGCTTCTATTATCATTGTTTGATACTGAATATAACAGCTTCTATTTAGATTATTTTCAATTATATATTAAAGAGGCTACTATGTATGCCTCTATAAGTAATCTTATTGCAGGTTTTGCTTGCTATCTTGTTTATAGAAATATAAAGCCTAAAAAGATTAAGAATAAGTTGGATAGTATTAGCGATGCAGTAATCGCAGATAGAGCTTTTGTTGGTTTTGTTTTCACAGGGTTGGTTGCCATTCCGCTTGTTGTGTTAAAAACTATGGTTGCATTACAAGGCGGGTATGAGGCTGTAAGATTATATGAAGGAAACATCCCATTTGTATTTAACCTGTTAGAATATCTATTTATTCCATTTGTTATTTTGTCTCTGCTTTATATTTCTGGCTCAAAACAAAAAATCATTCTATTATTTGCTATAATATGGCTCTTGCTAACGTCTTTTTGTGGCGATCGGACAACTGGCCTTTCTGGTTTACTTATAATATCAATTCTTTATTATAAAAAAGAGAGTAATTCAAAAAATAACATAAAGAGCTTTGTCAAACTCGGTTTAGTTTTATTGTTGCTTGTGTTTCTTGTTCAATTGTTTGGTGTGCTAAGAACCCAAGGTACAGTAAGTTCAATGGGCGAAAAAGAGAATGCATTTGTTCATTTCTTTGGAGAACTAGGTTTTTCTAGTATTACACTTTTTGCAATGATGGATATTGTTCCAAGTAGCGAGGCTTTTTTAAATGGAACAGGTTATTTGGCTTCTTTTATAAGCGGTTTTTTGCCGGCTAGTTTGGATCCTACAGGTTTAGTGAATTATTTGGTCCAGTATAGGGATGTTAACGATTTATGGATGCAAAAGTATTTTGATTTTGGTTTTGGATTGGGCTTTTCTTTAAATTCTGAAGCATACATTAATTTAGGTTGGTATGGTTTCCTACCACTCTTTTTTATCAATTATATTGTTTTCTTCTTCTTAAATTATTCAAACCGAAGGACAAATGCCACTAAATTTGATCTATACGTTACTTTTATCCTGCTTTTCTTATGGTGCACACTCCCGAGAAGAGATTCATATTACATTTGGAAGGCATTAATGTATGGAGTGATATTAATACGATGGTATATTCTATTGACTTCACTTAAAACAAGAAAGCATGGAGCAAGTTAGATCACGTGCTTATAATTCAATATTAAATAGTATATGGGGAATTGCTGCTAGTGCAATTACTGTTATACTAAATTTCGCAGTTCGTTTTTTTCTTGTACGAGAGTTAGGTGAAGAAATAAATGGACTTAATAGCCTATTCCAAAGTATCATAACTATGATGGCTTTGATGGAAATGGGAATAGGTTCAGCAATGATTATACATTTATATGAGCCATTAAAGAATAAAAATTATTCGCTAGCATCTGGTATTCTAATCTTCTATCGAAAAGTATATAGTTGGTTGGCACTAGCCTTCTTCATTATAGGAATTATCGTATCTGTTTTTTTGTTGGATTCGCTCGTGGAATCCAATATCCCTTCTAATGAGGTAAGAATCTATTTCATCATTTTTGCATCATCCATAGCCTTTGATTATTTAACTTATTACAAAAGAAGTATATTATTTGCTGATCAGAAGAATAGGATAAGTGCAGTATCTACTGCATTATGTGAAGTGGTTTTTAGGACACTACAAATAGCTTTGATGATTTTATATAAAAGTTATTATCTATTTCTTGCTATTTTGATAGTAGAGAAAGTAGTGAGTAATTATTTATGCAGTTATTATGTTAATAAGCATTATCCACAGATAGATGTCAAGAGAAACAAAGAAATTGGAATTGAGCAAAAAAAGGCGATTTTTAATACGATTAAGCCTTTAATGATTAACCAAACAGCTACTAGTATTCAAAATTCTTCAACAAGTATATTAATAGGTCTACTATTGGGAAACGTAAGCATAGTCGGTTTCTATGGTAGTTATGCATTGCTGGTGGGCGTAATACAGCAAATCTATTCTCAATTTGGCGGAGCCTTTACTACTAGCTTTGGAAATCTGGCAGTCGATAATGACAAGCAAAGGATGAGCCATGCGTTCTTTAAGACGGCATTTCTGTTAAACTGGTTTTCCTGTTTCTGCTGCGCGGTTTTCATAGCATGCTCAAGTGATTTTCTATATGTTTTTTTTGGAGAACATTTCGTATTACCTAGCATCACAGTTTGGATTATGACGATTAATCTCATTATTTATCTGATAAGTATTCCTGCTGTCTCCGTGCAAAATGCGATGGGAACGCACCGCCTTGATGCCAAGTATATGGTTATTCAGGCACTGTTAGTCATTGCTATCGGTTATTTGTTAGGGAGTATATGGGGAATGAATGGAATATTAATAGGGATGACAATACCTACTTTCTTTTTGTTAATGATTAACAAAGGAGTAAAGGTAACAATGTATGCTGTTGGTCTAAAAGCTAAAAGGTATATTATTTTTGTCTTCAAAGAGTTTATAAAGATATTCGTCTGCGTTTTTGTGGCTTTCTATGTTTGTAAATTCGTAAATATAGATGCATCTATTCTTAGTGTTATAGTTAAAGGTGCAATTGCCGGAACGCTAAGCTTGATTCTTTATTTGTCTTTTTCGTTTAAAACGGATTCTTTCTACGAACTTAAAGCATTATTGCTAGGACGATTAAAAAATAAAAAATAAAAAATGAAAAAAATAGCAGTGGCTGTTTATGGCCTAAATTATGGCGGAATTGAGCGCGTTTGTATTGACTACTTGCGCTTACTTAAATCAAAAGGACATCAAGTTGATCTGTATGTTCTCAATCCAAAGGAACTTGAAATGCGAGGAGAAGTTCCGGAAGGTGTAAATGTGTTTATCAAACCATTTTCAAACTATATTTGTCCCGCCACATATTGGAGAATGGCGGTTAAATATACTTGGGGGAAATTCCTATTCCTATTTCCTTATATCATTTGCAGTTTTCTCTTGTTCTTTTATAAATTGTTTATTGGTACAAGAAAAAAATATGATGTGGCAATCGCATTTGCTGGACATATCAATGATTTGACATTTGTTGCAAATGGTTTTGTTAAAGCGGAGAAAAAAGCATGCTGGTTGCATGGGGCCTTGTATCAATATCTTGTTATTGTGCCTGGATTCCAATTCTTATATCAGAAGATTAAGAATTTAATAGTTTTATCAGATTTGGTGCAAGATGAATGCTTGTTTTTTAATAAACAGCTCGACTTGAATATCCGTAAACTATATAACCCATCATTCATTGCATCTAAACCTGTTGATGAGAATATAGTAAAAGATTTAAAAGAGCGTTATGGCGACTATATTGTTATGGTCGCGAGGTTGACGACTCAAAAGAATCATTTGGGCCTTATAAAAGCAATGGAATATCTATATGAAAAATATAAATTTGAATATAATGTCGTTTTTGTAGGAGATGGGCCCTTAATGGAGATGTTAACAGACTATGCTTCTAAATCTCCAATTGGTAAGAATATTTTCTTCGCGGGGAATCAAGCCGAACCTCAGAACTACTATGCAGCGGCAAAGATGTTTGCGCTTTCTACCATTTCGGAAGGACTGCCCACTGTTCTTGTAGAAGCTTCTTACTTTGGACTTCCTATGGTGGCCTCACAAGCGTCTGTTCATGAGATACTTGGGAGTAATGAAAATGGCTTGTTGCTCCTATATATGATGATAAGAAATTGGGTGAGCATATCTATCGTATTCTTTCTGATAAAAAAGAATATGCAAAATTCGCTAAATTATCAAAAGATAAATTTAAGGATTTTGAGCCAGAGAGAATTAGTGAACAATTAGAAGAATTCTTGAACACTCTGAAGTAGTTTTGGTATGAAGATAATAACTTGTGCTGGATATTATGGCACTGGTTCCAGTGCGGTGACAGATTTACTGGGTGAGTTTAAGGGTGTCCATTTTATGGGTGATTATGAATTTCGTTTCATACAAGACCCTGGTGGAATTGCAGATTTGGATTATAACATAGTTGAGAATTATCACCGACATAATTCCGGCCATGCTCTAAAACGATATAAAAAAAACGTAGACTTCTTGTCCGGGAGTCGCTTTATAAAAAAATATGAATCCTATTTTCAGGGGCAATTCAAGAAATTATCCTATGACTATATCGATGCGTTAACAGCATTTAAATATAAAGGTTACTGGCATCAGGATGTTATAGACAAGGGAAAACTCGTATGGTTTACTGAAAGAGTTCTTGATAAAGTACTCAATAGAATAATAGTTCCAATTATTAGGGGTAAAAAGAATATTGAGCCTATGTCCATACATTTGCTCAGGAATGAACTCACGTATGTGCCTTATTCTGATCCAGAACACTTTTATTCATGTACAAGAAAGTATATCAGAGACCTATTTACAATTGCTAATTTAAATGACGAGCCTTTTATTATGGTAGACCAATTGGTTCCGCCATCAAATACTGAAAAATATTGCAGGTATTTTGATGATATAAAGATATTTGCCATAGATAGGGATCCAAGAGACGTTTATATGATGGAGAAATTTGTGTTTAAAGGTGGTATTGTCCCGTTGGATAACATTGATGAATTTTGCACTTGGTATGAGTTAACAAGGAGACACAGAGAAACAGAGCATGATGATCCAAATAAAGTTCTGCGACTCCAATTTGAAGATATGGTATATCACTATGATGAATCTGTGAAAGTGATTGCAGATTTCCTTGGTGTTCCGTTATCTGACCATATAAACCCACAAACGAAGTTTATTCCTTCTCAATCAATAAAGAATACACAAATCTGGAAACGTCATCCAGAGTTAGCTAAAGAGATGGCAGTAATTGAGGAAAAGCTTGCCAAGTATTGTTACAAGGACTTTTAAACAATGAAGTATACAATTTTCACCCCAACATATAATAGAGCCAATCTTCTGCCTAAACTATATGATAGCATAGCTGTTCAAAAATCGAGAGATTTTGAATGGCTTATCATTGATGATGGTTCCGTGGACAATACGGAGGAGGTGGTACAGTCTTTTATAAGTAAGGGAGAAATAAATATCCGTTACATCAAACAAAAAAACGGGGGAAAGCATACCGCTTTCAATCGGGCTATTGAGGAAGCTCAGTCAGAGTGGTTCGTCTGCATTGATAGTGATGACCCTCTCGTTCCTGATGCTATTGCAAATATGGATAAAGCACTTGCTATGATTGATGGGAATGATAATGTGGCTGGTGTTGTAGGTGTATGTGTGACGCCTACTGGAGAAAGGATAGGGTATGTTCCTGGTGATTCATTATTTTCAAACACAATTGAGTGTCGAGACAGATACCACCTGCAATGTGAACCGGAAGTGTATAAGCTTTCATTGTTAAAGGATTATAGGTTTCCTGTATATGAAGGGGAAAAATTTATCACTGAAGCCGTCTTGTTTGATAAATTGACAGAAAACCATCCTTTATTGTATACTAACTACCCGATGCAAGTAAAGGAGTATTTAGCAGGCGGATTAACAGAAAATCAATTAAAAATACGTGTCAAAAGTCCTAATGGAACGCTTGCATATTACAAGCAACGTTTTAAAATGACACATCTTTTTAAATATAAGGTTAAAGCATTGATAAATTATTTCAGGTTTTACCTTCATGCCAGTCATAATCATGCAGTATTAGTAGAACCGTTTTTCAAGACTTCAATCTTAGTCGCTCCTCTCGGATGGGTAATTTGGCTTAGGGATGAGAAAATTAAATAAAGAATATGATTTGTTTTGTAAGAAGGTCAACGATTGATTATGATATTCGCTTGAAGAAATATGTTCAAGCGTGTGAGGAGAGCAAAACACCATATATCGCAGTTACATGGGATCGTTTGCTCAATAGTACTCCGTATAGTAAACATGAATATCAGTATAAACGTGAGGCTCCTTACGGAGGAGGATTTAACTTCCTGTTCCTGAAGTGGGTCTTCTTTGTATATGGACAGCTCATCAAACATTTCAGATCTTATAAGGTGATACATGCCTGTAATTTGGAGGTCTTGATGGCTGTCATTCCATTCAAACTATTTGGGAAGAAGATAGTGTTTGATATTTATGACACCGTAAGCCCTAGTATAGAGAGGCGTTTGATGCCTTTTGTCAATACCTTAATTCTTCCTAATATCAAGAGACTGAAACAAGAGGGACTATCGGAAGAAACAATTGGAAAGAAACTCCTCATAGTTGAGAATGTTCCAAATTTTGGAGAACAGGAATTTTCTCCTAAAACAAATGAATCTTTCCCTGCTCAAATCCATTTAGCGTATGTTGGTGTATTGGAAAGGATAATTCGTGGCTTAGAGAACTTGCTAGATACAGTTACTCAGAATACTAATCTTTATTTGGAGATTGCCGGCGTTGGAGATGATTTGGAAAAAGTAATTGAAGAAGCGCAGGCTAACTGTGACAGAATTAAGTATCATGGCAAGGTGGACTATCATAAGGCTCTTGAAATTAT
>ERZ795057.3509-NODE-3509-length-10673-cov-6.871727_pt1 | contig 10673 bp, 22 predicted proteins | sample MGYA00375141_ERZ795057 | MGnify/ENA primary metagenome ERZ795057 (study PRJEB30186, sample SAMN05720163) | activated sludge metagenome | isolation source: Anaerobic digester | place: Hong Kong | collected 2015-01-26 ... | reverse complement strand
AGGTAGAGCACTTCCTTGGTAAGGAAGAGGTCGGCGGTTCGAGCCCGCTGGGAGGCTCCAATTGGAGGGATGCAGGAGTGGCTTAACTGGCACGCCTGGAAAGCGTGTGTGCTTCAAAAGGGCACCGAGGGTTCGAATCCCTCTTCCTCCGCAATTTCGGGGTATCGTCTAATGGTGAGGACGCATGGCTTATATCCATGTAATTCAGGTTCGAGTCCTGGTATCCCGACTACTTCCTGACGTGGATGAGTGGTTTAGTCACCTGGCTGATATCCAGGGCTCTCAAAAGCGACGTAGGTTCGAATCCTGCCGTCAGGACAAAATGGAGGAGTACCCAAGTGGTAAAGGGGGCAGTTTGCTAAACTGTTAGGTCGGTAAAACGGCGCGTGGGTTCGAACCCCACCTCCTCCGCGGATAGATATTAAAAATGACGTATCATGAAAATATCTGAATGGAATGAATCTTTGGAAACTGGAATTGTTGATATTGATATTCAGCATAGATCTTTTTTTAAATTAGGAAAAATTCTTTTAGATGCTATTGATAATAATCGGGAGTCTGAAGTTATTGAAGCTATTCTTACAGAATTAACTAGATATACTAAATATCATACAGAAACTGAGGAAACCTATCATATTGGATCAGTTGAGGAATTAGAGGAGCATCAGAAAGCTCATCATGAATTTATCCAAAAGGTTTCGGGATTTAAGAAACTATATAGAAAAATGGGAAGCAAAGCTTTTTCCGAATTTATGTTAGAATTTCTTTTTCTTTGGATTGAAGAACATATAAAGGGTCTTGATATGAGAGATCTTCCTCGAAAGAAATAAATGGTGTCTGTAGCTCAGTTGGTAGAGCATTGGATTGTGGCTCCAAAGGTCGGCGGGTCGGGACCGCTCAGACACCCCAACTTTTTTCAAAAATAATCCTTTAAAAATTTTTTTATCTCGGTAGGATTTATTATATTTGTATTGAGAAAAGTATCATGAAATGAACTTTGAAAGAAGCAAAGATCCAAAGAGAACTCTTAGAATAGGAAAATCTGTTCTTGATGAATTGAAGGAACATCCTATTTGTAGATCTATTAATGATCCCATGAAAGATGTAGAAGATCCCAGAAATTTTGATAAGGTCTGGATCAATCCTCATGAGCAATTCGCATTTCATTCAGCGTGGTGTACAGAACAGGACCTCCGAGATTGGATGAACGGAACGGGAATAATGGTCAGAGGAAACACTCCGGAAGAAAAGAAGAAATATTGGGACTATGCAGTATTTGCGGGAGAAGATGTCTTTGGCGGTTCTCGTTGGCTCATAAAATACACATGGAAATGGTTTGATAGATTCGTTACAGATTTCGAACCTCATAACCATGATGGATATGGTTTGAGCACCCAAATTAAAAAACCTCTTAAGATAAAGAATACAAGAACTAGGGATAGACTCTTAAATGAAAAACGAGAAGAGGAGATTATCATTGCAATGTATGCTCCTTATATTAATGAAATAGTTTCTGATCTTGAATATAGAGATTGGAGTAATATTCGCAGGGAATGCGAAAAGGAATTCTACGGTATAAAAAGAACCCTCTATTGTCTAGGCGTTGGCTATATGGCAGCATGTAACACTCCTGAAGAGATAAGGAATCTTAATTGGGTTACAGATATTGTTTATGCTAAGGCTCTTTATCTACACTATAAAAAGATAGGTATGGAGCTTCCGGATTTTGAATGGCTTGTAAATAGAAATCATTACGACGACTAATATGAAAGAATTTGATGACGCATTATTTGATGCATTAAAGAAACTTCCTGAACTTGTAAAATATCTATCGGAAGAGAAAGGAAGATATGAAGAAGATGATGAAATTCATTTGCATGTAAATCCTAACGGATCTTGTGAAATTCATATAGCTTTATGGGTAGAAGAAGATTTTGATGATCTCGATGAATTTATTCATTATATGGAAGACGAAATATACAAGCAATGAGAAAGTATATGTGGGAAATATTAGTTCCAGCATCTGGAAATGATGATCATAAGTTTTCTTATGAACATCACAAAGCATGGGACGAATTCGTTAAAATACTTGCTGGAGGGCTAACAATAAATAAAACAGCAAAGGGCGAATGGATTAGTCCATCCGGAGCTCTATTTAGAGACAGGATGATTCCAGTTCGAATACTTTGCACAGAAGAAGATATTGAAAAGATTATAAAATTTACGATATCTCATTATGATCAGGAAGCAGTTCTGGCGTATGAGGTTTCGAATCATGTAAAATTAATTTATAAAGATGGGAGTACCCAAGAGAGAGAACAAGATTAAAAAGTGGGAAAAGAGAATTAAGGCAGCTGAATCTAATAATCCCGAACTTGCTAAAAAGATGAAGGGCAAATTAGCAGCTATCAAAGGAAAGAAGGACTAAAAAACAAAAATAATGAACAAAGCAATTGAACAAATTGACGTAAACACAGAACTTTCCAAAGAGGACTTTTTAACATTATTCATCGGCCAACTTCCGCTTAAGGAAGAAGAAATTCAGAAAGTTGCAGACGTTTACTATCCAACTTATACCACCTTTGTCTCCTCTGGTGTAGAACCTCGAGACTCATGGGTGGCAATTCGTAATTTATTTATTTCACAAGAAACTCAAATAGGAGAAAGGATTAAAAATGGGAGCTCATGAAGGCTATCTGATTATAGGTAAGAAGAAAGGGATAAAGCATTACTTCTTACCGTCCATCAAGGCATGGACAGCAGATTTTGGAAGAATATCCCTTAAAGACATTAATGAAGAAAAACAAGAAATTGACATGAGTGAGTATCCGGAAATGGATCCAGAATATACTCATTCTAAAATCACGATTAATGGGAATTTTATAGAGTAAGAAATTATGAAGACAAGAGGAGAGAAAGTTGCAGAACTTATCGATGCTCTAGATAGCGGATTCATCCTATTTAGAGAGCATGGACATCCAGAATTTAAAAACAAGGAATTCCTTGTAAAATTTGGAGATGCATATGAGATGAAGGGATGGGGAACAGCTTACGGAACTGCAAAAGATAGGCTATTTGATATTACTCAGAATCCGGATGAATGGAAGATTTTTCCGAATTTTAATATCAATGTAAACGACTATCCATATCCTTGGTCAACTAAATGGGAAGAAAAAGAAGATGTAAATTCTGATTCAGATTGGTTTGATATCGATAGAGGCCCAGGATTAAATTATTAATTATGAAAGTTAAATGGATTTTGGAACCGGATGTTTTCGAAGACAATACGGACAAACTTATCGAGGAGATTAAAAAACAGGGAATGGAAGTAAATGTCATTCCTTATATTCCTTTTGATGATGAGCTTGCTGAAAGGTGCTTGAATATCTATGGTGCTGATGAGTGTGTGGTCTTTTATGGTTCTCTTAATTTTGGAAAGAAGCTAAGAAAGATTGCTTGGACCCCGGGTGTATATCTTAATGAGAAAGCATTTGAGTGTACAAGTTATTATCCGCATTTAAAAGAATTGCTTCTCCATTATCAGGACTATATTATGCTTCCTTATGGAGATTTAGCTGAGCATAAGACTAGAATATTTAAATATTTTAACAGTGATAAGATCTTTATCCGGCCTAATTCCGGAACAAAACAATTTACAGGAATGGTCTGCACAGAAGATAATTTCTATGATTGTGTAAAGTTAGCCGGATTTTATGATGTTGAACCGGAATTGCTCGTTTTGATATCTGGAGTAGCACCGTTGGAAAAAGAATGGAGATTTGTCATTGTCGACGGGGAACCTGTTGCAGGAAGTCTTTATAGAGACTGGTCTGCTCCTGAGAAAATAACTCCAGGAACGGTAACAAGAGATTATGTTCTTATGAATTCCCATTCACTCTGGGAAGAGGCTAAAGATAATAATGCTCTAATGTTAGCTTATGAAGCTGTAAAGAGATATAATCCCGACAGATGTTGGACAATTGATATTGCTAAGACCGAATATGGAACTTATCATGTATTAGAAATTGGATGCTTTTCATGTGCAGGTCTTTACGGATGTGATTTAGAAAAAGTGGTTAAAGCTGTATCAAAAGCAGCTGAAGATGAATGGAACGAATATTTTAATGGATAAGAAATGAAAGACGATTTAGGAACACGTATGAAGGAGCAATATGAGAACAGAACTCGATATATGCTTCCTCGAAGAACTTATACAATAATCAGACTTGATGGAAAGGCTTTCCACACTTTCACCCGTGGAATGAAACGCCCCTATGATGAGGATCTAATGGAAGTTATGGACGAGACGACAAAATATCTTTGCGAAAATATCCAAGGATGTCAAATGGCATATACTCAGTCTGATGAGATATCTCTTCTCCTTACGGATTTTGATAAGATAACAACAGATGCATGGTTTGATGGAAACCTCCAGAAGATGGCTTCTGTTTCTGCTTCGATTACAACAGCAAAATTTAATAATCTTATGCATCGGAGACATCTTGTAGACATGGATAAGCTGGCATTTTTTGATGCAAGAGTATTTACAATCCCCGATTCAATAGAAGTTGAGAACTATTTCATTTGGAGGCAGAAAGATGCAGTGCGTAACTCAATTGCTATGACCGCTCAATCACTCTATTCACACAAAGAGCTTAATGGTAAATCATCAAGCGAACAGCAGGAAATGATCTTTCAAAAAGGCCAGAACTGGAATGATATGCCAGAAGGCTTTAAAAGAGGACGAACTCTGGACTATGGCTGCATTAAGGAGGATTGGGATGCAGAGCCTGGAAATATTCTGGAAGTCGGGTGGAAATTAATTACGCCAGATTTTCTGAAAGATCGAGAAACTTTACGTGATATGATCCCTAAAATAATAAACGAATAGTTATGACTGTAAAAGAATTTTATGACTATATTACTAGTCAGATGACTCCGGAACAAGCTCTTATGAAACTTCTTGAAGGAGCTGCAGGTCAATATGAGAAACTCAAATTTGATCCTGAAGGACAACCAGTACATCCACTTTTTATAGCTTCTATGGCTGCAATGGATATGGGCTGGGATTTCGCTTTTAAAGCAGAAGACGATAACGATGAAGTTTCTGGTCTGGTTATGGGAACGGAAGAATATATGAAAGAAATTTTTCCTGAAGAATCGTAGTATTTACAATTTTTTTATTATATTAGCTCTATAGAAATGGATAATATGTTTGATATCTCTATTGAAGACTTAAGGAAGAATCTACACGGATCAACACCTGTATTTTTTTCTTATTTTAAAAAAGACGGAACCCTGAGAAGGGCAGTTGGAACGCTAAATGAAAAACTAATTCCTGAAGAGATGAGACCAAAGGATCCATCAACTAATGCTAATTCAGGAACTAATTTAAAATATTACGATCTCGAGAAAAATGCCTGGAGATCATTACAGATAGATTGTTCTTTGGTACAAATGTTTGAATAGGGCAGAGAATCCATCGCTGGCAGAAATGCTGGAGGAAGTTCGCGACATCGCCGCTTAAGGCAGGAGGACGTATACCGAAAGGCCTACCCCCGTCCGTTTGCACTGCCGAGGATGCAACTCGAAATAGCTTAGACGGTGAGCGGGTCTATAATAGCAAGGTTGAGGCATAGATAAATGATGGACTATAAACAGAATCGCGGCTAAGCTCACCTTATTCTTTTTTTAAAAAATGACATTATGGAAAAGATTAAAGTTGGAGACACAGTTAAACTAAAGGGAGTAGATTTTACATTCGTTGTAGAGGGATTTTCTACAGTCGATGGACAGAAAATGGTGGATTCCCTCTATGGCAGCTTTAATATTGATCTTGTTGAACTTGTTGAAAAGCAGGGCCCGTAGCTCAATCGGTTAGAGCACCTGACTCATAATCAGGGGGTCGCTGGTTCGATTCCAGCCGGGCCCACAAATTAAATAATATGGAAGTAAGATTCGCATCTAGTTTTTTCAAGAGTTTCAAAAGAAACATCATTGATATCGACAAGCCCTGGAAATGGGCTTTCTGGGAAGATCGTTATTATAGGATAAAGAGGGCTATAAAATCCTTAATATCCTATTTCAGGATAACGACTGAAATGGTTCCTTGGGATTATCATTCTATACTAAAGATGATGAAATTCCAGGTTGGCGTTCTCTCTAATTATCTTGAGAAACATGGTCTTGAAGTTGAAGAAGACCGGCTTCCTAAGATCGAGAGGATGAAGAGGTTCATGGAATTAGCAGATCATAAGCTCAATGATGATTATGCAGATCGCTGTGGATATAACTATGATTATGGATTTGATTTCGTTCCAGTTGAAGGAAAGCCTGGTTTAACTCAGCTTGTATCTGCTGCTCCTGACGAAGTTGAAGAGAATAATACTCGTGCTATTAAAGAGGCACATGAACTTGAAGAGAAGGAGTGGAATGAAATGATAGATCTTCTTAAAGATATGAGAGGGTGGTGGGACTAATGGAAGAGGCTATCGATATATCGTCCCTTTGCAGAGAATTGGAAACTTATTTCTCTGAGACAAATAGATCAGACATAAGGGTCAAAGAACTTAGAGAGATACTTATTCCATTTATACGATTAGCTAGAATGAAAGGCGAAGACTATTATGGAAAATATCTCTCTGAAATAAAGACTTTTCGTGCTCCAATGAGTAAAAAGAATTGGGCTATGATTATTGAGGATTCATCACTTAAAGAACTTGAAAATGAGTAGGTATATTCAATCAAGGGATGTCTCGTGGTTAAAGACACCTAAGGGAACCGTCTGGGTATGGACAGGTATTGATGGCTTTATTCAGCCTGAAGATCCGGCTCTTAGACATACATTAATGGGGGTGGATTTAGATCTTCTTGATGTAGAAGACTTTTTATTATTTCAAGCTATAGGAGATAAAGAAGATGGCAGTAATAGGGATTAATTACATCGAACCAAATCCAGAGACTTACGAATCTGTAAGAATCTCTTATGGAAATCTTTCGAAGGAGAAAATATTTGCTTCGGGAAATTTCGTTGTGGATTGGTATAATATGAATAAATGGATCCAAAAAGAATTGGACGGCGGAGAATTGAAAGATGAATATCACTTTTCATCCTCTTCCTCCGTAGACCATTTCATTATGGATGGAGCTAATGTCGTATCCAGATATCTTAAATTTGATAAAGACAATAAACCATACCTCTCTAAGGAATATGATTTCATGGATGAGGGTACGGAGGTCTTTATTCCGGAAGGAGAAGACTGGACTTGGGAACAATATAAAGAATATGTAAAAAATGAAAGCAGAACTTCAGAAATATCTAGTTAGCAAATATCCTGAATTCTTTGAGTATTTGCGGGAGAACGAAACTCCAATGATTGATGGGGACAAACCCATGGGAGAAGAAATGGGAAGACTTCTTAATCAGAAAAAGATGGTATTGCCAATGCAGTTTGGCTTTGAGTGTGGAGATGGATGGTTTCCTATTCTTGATGCTCTTATGGGAGATATTCAGAATCATATTGAGAATGTTAATAGGAATAGAAAGAACCAATTTCGTCATGAGTTTCCAAAGTGGTTGCAGAGGAAAGCTCATAGACTTCCCTGGAAAAGGAAACTCATGAAGAAATTTCTGCTTTGGCTAGCCGATAGATTTCCCAGAGGTGTAGAACCTATGCCTCCAATAGATATAACTCAGGTCAAGGAGAAATTTGGTGGCCTTCGATTCTACTATAATGGAGGAGATGATTTCATCTATGGATTAGAGACTATGGCAGAGAGCATGTCATATAAAACCTGTGAATTCTGCGGAGCAACAAAAGATGTTGGGCACACACAAGGATGGATTATTACTTGCTGCAAGTCCTGCATAGATTCTAATGAGAGATTGCAAAATTATATTTGGAAACCAATAGAAATCAAAATTAAGGATGAAGCTTAAAAAGCAAGAGTTCTTCTATAGAATTAATGAAGAGATTAGGGAGAGGGAAGTAAGGGTTGTTGGAGATAATGTCGAGAGCCGAATAATACCTATTTCAGAAGCCTTATCTCTAGCAAGAAAGATGGAGCTGGATCTTATAGAGATCAACAGGGGAACCAATCCTCCGATTTGCAAGATAATGGAATATCAGAAATTTCTATATCAGGAAAAGAAGAAGCAGAAAGAAAAGGAGAGAAAAGATAAGGAGAATAGGATAGAAGTTAAGGAAATTCGTTTTGGTGCGAATACGGATGAGCATGATATAGAGTTCAAGAAGAAACATATTATCAAGTTTCTTCAGGATGGAAACAAAGTAAAAACTTGGGTATTTTTTAAGGGAAGAGAAATGAAATTCAGGCAGAGAGGAGAAGTCCTTTTGCTTAAACTCATTCAGGATATAAGCGAATTTGGCGAGCCGGAAGCTCTTCCCAAACTTGAAGGAAACAGATTAACAGTATTCATAAGACCAAAAAAGAAAAATTAATGGGAGACGGATGTTTTGAAACTATCGGAGGATGCTTTCTCTATGTTTTCCTCTTTGCAATCATTTATATTCTTATACATGTCTTTGTAGGAATTTTTTGGATCGCACTTATAGGAGCTCTTATTTTTATAATCTTTTTTGGTCTGGGAATATCAATCGTTAAATGGATAGCAGGACTTTTTAAAAAGCAAAAGAATGAATAGGAGAATTATATTAGTAAAACCAACAGCCTCCGGATGAATATATAAAATAAAAATGTATTCTAGAATTTGTAAATCTTGTAAAAAAGAAATAAAATATAAACATAAAAAGTCCTTTTTGTTAGCTGAAAGGAGGGGATCTTTATGCAAATCTTGTAGTCATGCAGGGATTAAAAGAAGTGAAGAAACAATAAAAAAGCTAAGTGAGTTAGCAAAGAAGAGAATCGGGCAAAAAAATTCTTTTTATGGAAAAAATCATAACCAAGAGACTATCAATAGGATAAGAAATATAAACTTAGGAAAGAGATATACTGAAGAAATTAATAAACGTAAGGGACGTCCAGGAAGAGAGCCTTCTAACAAAGGAATTCCCTTAACTCAGGAGGCTAAAGATAAGATTTCTAAAAAAACCAGAGGAGAAAATAATCCGATGTATGGAAAGCCTTCTCCAAGAGGATCAGGAAATGGGTGGTCCGGATGGTACAAAGGAACATATTTTAGAAGTCTAAAGGAATTATCATTTATAAAATATTATTTAGAAAGATTTAATTTTTTATGGGAAACAGCAGAAAAGAAAAAATATAGAATCAGTTATGATAATGGATTAAAAAATTATTATGCAGATTTTATAGTGGATAGCTATTTTATGGTTGAAATAAAACCTAAAAAATTATGGGGTTCAAAAAATAATATACTCAAAAAAGAAGCAGCAGATAAATTCTGTAAATTTAATAATTTGAAATATAAAATTATTGATCCTGTAAAAATAATCTCTATAGAAGAAGTAAAGGAAGAGTTAGATTTAGGAAACCTAAAATTTATAGAAAGATATGAACAAGCGTTTGATAATATGCGGGCCGACAGCAAGCGGAAAGACCTTCCTTAGGAAAAGACTCGAGGATAAGGGTTTTAAGTGTGATGTCTCTTATACTTCAAGAGAGCCAAGACCCGGAGAAGTAGATGGAGTTCATTACCATTTTATTGGTAAGAAACAATTTGAAGTTCTTATTTCTGGCGGATTCTTCTATGAATGGGTAGAATATAACGGAAACTACTACGGGACAGGCCTTAAGGAGTGGAATGAACTTCCTCTTTTTATTATGGAAACTGATGGGATAAAACATATTAAACCAGAAGACCGAAAATCTTGCTTTGTCATATATCTAAATATCCCGAGAATTAACAGGCAGGAGAGAATGATGTTTGAAAGAGGATGGAATCAGGAAGAGGTGGCTAAGAGAACCGAAACAGATTATCAGAAATTTAAGGATTTTAAGGATTATGATCTAGTAATTACAGATCCCAATTTTTAAGATGATGCAGAATATAGCTATATTTGGTGGAGCATTTAATCCTATAACAAATGGACATATCAGATCTGCTGAATTTGTTTTAGATAATTTAGAAGATATTGATGAAGTATGGTTAAGTCCTGCTTTTAGACATACTTACGGAAAGGAAATGGCCTCTTCTGAACATCGCGTTGAGATGTGCAAAATAGCTATTGAACTGAATCCTAGAATTTATATTTTCCCGTATCAGATTTATCATCAGCTTTCTGGAAGCACTTATGAGTTCTTTCTAAAATTAAAAGACGATACCCGATTTAGCAATTATAATTTCAGATTTGTTATTGGAATGGATAATGCTCTTTCGATTGATAAATGGGTTAATCCAGACAAACTGAAAAACGAGGTTCCTTTTATTGTTATTCCTAGACCAGGATATGATCTGAAATCTCCAGATATGTGGTTTATGAAAGACCCACATCTCTATTTGGATATCCCGCATTCCATTCCCGAAGTATCTTCTACGGAGGTAAGGAATTTGTTAATAGCGGGAAAGGCGGAGGAGGCTTCGAAAAAAGTTCCTCTTGGGGTGGTGGAATATATTTTAGATAATAATTTATATTTATGAGTAGCAAAAATACAGAATGTACAGGAAGTAGAAGGATGTCATACTTATTAAGGCATGATCCGGAAGAGCTAGATATGGATGCAGAAGGATGGGT
>ERZ795057.3508-NODE-3508-length-10673-cov-9.866830_pt1 | contig 10673 bp, 8 predicted proteins | sample MGYA00375141_ERZ795057 | MGnify/ENA primary metagenome ERZ795057 (study PRJEB30186, sample SAMN05720163) | activated sludge metagenome | isolation source: Anaerobic digester | place: Hong Kong | collected 2015-01-26 ... | reverse complement strand
TACAAAGTGCTGATGAATGCCGGTGAGCCATTGCTGCCAGCCCAAGAACTTTATAAACAGGAGAGTGTAATGATACCTGCTGATAAAAATAAGCTTGGCCAGCCGCTGATTGCGCTTTACAGGCATCCGAAATACAATTATTCCAGGCAAATTGATTATTTTAACAGAGTTAAAAACGCATTAAATCAGTTATAAATGGCAAATAAACTACCCAAACGTTACACCGAAAAGGCAAACGACAGCTTTCGTACAAAAATCAGGCTTTATCTGTTCGACAAATCCTTAAACAAAGACTGGCAATCGTTTGGATTGGATGATTTCAGGCAGTTTAAGATTGAAACCGCACTGGTAGATGAATATGCGACCATATTCTGGCAATACGAGCCGGAGTTTGAAATCCGGCAAGGGCTGACAAATGATTCAATTCAAAAAGAGATAGCCCGGAAGGAAATGGCCTTGAAAGCTGAAATTGAAACTTTTAGGCTGGACTACATCTCAAATGTTTTCCCGGTAATATTTCCCCCTGAGCAGTTTGACTTGCTGATAAAAGCGGAGTCATGCGTGTACTGTAAAATTACCATTCCAATGATTACCGAACTGGCCAACAGGCAGCAACTCTTTAAGAAAAACTACAGAGGGTGGTCGCTGGAGGTAGACCGGAAAAACTCAAATTATGAGTATTCTCCCGATAACTGCGTAATGGCCTGTTACTGGTGCAACAATGCCAAAACGGATGAGTTTACGCATGAGGAATTTATGAAAGTCGGAGAAAAAATAAGAGAGATTTGGCAGGATAGATTAAATAAGTCTTCAACGAACGAGAAGGATTCCAAGTAATGAATAATACAGCCATAGTCAGTCCCAGAGCTTTCCTGACCTACCTGAACAACGGGCAATGCCCTGGTTTGCCGCAGGTAAAGTATTCGCTGATGCTGTATGACTATACGCTGTACAAATGGTTGCGCGATAAGTACAGGGCTGAAAAGGTAGGCGGTTTCACAACTTCCTGTGCGCTCATTAATCGGAAATTATTGTTGTGCTGCGGTTTTGGCATTGGCAGCCCGGCAGCGGTTGCCGCGGCAGAGGAATTGATTGCGGCGGGAATAAAAAGAATTGTATCCTTCGGGACCGCCGGTGGGATTGCGCCGGATGCCGGGCTGGGCGATGTTATGGTTTGTAATGGCGCCTTGAAGGATGAAGGTACCTCCGCGCATTATATTCCGGAAGGGAGGTATAGTTATCCCGCAGTTGCCCTGACCAGGGAAATGGAAGGTCATCTCCGGAAAGAGTTTCCTGATCTGAAAACCGGCAAAACATGGACTACCGATGCGCCATACCGTGAAACAACGGAAAAACTGCTTCAGTTTCTCGATGAAGACATACTGACAGTTGAGATGGAGGCCTCCGCCTTGTTTACATTGGGCAGCTTCCGGAATGTTGAGGTAGCGGTGGTATTGGTTACCGGTGATCTGGTTTTGCCAGAAGGCTGGATTCCAGGTTTCATGAATGAGAACGTTGTTAAAATTGTAGAGAAGGTAACGTCCGCAATGGTTGAAAGCCTGGTTGAAATAAGGTAATCTGTTTTTGATGATTTCATTTTTTCAAAAATGGACTATTATTAATTGATCACGTAAACTGAATTAATAACACTAAATAATTCAACAACATGGAAATCAGAAGTCTGGAAAATGCATTATTTGAAAAATGGTCTGAAACAAAAGATTCATTCGTGAAAGATGGGCTGATTAATGAAGATGCATGGAAAAACAGTAAGATAAAAGTGCAGTTCATTTTAAAAGAAGCCAACTCTCCTGAAGGCGGGCTGACCGATTTGCGGGATTTTGTTGCAAAAGGTGGCAGATCACAAACATGGGACAATGTTTCCCGTTGGTCTTATGGCATTACGCATCTTGATAAAGAGATAAATTGGAATGAAATAAAAAATATCAGTGAAGATTTCAGAAAGGAAAATTTAAAATCAATCTGTGTTGTAAATCTGAAAAAAGCGCCAGGCGGGCATACAACCAGTAATGAAAAATTAAGGGAAGAAGCCATGCTTGATAAAAAACACCTGATTGAACAACTGAGATTGTATCATGATGCAAATATTATCATTTGTTGCGGATCGGGAGTTTCAGGTTTATTCCACGAACTGCAGGATGACTACCATGATTATAAATGGGAGTGCACAAAAAGAGGTATGTGGTATCAAAAGATTGGGGAAAATAAGTTTTTGTTTAATTTCCTGCACCCTGAAGTCAGAATAGGAACATTTGATAACATTCTGTTTTATGGATTGATAGATTCAATCAAGGAAGTTTTAAATCGTTAAGTATTTGATGCCATTTTAGCGTGAAAACAGTTATTACCTTTCATATAATTTTAACTTTTGCGCTGATGATAGTGTTAATCAAACCTATGACACCTTTTGTCGCACCTGCTCTTTACCTTTGGCAAAAACCAATCAGCGATTTAAAGTTAGATTGTTTGAATTAGGCTAAAACTATGGAAACCCTCTCAACCCATATGAACCACTTCCTGAAGAGGAAAATCTTTTACTTCGACAATAAAGCTGAAGCGATTCAATCCGGTTTCAAAGCCTTTGATGAGAATTTCAGTGGGTTTTATAGGGGGGAATTGACTTTTATTGCCGCAAGGCCAGGCAATGGTTTGTACCTTGTCCTTAACAACCTGGCCATCAACCAATCAGTAAATGCTTTAAAGAAGGTATTGTACTTTACAACAGATTTCAGCGGCCCTGAATTATCACGGATAATTATTGAACAGCTTTCAGGAAAAAGGCTGACACGCCGCTGGGAAGAATATTTCGGTAAAGCAGAAAAGAAACATTTCAAATCACTTCCGGCAACTTTGGCCGATTGTCCGTTTTTTATTGAAGACCAGTGTTTCAATATTCAATCGGTAATCAGGAAAGCAAGGCAGGTCAATACCATTCACGGTTTGGATATGATCCTTATTGATGATCTGACAACTATAAGCAAAACAGAAAAGGGCGAACCTTTCCGCGAACGACGGACGGTAGAAATGCTGAACGATCTGGCGCAAAACCTGAATGTCCCGCTTGTTATCGGTGTAAAGCTGACCAAATCAAAATTTATCCGGAATAAGGATGATGATTCCGTTTCACAGCCCGATCCAGGTGAGCTCAACGACATGAGTATAATGAATTACGCTGGGAAGTTAATCCTCCTTCACATACCGGATTACTATCTCAGGGGTGGTGTGCAACCGGATCATACCTGTCAGGTATTTGTTTCGGAACGAACGACCAACCGGACTGCTACCCTGTACTTTAAATTCGATTATGTAAAAGGCTTATTGAATGAACTTGTTCAATCAGGGCCCGGTTTGTCAATTTAGTCTTCTTCAGCAATACTTCCTTCAGAATTCCGGTAATTTGGTAGATTGCAACAGGTAAGAAGGCGCACAAATGGGAATATCAGAAACATCAGTTTATGTCGAAGCATGAAGCAGTCTCCCGTTATAACCTGATTATCCGTAAACTCAGGAATCACCCTGCAGATTTTGCGGAGATAGCCAATTTCCTGGAAGTTCAATCAGAGATAGAAGGGTACAATTTTAAAATTTCTAAACGCACCTTTCAGCGGGATTTGAAGGATATTTACGCCATCTATAAAATTGATATTCAATACAATTTTTCGGATAAGGTCTATTACATTGACAATGACGATCAGCCCGAGGCCAATGAGCGGATTCTGGAAGCCTTCGATACATTTAATGCCCTGAACATTACCGACCGGCTTTCTGATCATATACATTTCGAAAAACGGAGACCACAGGGCACCGAAAATCTTTATGGTCTGTTGCATGCTATAAAGAATTGTGTTCAGATCCGTTTCAGTTACCTGAAATATTGGGAGGGAGAATTGACCCGGCGGCTTGCCGAACCTCTTGTGCTGAAGGAGTTTAAAAACCGCTGGTATATTCTGGCAATTGATCTGAAAGACAATAAGATAAAGAGTTTTGCTTTGGACAGGTTGAGCGGCCTTGAAATAACCAAAAAGCATTTTGAGACCCCGTCAGGTTTTAATGTCACCAGTTATTACAGGCACTGCTTTGGTATTGTCGGTCCCAACGGACAGGAACCTGAAGAAGTAATACTCTCTTTTGATCCGTTTCAGGGTAAGTTTATCAAATCATTGCCCCTGCATGAATCGCAGGAAATCCTGAAAGATGATGATGAAGAATTACGATTGAAACTCAGGCTGGTGCTTACCCATGATTTCCTGATGGAGTTGCTGTCGCATGGCGACAATGTCAAAGTGATTGCTCCAGATAAGCTTGTGAATGAAGTGAAAACCGTTTATCGGAGTGCATTGGATCAATACTGTGATGAACAGTGAATCCGGGCAGAGAGCCATAGATTTGTGTGAATAGTTATCAATAAGCCTGAAATAGAACCGTACCAATGAAAATTTGCTGCAAAGAGATGAGAAAAGAAATGGAAGAAGCCAGCACACAAAATCAGGAATGTGGCTGCCCTTTCCTGCAACCGTCCCTTCACATCCTCACACATGCTTTTTTAGCCAAACCGTCCGCATTGTGAAAGGATTTTAGTATTTCGACAGGGAATCAAACTCCCTAAACATACCCCTCGACTTCGCTCAGGGTACACGCCCAGGGCACGTACAGGTCGTTGAGCGGAGCCGAAACGACCTGCTTCAGGGGACATACAAGTCGTTGAGCAGAGCCGGAATGTCTTTTTCCCCAATGCAAACTCTCAAAACATACCTTTCGGTTACGCTCAGGGTACGCAAAGGTCGTTGAGCGGAGCCGAAACGACCTGCTGTAGCAAACAACCTATTGCAATGCCTGCACCTCCTAAGCCGAGTTTCTGCCCGCGTTGATGTTCCCGTAAAGTGAGCGGGTTACCAGTTTTTCATAGGCTTCCCTGTAATCTTCGCTTCCGCTGATTTTTTGGAGGGCATATTGCTGAATCACCAGCAACGGCAAGGCGATCTGCTCGCGCATTTTGATGGATTCCCTTGAAACCGGCTCTTCTTCCATCAGTTCTTTTGAATCGGAGATCAACAGCAGCATTTTCACCGACAATGCATATTCATCATGCAATATCTGCCAGAAGTCTTTAAACTCCTCTTCTTCGCGCATATAGGAAGTCAGGTTGAAGTTGGTTTTCGACAGTGACATCATGCTATTCTGCACCAGGGCCTTAAAGAACGGCACTTCGCGGTACAATCGTTTGAGCGCATCCAGCTTTCCGTCATCCACCAGGCGTTGAATGGCTGTGCCGGTGCCGAAATAGCCGGGCACATTCTGTTTCAGCTGGCTCCATGATCCCACAAATGAAATCGCCCTCAGGTCGGTGAGCTCCAGTTTTTTAGTTACGTTCCGTTTTCCGGGACGGCTGCCAATATTGGTTTTATCATAAAACCGCAGGGTGCTTTTTTGCTCGAGATAAGGGATAAATTTATCGTGTGCTTTCAGGGCACTGTATTTTTCAAAACTGAGTTGCGCGAGTTCTTCCATCAGCTGCCTGAATTCAGCACTTATCGTGTGTACTTTCCCCGAAATGCTGTTGGCCAGACCGGCAGTCAGCAGCTGTTCACAGTTGTGGATAAATTTTTCATGCGTAGCGTAGGTGCTGGTGATGGTCTGTCCCTGTATGGTCAGCTGAATTTCATGATTTGCTATTTTATCACTTTGTGCCGCGTAAAACCGATGCGTTTTACCGCCCCCGCGGGCCGGAGGGCCTCCACGGCCATCAAAAAAGATGGCTTTAATATTATGCTGATCGCAGACCGAAGTCAGGGTTTCCTTGGTTTTGAAAATGGACCAGTTGGCCATAAGGTAGCCGCCATCTTTCGTTCCATCGGAAAAACCAAGCATAATGGTTTGCTTTTCACCCCTTTGGGCGATGTGATCGCGGTAAGCCGGTATGCTGAACAATTTTTGCATGGTGGCTTCGGCGCTTTTCATGCCTTCCATGGTCTCGAAGAGCGGCACAATATCAAAGGTAAGCCGTTGCCCGCTCCATCCGCACCATCTGAAAAGCCCGTAAACAAACAGCACGCTCAGCTCATCCACGGCATTGCTGATGATGTACCGGTTACACCCTTCTTCGCCATTTTTCTCCTGTATCCTTTTCAGCCGGGAAATATTCCGGATGGTATCCTGAATCAGGGGATCATTAAAATCAGCTGCATCCGCATGAATATCACCCGAAAGCAGCAGTTCAATCAACTGCCCGCGTTGCAGTTCGTCCGGATCAGAAGAGATAATTCCGGCTTTTGCCAGAATGGCTGCCACCGTTTTTCGGTGAATGCTGTTGTCCTGCCGGATATCGAGGGCCGCAAAATGGGTCTTGAAGATCATTACTTTATCAATCAGGTAATCAAGTTCTTTGAGATATAAGGAGTGATACCGGGTAATCAGCTGTTCTTTAACGTCAAGCAAAGGATGAATGATTTCCTCAAGGGTAAGGTTCTCATCCGGGTTAAACATGGCATTGTAGAGTTTATCACGCAATAGATTAAGTGGTTCCTCCACATCCTTAAAGGTTAACTTCAGCTGAAGGTCTTTCAGATCCTGGTAATAGCACTTGAACAGGCTCATGCGCAGTTCGTCGGCAACCTGTTGTGTGATTCCGGCAGTAACAAAGGGATTGCCATCCCTGTCGCCACCGGGCCAGAACCCAAGCTGAACAATGTTGTGGTTCTGAAACTCACGGCTGCCGGCGTGCTCCTTAATATAACCGTAAAGCTCTCCAACGGCGTTATAATAAACGTTTCGCAGAAAATAAATAATGTTTTTGGCTTCGTCCAGCGGTGTGGGCTTTTTTGAATTGATAAGGGAGGTCAGACCCAATTGCTGCAGGGTCATGTCAATTTCATCAATCCGGTTTTCCATAATCAATGACCTTAGCGTACCGATGATGTCAAGTACCGGGGGAGAGTAAAACTGCGTGGGATGCGCGGTAAGCACGATGCGCGCGCTGAAGCCGGACAACTTTTCAAGAATCCTGTCCCAGCTTTTGCGGTTATCCACCATGTTGAAGAAATCCTTAATCAACAGGTAGTTGCCCAGGCTTTTAAGCTCCATAAAGGCGGCATCTTCCACACTGTCGAACAAAACAATCTGACGTTCAACGTATTGGATAATACGAAACATCAGATCAATTTTTTCGGGCTCACTTCCGATACCTGTAAAACTGCTAAAGAACGAATCAAGAATCTCCTGAGGGTGCTTGCCGGACTCAAGTCCTTCGCGGCATGATTGGTATAAAACCGGTATAAGGATGCCTATATTGCTGTCCTGCCGGTAAGGCAGGTTGAGAAAAATCCCGTTGTAAATATTGAATTTGTTCTTTACCTGCTTTTCAAATACCTGTAAACGTTTTGACTGGTACATGTTTGGTTGGTGTTAATTCGGTAATTATGGAAAAGGTTGCTCCCCTCCTGAATATACATAACAAAAATCAAAGCAATAAGTGCGATTGACCGGGATTAATCAATGGGAAATCCCTGTTCTGAAAATACACGTTTTCACAGGCATATTAAGGCCCGATCAGCACCTGTCCATTACCAGGTGCATCGGTCCACAACATCACCAGGTGCAGCGCACCGTGATATTATTAGGTGCAGCGCACCGCAACATCATTAGGTGCAGCGCACCGTAACATTATCAGGTGCAGCGCACCGCAACATTTTACCGGTTATTATTATAGCTGATGCTCACCTCGATAAACGACCGGGGGATCCATAAATTTTGCCAGTCTTTGCAGCCCTGGACTTCCGATTTCCCGTAGTCAATGTAATCGAATGAAACCTCACGGCCCGAGGGGTAGAATTTAATGCGGTGTTTGATTTTGACAATGCTTTTTTCAAACTCAGGATCGGGACGCAGGTTGTCGCAATCCCAGCCCCTGCGGTGAAACCGGATGCCATAATCGCTTGTGCCGATCTCGTCGACGGGAATATTGCGCAATTCCACGTCAATCCATTGCTCCCTTGATTTACTGTTCTCCGTTTCGAACCAGGTAAAGTGCATGTGCGCCTTCAGCCAGCTGAGCCGTTGATTACTGTATGCACCCTCAACCCAGCCATCCTCATGTTTACTGTTAAAAAGCTTCCCGCTGAAACTGCCGCCTTTTGATATCTGGAATCCCGGAAAACTGCCACCGTTTCCGGGACTTTCAATCAGTTTAAAGTCACTTTTGCTGAACTGCTGATCATCCAAATCATGACTATTTGTATAGTGCATGTAGGCGTAAATCCGGAAGTCAAGTTCATAGTTTGCGGCAACTACAGGTTCGCGTTTCGGAGGAGGGGCAGATATTTTCTTTTGTTCCGATTTCACTGTCACGCCTCCGAATTCAATCTCCGCATGAATCCAGGCATTGTCCACCGGGGTGATTTTTCCGGAAAACCGGCCGCTGCGGGCTTCAAATTTCCCGGCTTCATCGAGTGTGGCTGTTTTGATTACCACAGGTCCATTGTAGCTGATGGCTTTGGAGTATTCCTGATCGGTTTTGTGGATGATTTCACCGGTAATGTTTCCGTCGTCGGTCAGCGAAGTGATTTTCACACTCAGTCCGGGAATAAAAAGCCTGATGGCATGGAGCCCGGCTTCCCTGATGGCGGGGACAAGCGCGGAAGCCTGCGATTTAACGCATGCTTCGTCGAGGTAGGGATAGGTTTTTGAGATGGGATATTTGTTGAAAAACCAGGTATCGGTGCAAAGCAGCACTTCCCTGTTGCCCACCTGACGCCGGTAGTAATTTCCTGAGTAACCGGAGGCGCTGAGTTTGGGAGAGCTGTAAACATAATCAGGGTGCGTGATGGGTTTCACCACATTGCCTTTCCAGTCGGTGCCCGAGATGGTTTCGGTGGTAAAAAAGTTTTCGTTGGTAAAGGTTGCCAGTGTGTGCGCCACATCCCTGATGGTGTTTGACTTTTCGAATTTCAGCGCCAGGTCAGGGTCGGCTTTCCCCGCCTGAAATTCATCCAGTCCGCCATCATTGCCGGTCTGGAATTCGGCCATCATTTCTTCGTAGGTATCGGGGTTTCCGAAGTACGACATCATGCGGAACGGGATAGAAGGGTGGGCATCGTTGCGCACATGCGAAGGGCATCCGTTGTCGGCAATCATGTGCAGGGTTTCTCCCAGCGACCGCCATGCTTTGGCCATCAGGGCGTTGCGCTTTTCCTGATTTTTTTCTTCCAGGGCTCCTTTTAAAAAAGCCTTGCCGTTCTCCCAGGTATAGTTATGCTCCAGCGCTCCGAAATTACCCGCCTTGCCGATTGCCCATGTAACACCGTCGGTATTGGGATTGGTGAACTTTTTCTGAATCCAGTTCATCAGTTTGCTGTTTACATCGTCGGTGAGGTGCCGGGCACCATCGGGCCGGGTAGGATCGTAAAAATGGCGGAAACTGGCCGGCACTTCGGGCACATCGGCCGAGTAGCCGCCGTGCGCAATCCATTCGAGCGGCGTTTTTTCACCCGCCTCTTCAGTGAAGGTGGTTTCGCCGTAAAGCCAGTTGGCCATATCTTCATGGAAACGGTCAACCTCGGAAGGATTGAACAGCCCGGGTTTACTGATGTAGTTACCCCTTAGTTTCACCTTATCCAGCTTGAACTCATACAGTTTGAATTTATTCATCGAAAAGCCGCCCTTGTTGTTCTTTTCGAGAAAAGCCTTTACCATAAATTTATTGAGGGTGGGATGGTTTTTCTGATTGCCATACCCGACAAACAAGGCCCACAATGCCAGCAAGGTAACGATCAGTGCGGCTGGGGCAAATATCTTGATATTCTTCATAATTACGGGTTTTCAGAATCTTACCAGTTTCCATTGGCCGTCATCGCTCAGGGCGAATTCGGCCGTGTATTTTTGCCCGTCATCACCGGTAAACTCATACAATGAGTAAATGGGTGTGGATATTTTGAGTTTCCTGTTTTTGAACGCTTTGGAATATTCACTCATGTAAGGTTTGATTTCTCTGAAAGCGTCCTTGTAGATTTCCTGACTGTGGGGTGTAAGCATTTGTTTCAGCAGGATGGTATCGCCACGGGCAAAGGCCTCTTGTACCGTTTCAGCAGCCTTTTGCGGATCGCCCGTTTCTGCCGCGATTTCCGTGACGGTTTCTTCAGGAACGGAATCGTCAACCGAAACAATTCCCGGGATATCGGTACCCGTCAGCCCGCCCTCATCCTGGCCGGGGATGGGGGGATCATCGCCCAGAAAATACAGGGCGGTTAACCCGGCGACGGCCAGCAACACGATCAGCAGCAGGGTTTTCCGGAAACATCCGCCTTTCTTTTTGCGCTTTACCGGAGGAGCAGCCGGCGGGGCATTATAGGCAGGGGGTGCAGGGGGTATGGCGTTTTGCGGGTATCCGGCTGTCGGGGCTGCCGGCGGGGGAGGGGCGGACGCGGGGCCGTTCACGGTGCTGCCGATGGAAGCGCCGCAATGGACGCAGAACTTTTCGTTTCCGGAAACCGGCTTTTGGCAGACCGGGCAGGCGCCTGAACCAGGTGCACTGAGTTGGGCGCCGCATTTGCTGCAGAACTTTGAACCTGCCTTTAACGTGTTGCCGCAATTGCTGCAGAATGGCATATCTGTATGGTGTTGATCTTACTGAACCTGTTGACTTACCGGGAGCAATTTAT
>ERZ795057.3507-NODE-3507-length-10673-cov-74.139198_pt1 | contig 10673 bp, 4 predicted proteins | sample MGYA00375141_ERZ795057 | MGnify/ENA primary metagenome ERZ795057 (study PRJEB30186, sample SAMN05720163) | activated sludge metagenome | isolation source: Anaerobic digester | place: Hong Kong | collected 2015-01-26 ... | reverse complement strand
CCGTTGGTATAATAATACTTGTGATTGTTTTTTTAGTAGTAATTATTTTAAGGATAATTATTAATAAAGATGTCAAAGCAGATAATCTAAAACTAGAAAACGAAAAGAGGGCATTCGAAGAGGTTAAAAGAAAACGCAGGATGGAAGAAGAGGAACTAAAAAAGCAACAAAGAATTGAAAAGGAGACGCTTTACGGACCGCTTACCCGTGAGATTGGAGGCTATTCGTCATTACCTGTTATCGAATTATATGATGAAAAAGATGTGATATTTATCGGTGACAGAGAGCTGAAATATAAGATGATACTGGGCTATAACTTGGATGACAATGCGCAGACCATCACCCAGGGTGGAAATATTCAGGCCAAAACGTCTACTGGCAGCATGCTCGGCAGGGGTATCGTTGGCGGGGTGCTCCTAGGTGGCGTGGGAGCACTGGCCGGTGCTGCTACCGCTAAAAAAAACATACAGACTGATGCAAGCGTGACCACCAAAAAACATTCCTACAAAGTCCATATCTACATAGCAAGTCCCACTGAACCACTCCTTACAGTTGAGTGCGGAGCTATTGATAATTACGCAAGGGACCTTGCAGCCACGGTAAACTATATAATTCATAAGAATAATGCTTAAAGTGTTTGTCAATACAAGAAAAAAAGATAATACTCATAACTTTACAATAAACATGTTAAGGAGCAATAAATAATGAACTATTATATTGATCTATTTTCACCAGATACTGCAAAGAAATTCTCCAATTCCTCAAGAGAAATAAGCGGATTTAGGCTTTCAAGAAAAACATATGTAGAAAATCAGAGAATCGGTAAAGGTGATCGTTTCATCTGCTATTGTACCAAAATTCAAAGATTTATTGGAGTATTCGAGATTACTAGTAGTCACTTTGTTGATGATTCACCAATATTTTCAGAAACCCACGATCCTTATGTACTTAGGTTTAAAGTTAAGCCAATTGTATGGTTACCCTTAGAAAAAGGGATCCCTATTCATGACGATGTGATATGGCCAAACTTATCATTTACAAAAGAACTTTCTAAAAACAGTACTCACTGGACATATATGGTGTTTTCCAGTCCTAGACTTTGGCCAAAGGAAGACTGTCTGTTTATAGAAAAGAGGCTCCTAGAGCAATCTCAAAACCTTAAGGAATACCCATTTACTGAAAGCGATGAGAAGAAACTAAGATCGTCAAAAATCAGAATAAGCAGTAAAAAAGAAGTTTTAGTTACGGTTCCTGATAATGATGAGGAGAATGACAATGATTCAGTTGATCAAAAAAAACAAAGAGATTCTATTAAGATTCAAGCGAAACTTGCAGAAATCGGTGAGAAATTAGGTTTCAAGATATGGATCCCTTTGTCTGACCGATCAAGAGTCATAGATATATGGAAGCAAAATACTGATGTATTACTAGAGGATTTGCCATTAGTATTTGATGACATGACCTTAAAAACAATAAAGAACATTGATGTACTTTGGATCAAAGGAAGATCGATAGTACGAGCCTTTGAAGTGGAAGATACAACATCAATCTATTCCGGGATATTAAGAATGGCCGATTTACTTTCATTACAGCCCATGCTTGATATCAAAATCCATATAGTAGCACCTGATAGCAGAAGAGATGCAGTCTTTCAACAAATAACACGACCCGTGTTTGCAGTAATGGAAAAAGGCCCGTTATCTGAGATATGTTCATACCTTTCATATGATTCTGTTTTAGAAATTTCAAAAGAGAAAAAACTTAATCATATGACAGATTCAATTGTTGATGATTATAAAGAGCAGGCAGAAGAATAAAAAATATAACATGGGGCATAAAGTATCGTAAATTGCCAAAAATGTTGCAATGCTGATTCCTGATTACAACTGCTATTTCCAGGGTGGGAGGCGAACAAAGTTCGCTGGGTGGGGTTAAGGATCATGAGCGGAGCGAATACCTATTAAGCCTGGAGCGTCGAGAGGTTGTGGTCCGGAATGGAGCGAGGCGGAATGGAGGATGACAATCTCTGAGCGGAAGTGAGGAAAAAGATCAGTGATTCGATTGGAACGGAGCTTGTGGAGCCGGAGGGAGAATGACTGATACAAAGGCGCAGCTTAAACAATGGTTTTAGGGATGGTTCCTTTTAAGAGATGATAGAATTTTTTAGAAATCAAATACAAAAGACATATTAGAGTTTAATTATTAAATTGATTGTTAAAGAATTAAAATAAAGCAAAATGCTAATTGATAACGAAAATAGAAACTTAAAAGTCCACGAATGGATTTCTAAATATACAGAAAACGGAAAACTTGATATTGTTACTGGATATTTTACAGTTGGCGCTCTTGCATATTTATCTACGACCACAAACGAAAAAATTGATCAATACAGATTCGTTCTTGGTGATATAGTAAATGTTGACGAAGTAAAAGACAGAGCTCTTGACCTTATGAACGAAAACATTACTGTAGAAGCAGCACTAATATTAAGCCAATTGGCAAAAGAAGCAGTAGAATTTCTGAAACAAAATAAAGTTGAAGCAAAAACACTAGAGCCAAATTTTTGTCATGCAAAAACATATTTGCATTCTGTGACCAAAGATGACAGACTAAATTACTTTATATCTGGAAGTTCAAATCTAACCGAAGCAGGGATTGGTCTAAAGACCACAAATAATGTTGAGTTAAATATTGCTGAAACTGGAAATAATGCACAATATAATGAGCTGACAAATTGGTTTGAATCCCTTTGGAACAAGCCACAAGCACACAAGGATAAGACATTAAGAGACGATAAGGGGAATCTATACACTAAACCTTTCAAAGAATATTTGATTGAAGAAATTCAAAGAATCTTCATCGAATATTCTCCAAGAGAATTGTATTATAAAGTTCTTTTTGAACTTTTTGGTGAGCAACTACTAATTGACCAGGACAATCCTGAATTTAATCGCCAAATAGGAAGGCTTGAAAATTCAACGATATATCAAGCCCTTTATAAGTTCCAACAAAAAGGTGTTTTAAGTTTAATAAAAATGCTTCAGAAATATAACGGGGCTATTTTAGCTGATGCAGTTGGGTTAGGAAAAACATGGAGTGCATTGGCCGTGATGAAATTCTTTCAACTGCAAGGAAGGGAGGTTATTCTGCTTTGTCCTAAGAAACTTCAATATAACTGGACACGTTACAAAAAAAACCATAACTCAAAATTTGAAAAAGATCAATTCGATTATTTTGTCCGATTTCACACTGACCTTAAAACAGAATTAATGGACAAAGAGCAATATAGAACTGAAAGAGCTGATACCTTTTTCATTAATGATAAACCCAAACTCTTTGTTATCGATGAAAGCCACAACCTTAGAAATGATAAAACGAATCGTTTTAAGTTTCTAGTCGAGGAAATTTTAGAAAAAAATGATGACGCAAAGGTACTAATGCTTTCAGCAACGCCAATTAATAGTTCGCTTAGCGATATCCGAAATCAATTCAAATTAATTGTTAAAGGTAGTTCCGGAGGTTTTTATGAAACGCTTGGAATTAAAAATATCGATTATGCTTTTCGTACAGCACAAAGAGCGTTTAATGAGTGGAGGCGTCAAGAAAAGCCTAAAATAAGTGAATTTATTAAAGACTTGCCAGACAACTTTTTCAAACTTACCGATGCATTGACTGTTGCCAGAACAAGGGCAATGATTAACGGCCATGAGTCAAAACTTGTTTTTCCTATAAAAGAAAAACCTGATAACCTTTTTGTTACACCAAATCAATTAGGAAATTTTGAAAGTTTTGAAGAACTATTTAAACAATTTCCGCCAATGCTTTCAGGATACCAACCTGCATTTTATGCAGAACCAATGGAGGAAAAAAAGAAACGACAAGAAGCAAAATTGAAAGGAGAATCTACGGTTTCAGTCTTGGAGGATGAAATACAACGAGATAAGTTCTTAGTAAAAATGATGTACATTTTAATGGTGAAAAGACTTGAGTCTTCATGGTATTCATTTTACTCAACTGTTTCAAAAATTGCGGCTCATCATCAAGACGCCCTCACAAAAATCAAATCTTATAAAAAGGATAAAAAGAATGCTAGTATTGATGGTGACGAGGCAAACCAAATTGTAGATAACGAATCACAAGATGAATTAAGCAAATTTGCACTTGGGGAAAAGCGTATTATTAGTTTGCGTGAAATTGATAACGCAGGTAACCTAAAACTTTTCGAAAAAGATCTTAAGAAGGACATCACTGCTTTAGATAATATCTTAACAAATCTTCAAAGATTTAAGGAGACAATCCAGAAAGAAATAATAATCCCACGGAATTTGAATAGTGAAGATACTAAACTGGAAATACTCATAAAAAAGATTCTTCAGAAAAGGGCCTCCGGCGAGAACAATAACAATCAAAAAGTGGTTATATTCACTGTATACCGAGACACAGCTGAGTATTTATTTTCTCAATTAAAATCAAGAGGTTTCGACAAAATAGGGTTGGTTAGCGGCACGGGTTCCAGAACAACAGATAATGATGAAGAACAAAGTAATTTTGAACCAATATTAGAAAGATTTGCTCCATTTACCAAGCTATTTCGGGAAAAGGAATGGGATTATAAACCTTCCTCAGAGGAATTATCAGATTTAGAGGAATATAATGAATGGATCCACTGGATTTCTGAAAATGAGCCTAAGACCTATAAAAAGCTTCAAAACCCAATTGATATTTTGATCGCCACTGATGCATTAAGTGAAGGACAAAATTTTCAAGATGCGGATATGGTTATCAATTATGATATTCATTGGAATCCCGTCAGAATTATCCAAAGAATGGGGCGTATTGACAGACTTGGTTCGCCAAATGGTAAAATTTTCGGAATCAACTTTTGGCCATCTAACAATATAAATTCCTATTTGGATCTACAAGGTCGAATTGAGCACCGTATGGCAGCTATGCAACTGGCAGGCTCAGAAGTTAATTTGGAATTTTCAGACACATTTAAAGAAATGGCTGAAGATGAAGACCTTGAAAACAGAATGAAAGCCCGAATGATTGAACAAATGCAAACTTCATGGGACGATATTGAGGTAAGTGATCAGGGATTTGGTTTTAGCGATTTATCACTCGAAAAATATCGTCAAGATTTACTAGAGGAATATAATTCCAATGCTAAAAAATACGCCCGAATGCCAAAAGGTGTTTATACAGGGTTTAAAGCGACACATGATATTTGTCCGGAAAGCGGAATTATTGCGTTGCTGGGCTATCCAAGCAAACCACCAAAAGTGCAAAACCATGTTTACCAAACTTATGATTTGATCTATATTAATCGAAGTGGAAGTCCTGTTTTGCCCAATCAAAAAGAAGTGCTGGATGCCCTGGCCTTACATAAAGATGAGGCTCGTTATATACCTAATGAAATTGACAAAGGAGAAGGCAAAGTGATACAAGAACTTGCTGATTCAATTCATGTATGGTTGAAAAGCCAAGCATTTGAAGAAGAAAAACTGGAAGACGGAACCACAAAAAAGACAATGGGCGCCGAAGCAAAAGATTTATTATCGAAATTAAAGACCGGTGACAAAGATGCAATAAAACGTATTTCCCAAGGAGTTAAAGCATCAGATAAGTACCAGGCAGACAATTTTGATTTAATTACTTGGTTTTTAGTTTCTAAATAAGCAGTATCTATGAATTTAACATTTTTTAAAGAGCAATCACTTTTTGAAGCTATGAGAAGCTTCTTTCAGGAGTTGAATGTACCCATTTCAGAAGTTACCGAAGACCCGGCAAATCCTGAAGATATTGTTTCAACCTATTTCAATGAAACAAACGAAGCTCATTCCTTAATCGATACAGTATATTTTCTGGGTATGGTTAATGAGAATGCTTTTGACGGAGAGGAAAATTCTGATTCGTTGAATTCAATTAAAGCATCAAATGAAGATTATGACGGTCTGCTTATTTTTGGTATTCAGCTAAAAAACAGGGCAAACGGGCTGAACCCAACCCGTTCACAGTTGGCTGAGATTACAAGGCTTTTCAATCGAGAATATAATTACACACCTGTAACCCTAATTTTTAAATACAATGGACAAATTGCTTTTGCCAACAGCGAACGTTTAAAATATAAACAGGAATGGAGAGAAGGTGAGAAAGTTGGAAAAATTTCTTTGCTTAAAGACATTGATATTGAAAACACTCATCGTGGACATTTATCAATTCTTGAACAACTCAAAGTTCCAAGAACCGGAAGAAATGCGGTTTTATCTTTTTCTCAACTTTATTACTACTGGCAATCGGTTTTCTCAATATCTGTTCTTAACAAGAATTTCTATGAAGAAGTTATCAAATGGTTTAACAAAGCCATCAAAGATATAAGAATACCAAGCGAAGCAGCCGGTTCAGAAAAACATAAGGATTTTGCGGTTCGATTGATTGCTCGATTAATTTTTATCTGGTTTCTTAAAGAATTAGGAGTTGTAAAAGATGAATTGCTGATACCGGAGTTTAACAACGGCGATGAAAACGACCTGATAAAACCGAAAAAAGCAGGAACTTCTTATTATAAATTCATCTTGCAAAACTTGTTTTTTAATGCATTAAATGCGGAACAACATGAAAGGGACACGGAGCTTTTTGATGTTTACAAATCGGACTACTCAAACATTGAAGAATTAAAAGAAAACATTTTCTTTTCGCCCTACCTGAATGGAGGTTTGTTTGATGTACATCCCAACGATTGGTGCGAAAATGGAAAAATAAACAATGCTTTTGTTGTGCCCGACCACTTGTTTTTAGATAAGGAAAAAGGGATCAACAGTATTTTGTCGCATTATAAATTTACCATTGCAGAAAATACACCACTCGAAGAAGAAATTGCCGTTGATCCCGAAATGCTTGGGCGTATTTTTGAAAACCTTTTGGCAGAACAAAGCGATGATACAAAAGAAGCTGCACGCAAAAATGCTGGTGCTTTTTATACGCCTCGTCCGGTGGTTTCATATATGTGCAGAAATACATTATTAAAACACTTAGACACAGAGATAAAGCCCGAAAACGGAAAGCAAATCATTCATAAGATGTTGGATACAACCGTTCTTGACCCTGCATGCGGGTCAGGTGCTTTCCCAATGGGTATGCTCGAAGAAATGATGCAGGTTCTTGAGACGGTTGACCCCGAAGGTAATTTGTGGGTTTCAGAAATGTTAAAGTCGCATGATGATGAATTCAAAGAGCATATTGCAGATTTTATCGCTGACAAGCAAATTCGTTATGTAAAAAAACTAGGTTTGCTTCGCAACTGTTTGTTTGGCATCGACCTTTTAGAATATGCTGTTGAAATCACAAAACTACGTTGTTGGCTTTCCCTGATTGTTGAGCAAAAAGTTGACTTTACAAAACCTAATTACAACTTAAAACCATTACCCAACTTAGAATTTAAGTTTTATAAGAAAAACTCTTTATTCCGAAAATACAAGGACGAAAATCTGAATCATTTAATTGATTCCATTGACAAAGCAAGTCTTTTGCAAGAGTTGGTAGATTTAGAAAACGAATTTTTTATTGCCAAGAGCAGCAAGCATGGAAACAAGGAAGAAATAAAACAAAAAATAATTGCTCTGCTTGAAAGGCTTGTTGATTCACAAAGCGAAAAAATTCAAAGAGAATTTAATTCAGCACAGAGCAAAGTCAATTATTTGGTTTCGTCAGGTGCGCCCGAACGCGAAGTTTCAAAAGCAAAAAAGAAAGTTAAAGAACTCGCCAACGAGTTGGCAGAATTAGCGTTATTCCGTTACACGATAAAAGATTATTTTATAGAGAGGGTTGTTTTTCCGGGCATATTCAACAAAAATAATACAAATCCCGGCTTTGATATTGTAATTGGCAACCCGCCTTATGTGAATACCAAGCAAATTAGCAGCATGGGTTTAACTAAAAAATTGGAAACTGAATATGGTTATTGCGATGACCTTTACAATCATTTTACTATTCGTGGTCTGGAATTGTTAAAATTAGGAGGTTTATTAAGTTACATTACTTCCGATACATTCCTGACCCTGCAAAGCAAAAAGAATATGCGAAGAGAATTCTTAGGTATTCCTTTAATTATCAAGACAGGTGACGGACTTTTTGCTAATGAAGTAAAAATACTGCCTGAATGTAGAGTAACAGAAATAATTAATACACCCAAAGCTTTTGCAGCATTTGTAAATACAGCAATTTTCACACTTAAAAAGGAAGTAGCTTCGAAAAATCCTGAAATGACTTATATTGATATTCGATATCCAAATGCAAAATCATTTGAGATTTCGGAAAAACAGTGGCAACAAATAAAAACATCAAAAGAGAATATTTCTGGATGGGAAAGAGTTTTAGAGCATACATTTAGTGCTTTGGGTTATAAACAAGCTGATTGGTCATTGTCGCATACTTGTGATGGTGACAAGGTTTTTAAAGACCTAAATTCGAGTTTATTAAAATTTAAACTTTCTTTTGAACCGTATCGCAAGGCTATCAATTACGCCATCTTTTCACCAACACCATACAATTGTCAAATACTTGAAAAAATTGTCAAACCTGCCCATCCTGTTTTTGATTTATGGTGGAAGAAAATTGAAACTTCACGTTTGATTGAAAACAATCGTTCTGATATTAATAGGTTTACAAATAACTTAAAAGTTGGTGACTGGTCAATAATTGGTCTTATAACTGATGGTGGAGTCGGGTTGCAGACGGGTGATAACGGTAGGTTTGTTGGATATAAAAGTTATACTCGTTACGCTGATAGATGTAAAGAAACGAGAGTAGAAAAATTATACCACCTAATTCTGGATAAACAAGAAATTAAAAACAAGTGGAAGCTTCTTGAAGATATTGAAACTAAACAAGATGTTGAAGATATTCTTAACTCAGTAACAGAGCAGGAAATCTGGAAAATATTTGATGAAATAAAAATGGAATATGGTTTACGAGTTTTTGGGAAAGGTTATATGTATCGCATAATACCAGAAAACTTAGTATTTGATACTTTCAAAATTTCAGATGATGAAAAGTTAAACGGTATTTCAGGCAAACAATTTTGGGTTCCTTATGACAAAGGAGATAGAGAAGGGAATCGTTGGTATCTGGAAACTCCTTACCTTATCGATTGGAGTTCGGCATCCGTTGATTGGTTGAAATCACATTCCGGACACAAAGGAGCAGGTATGCCTGTTGTCCGTAATCCTCAGTTCTATTTCCGAAATGGTTTTTGTTGGAGTGATGTGTTAGACCCAAGCAACCACTATATAAAGTGCAGGCTTAAAGCTAAAACTGTAAATGATGTAAAATCTATGTCATTATATGATGAGTCAGGAATAGGTGATAAATATTTAGTTACAACGGTTAATTCATTCCTGTTTAATAGAGTTCTAAGGGAATTTTTAAATGGAACTGTTGCTATACAAATGAATGATATGCGTAAAATACCGATAAAGATTCCATCAGACGCTGAATTGAATGCTTTTAAAGCAAAATTTGATGAGTGCTTAGATATTCAACGGCAATATTTTAACGGAGACTTGGAAAAACCAGAAGCCAGAAAGCTTTTAAAACCCATAGAACTGGAAATAGATGAAATGATAAATAAGCTTTACGGCATCACAGCAGAAATTAAAGATGAAGAAGTTGGAGATGTTGAAGAAGAATTGGAATTGGTGGAAGCGGAGGAAGAAGATGAAGATTAGCCACCGCAGTAGTCATACACATTGCCAGGCCTACACCAGCCAAGAACAAAACTAACCAAAGAGTTTACCTACCTCAACTCACAATAAACAAAAATGACAGACGATAAAAATATAGATAACTCAATAATACAATCTAATAATTCCAATAAAGTAAAAGTTGGAAACTTTATCAATATTCCTGGAAATATTCCTTATTGTGATATTTCCTCTTTATTCAACAAGGCTTTTCGCACACTTAATAGCAAACAAACATTAGATGATGATAAAGATTATCTGTATTTATTAGAAACAAATCCCCAGAACAGAAGGAGTCAGAAATATAGGAACTTAGCCATACGTCAAGATGACTACAGGGAAGCTTTGATATTATTTACCGAAGTTCTGAAAATTATACCCAAACATATTCTATCAATTGAACTATCTGCTATTTGTAATATCAATCTTAGAAATTTAACTGCAGCGATTGAGGATTGTGCCAGAGCAATCGAAATTGACCCTGAATATGCTTATGCATACAATAACAGAGGATTGGCAAAAGCGAGCTTAGAAGACTATCAAAACGCCATTGAGGATTTTTCCAAAGCCATTAAAATTGACCCTGAATATGCTTATGCAACACTATCCACTAAATTGTGTAAACGATAATGCAAAAGTGAAAAGCATTGATTTCCTTAGACTTATTCCGTACACTCTCCTTTAACAAATTGATAATGAGGCAAAGCTTCGAGTTTTAACCAGATGAAATATCCTTTGTTGAGCCTGAATTTATAGGCCTTAACGTTGCAGAAGCGGAAAATCTGCTAACCAGGAAGGACGTGAAATTTCTCCAATCGTAATTATTGGAATTCTGTTCCTTGTATTTTTGATAATTGATAGACAGGCTAAAGCTTGTCTATTTTTTTATCAAAGAGTATTGGATATAAACCAATTTCTTACAAAACCCACCTT
>ERZ795057.3505-NODE-3505-length-10674-cov-4.163575_pt1 | contig 10674 bp, 10 predicted proteins | sample MGYA00375141_ERZ795057 | MGnify/ENA primary metagenome ERZ795057 (study PRJEB30186, sample SAMN05720163) | activated sludge metagenome | isolation source: Anaerobic digester | place: Hong Kong | collected 2015-01-26 ... | reverse complement strand
AGTGGCAAGGCGAGAGTGAAAAGTATGTGGTGTATATAGAAGATGAAGAAGTGATTTACGGTATGTGTTTAGACTCATCAAGGAGCTCTTTAAAAGCGCACGGGAGGGTGAATCGTCTATTATATTTATAGACGAGATTGATTCATTGTGTTCAGAGAGAGGTGGTGAGAACGAATCGAGCTCGAGGATCAAATGCCAACTTCTGGTGGAGATGGAAGGTGTAGGAAACTCAAACAAGAATATTTTGGTGCTTGGAGCCACAAATCTTCCATGGAAGCTTGATTCTGCGTTCATACGACGATTCACCAAAAAGATTTACATTCCATTACCTCCAGCCTACGCCAGAAAACAGATGTTTGTCAAAAGCATGAAGTGTTTGGAACATGATTTAGAACCGCAAGATTTTGATAACCTCGTCGCTCTAACAGACAATTTTTCCGCTAGCGATATTAGCAATGTCATAAAGTCGACAGCAACGTCTCGAGTGGGAAAGTTGACGGACGCGACGCATTTCAAAAGAGTGATGGTGAATGAGACAGAGGAAAAATTTATGCCATGTTCACCGGGAGACGAAAAAGCGGAAGAAATGGATTACACACAGGTGAGTTTTTGTAAAAATATTTATATTGACAGCTGACGATCCAAGCAAGTTTTCGGAGAAAAACATTATTCTCCCAAAACTCACGTTCAAAGACTTTCAAAAAACACTTTCAAAGATCAAATCTTCGGTCGGAGTGAATGACTTGGAACAATATAAAAAGTGGACGTTGGATTTTGGCGAGCAAGGCTGAGCAAACGAAAAATTAAAAAATAAAACCTGTTCTTTCCAAAAATGGCATGTGATACGGTTTTATTACTTTCGATAGTGCCAATGATTGTTTTGCTCAATTATGTTTATTATCATGAAACGGAGAAACCACCTCCAGTGTTGGAAAAGGAGAATCTTCAATTATTGCTGTCGAGAAACATGTTTGAAACGGTGGAAAACACAACATACATGAACATGGCTCGGTTTCCCGGCAACCATTCGCTCGCTGTGCTCGCTATTGAGCGCGAAGTGCAGGATCTCATGGAAAAGTTGGGATACAAACTGCAAATTATTTTTACTTGTAGCGATCCCTCCAAAATTGATTTTAGTAGGCTAAAGATAAAGACTCTAGTGAAGACACACAAGAAGTTTGAAGAAACATTGCCGTTAGTGTATGGGTTGTTTATGTCCTCGGATTTTAATTTTATGGTGAAGGCATTAAAAATACGCAGCAGCGGAGAGAAACTCATCGATTTCAAATACGATGCTTCATGTCGTGTCCATCTCAAACGCAAAGTGTATTTTGCAATTTCTGATATGGATGTGGAATCAACGGACGAATCAAAAAAAGTGAATCAAGCAGGTGTGAAGGCAATGGAAAATTTTATTTGTCTTTGGAATAAGGATAGAGTCGCTCGCATGCCTCCGATGGAGGGAGATATGCTCGCGTTTGCGGAAGTTTTTTGTCGAGATAAAATGAATCATGATGGTTCAGAATACACTCTCTCATTCTCGTAATCTGGTGAATATTTTGAAAAGCAAATAAACACTAAACTTTTTGTAATCACGATTGTATGATGTTTAGACATCACCAATCTTTGCACATGCATAAAATTACTTCCAATCGCTTCAGAGATGATTCTTGCCAATTCTTGGAGTGATACATCGTTTGTTGTCTCCATGACAATTGCTTTTTGCATAAATGTGTCTTCAAACATATCATTCCCTGGAGTCATACTTATTTTTCCCATATAAATACGCATCTCTCTTTCACGATTGAGATCGATTTTCATGAATGCCAATGAATTGCATATTTGACCATGAAGTACTCTATCGTTGTGTTGTTTTGATCGAACGTGGGCTACAATGTAAATGAGGATGGGAAGGCTAAAATATTTTTCACGACTTGTATCATAGATCACGTCGTCAATGATAACATTCCCCATAACACGATGAAAGAAAATATCCGTATGGAACGGCATCAATTTGTTGAGCGGAGCCGCAATATTTTGATAACGGTAAGCATCGTGGACTGTGGAGGAATGGGTATCGAACGGTTGTGGCACTTTGTAGTGCAAAGTGAGTATTTTTCTCGAACCAACTTTTGTCTGCACCACCACATTATCTAAGAAAGCATGCATCCTAAAACCATGTTTTGGTTCTTTTGCATCGACTGAACGTACACTAAATAGATTCGTGTTTGTTTGTTCGAATTTCAACGTCTTTGGTTCTATGATATGATCTGGAGACCAGACAAATGTTTGATTCAAATTCAATAGCTGATCGTGGACACGTTGGTCGAATACATACACATAGATGGCAGGGTTTGTTTCTGGGTTGGAAGGTAGCCTCCCCTCGGAAGTGGCAATAAAAAAATAATTACTGTTTCCACTAAATCGCGAAATCTGCACATTTTTCACTTTTCTGTAGTTGGAAAGAGAAACAAATCTTGGGTTTTGAAGGGAGGTGCGCCCCAACAAACCAAAAGACGGTAACACCAACATATGTGGATACATTCCTGCATCATCATTCACACAACACACCGCACATCCAAGAGCTATTTCAGCAACAATGGTTCCTTTGCGTACAGGAGATCGTACTTCAGTGGAATAGATTAATTGTACACGCACGTACAAAACATCTTCTCGATAGGTATAACGATACATAGAAATACGTACGATGCTTCTGTATTCGGATGTGCTCACAAATCGAAAGACACAAAAAAATCCCATGCGTGATGTATCATAGTCTCGAGTTGTATAAAGATGTTCTGTACCAAGAATAACATCATTTTTTTCGATGAGAAACCGTGAAGTCCCACCAATTAAAATAGGAATGATTCGTCCTCGGTACCGTTCGTTTTTCCATTCTTCCATAAACAAAACCTTTGTTTCATCATGTTGTTCCACCATAGTCAAAAACCAAGATGTTCTGCCGAACGACTTTCCACCTCGTTTTACATACTTTCGTTGGTCGTAAGATTCAGGAAGCACTTCTCCAAATTCAGAAGCTTCCTTAATCGTGAGAATGCCATACGTTAGTTCATTTTCTGCCAGAGTTTTCGATGTGTTTGCATTGATCACTTTCATAGTTTCGCTAGCCCCAAACGTAGGAGTCAAAGCAGGTGCATCAAGATCCGTTTCAAAATCCGAGGTTTGTTCAAAGTCGGAACTCGTATCAGGACTGGATACAACATCTGTTAAATCTTCGTCATCAGCACTAAGATCTATGGCATCGTCCGTCATAAATTCTTCTTCGTCATAATTTTCTATGACTACATGCCTACCAGCCTTTTGCATTTTTTTTAAAATTTTGATGCTTTTAATTTAATTTTCAAAAAATGAAAAACACCTTGATTTATTTCAATTGATACTTGGCTATCATTCTACGATTGATTTCAGCGGCACACAAAGAAGTAATACAAATGATTGCCAGAAAATCCGCCTCCTAAACAAAAAATAAATATTTTCTAATTTTTACACACGTTCAAAAACTTACAATCATGAGACAAAGAACTTGTTCTTTGGTAAGTTTTTCCACAATCGCATATTCCCATTCAAGAATTTCTTTTCGATTGATATTGTTGAATACTTTCAACAAATCTTTGAATTCTTCCGGCCGAGCGACGGGTGTATCCATGTTCACATCATCTTCTTCGCTACTGGGATTATCGTATGTACAACATATTTTCTTTTCTGCTTGTGCAGTGTCGCCATTGTTTGTTGGTGGAAAGTACTCGCTCTTTTTCTTGGAAAACGCACTCAAATACTCTAGAATAATATCGAACGTTTCGTTGTGTACGCGTTCGCTCACAGGCAGCACAATTGCGGAGTCAACGGAAGTTTCGGCTAGTAAATACAATAAATATTTTTTTGGAAAAAATATTCTTGATCCTTACCCATATTCTCGTACATATCTGAAAGAGTCTGTGAAATATCCAAGATATCTTTTGAAACCTCGCTCTCAGAAGCAGAACTAGCCAATTTAATCTTGATTGTTTTTTTACAATCATCTGATGTTTTTCTTTTCATTCCTCTTGCATCTGCGTACGCATCCTGCATTTCTTTGGTCACCAACATAATTGGTGTTGCTTCTTCGTCTTCAGTAAGATCCATATTTAACTTTTAAATTTTTGCTAATTTAAAAAACACAGCATTTATTTTAATGAAGCTTGTTTTTATAAACGAATACATAATTTGTTTATGATATTTTATTGTGACACATGTCACAATAATTTGTTGAGAAAATTTAAAAATTAAGGGGTGGGGGTCGGAGTTGGAGTGGGAGTCGGGGTGGGAAGAACGTTGGCTTTGATACCAAAACGATGTGTGGGAACAGAAGCATCAGTTGATGCAATGGCAACGATTTCTGTATAATAGCTTATGGGACCGTCTGCGAAAAAACGAATGGAAATAAACACATTTTGTGAAGGTTCGAGGACAAAACTATTTCCAAGATAATTGGTTCGTTTTGCGGTTACACCGCCCGATACGCTTTCAATGGTGAATCGTTCCCATCCACCGGTAAGTTCTAGATAGATTCCGGGGCCAGCTTCGACGGTGTTTCCTAATATGCGTAATTTTTCGCTGCCAATGTTACTTAGAGAAAAATTGAAAAATCCTTCGTCCCCAACAAGAAGGTCACCAAGATCAGTCCCATCAAGCAAAGAAGGTGTGAAATCTCCATTTGCAATAGTGATGTTGTTTCCAGCTACTCTCAATATTCCTTGGAATACAGGACATGTGTGGCAACATGATTTACAACTTGTTCCTTCACATATTTCTTCACATTTCTGTATTTCTTTTTTGACTCGCTTAATTTCGCGTTCTACATGATCTCCGTAGTGTTTGATATCATCAACATCGTTTTTGCAATTGATGTAAGATATGAGAGGGTACACAAACAGGCCTCCAAGAAGAAGAACAAATAAAAAACAAAAACCAGCTCCTGTTCCAAGGAGATTGTGTGTTTGAGAAGTAGAACACATTTTTTTGGGGTGGAACTACTTTTTTTAAAAGTAATGAAGGCGTGATGTTTGGTGTAGCAAAATATTTAATTTATTATTTTTATTATATGTCCGAAAAATCTTCGATGCTTCTGTCTAATTGTGAATTATCTAGTGTGTGAAATATATAAAGATCATAATTTGCACCCCATTCCGAAAACGCCCACGGTTGGAAAAATTCGCTGTACATGGCCCACACCAACACAAGCAGATACAAAGAAGATAGAATAGCAAAAGGAATGATATGATGATGATGATGCATATCTATCGAGGCTATAATCGTAGCCGCTAGGGCACATCCAAACGCACCCAGATTAATGAGAAACGGTATGTACCAGTTTTTTCTAGATAAATACGCATAGACAGGTGTCCACAATGCGGCGAGGCCGACCGATCCTAAATACAATCCGAGTGGTAATGCACCATTCGTCCAGCATAAATCTCGCCAAATCAGCCACAGCGCTGTACATATGACAAGACCCATAACCATCCATAGAAAAGTAAACATCATACTCATTTTTTTAACATGTGCTTCGGTAAGTTCGCGTAACGAAGCCATTTCTTTTTTCAAAAAACGATCGTAAAGTGCAATGTATCCAAAAACCCATTGCATATTTAAAATATAAGGTACACTCTTTCTCAATTTCTCAATCATGTGTTTGCGAGAAGAAAATAAAAGTCCGATGGTGAAACTCAAAATTACCGCAAATAAAAACATAAAGTACCAAGCAACCTCTTCCCAATCCGAGGCGTGACATGATAGTAGCACGGTCATGGTGAAACAGGATCGTTGTTTTTTAATGATTTCATAAATTAAAAGTCGATCGTACCTTCACACCTATAATGCATACACGCTATTTTTAATATATCAACATTTTTAATTTTTATAAAATTGATTATTTTAATTTTTACTTTTTTTTTGGATGCGAGCATGGATTCGTTTATGAGTTCGGATGAAGAATCGGAAGATGTTTGTGATTTAAGAACAAAGAGACGGAAAATTGATTCTTTCCTTTCGGAAAGTGAAGATTCTTTCAATTCGGAAAGTGAAGATTCTTTCGTTTCGGAAAGTGAAAAAGATGAAGATGATATTGAACAAGATGGGAAAAGTGCTCCAAAAGAAAAGAAGAAGATGGAAAAGAATCCATTTTTGGATAGTGATTATGAAACTGACGATGAAGAAGCAGAAGCGAAATATGTTATTACATCATTCGATATAGAAAAAGAAGAAGATAAATTTGATGTGATTGTTTGCGATCCTCCTTGGAATTATGGCCGCTCAACATTGAGTGGATGTGCAAAAACTCATTATTCGACAATGACTATGGATCAATTGATGGAGATGAATGTCCTAGGGCTTGCGAAAAAAATTTGTGCTCTTTTGATGTGGACAACAGGTCCTTTTATGGAAGCAGCCATTGCTCTGGGTAAAAAATGGGGCTTTGAGTACAAAACGATGTTTTATGTTTGGGTCAAATTGACCAAAAATGGTAAACCTATCCTTGGCCTAGGCAACTATACAAGATCATGTGCAGAATTTTGTCTTTTGTTTACGCGTGGAAGGGTTCATTCTTTAAAAAATTCTTCAAGCATCCCCCAACTCATCCAACAACAACGAAGAGAACACTCGCGAAAGCCTGAAGAATCTTTTTCACGTTTAGATGATTTCTTTTCATCCGAAGTGAGAAAGATCGAACTTTTCAGTCGTGAAAACCGGGAAAAATGGTACGCGTGGGGCAACGAAGTGGGAAAATTTGTGCCAGATGAAGCCTAAATGTTTAAAACGCTTACTTACCTTCTATCTTGAATAAAAGGCGCATCAGCGCGACGTTAAAAACATATTTAAATTTTTTTGTGAAAACAAAACCCACCCATTGATATGTAATATTAGACAGTATCTAATTTTGTTTTAACTTCTTGCAGCCGTTTCTATGGTAGAGACGAGAACCGCTGTATATTCTATAATTGAGTTGTTTGTTTGAATCGATAAACACATTTTTTACGCCGTTGGGAGCGTTTTTTTTCAAAAATGTTTGCTTTGTCCGCTGGTACCGGTAGAGCTTCTGTGAGCAAAGCTGGCAGAACAAATAACTTTGCCGATAAACTCGGTTTTGTGCCGATTACATGTGAATTGGATACAACATCGTTGTCTCATCAACATGATAATACTCACACCATGTTTCCCCGCGCTTCTTTGAATGGGCGAACTTTGGACATCCGAAACAGAGAAATCGCGTTTAGTGTAAACACACCAGAAAATCTGCGCGACACAGGACACAAAAAAGTTCAAACGTCTTTGAACGGTTTTGATGGCATCGGAGGCATCTCGTTGTACAATCTCCTCTCAGAGTTGGGACATACACCTGAAAACGAAGAACTCATTTGCAATGCAGTAACCAGCATGATTACGATTTTGGGTGTTGCTGCGATAGATGTTGCTATGGATAGAACACAGGGAGCACAAGCTGTTACGGTGCAAGAAGGAGGAATTTCAAGTATATACACAACACGACAAATCTACACAGGACAACTGATGCAGGCTTACGCCGCAACTCCAGAAGAATTGAAAGCGATCTCAGGTGCACACGCCCGTGGATTGGGATACATTGACGGGAAAGTGACGTTGTTAGTGAGGCCACTAGAGGCTGGTGACATTGCGGAAAGAACATTGATTGATATGGCTGCGTACATTCATGCGACAGACTCATTCCTCCAAGCGTACAGCTTTTTGTCTGACGAAAACAATGCCAGGATTTGGAGTCTCGAGGAAATGGTAAATTGGTCTTTGTTTTGTGGCGTCAAATTTATGATACACTGGAACATGTTCAAACGAGAGAATCGCTCAGTAGCACGTGAACTCAAGGAAAGAAACGGACACCGGGCCGATGATAATCAATGGGTAACAACATTGGCAGCGTTCACCAACCTGATCAAACCAAGCAGTTCTGAGATTGTGATTGAATCTGAACGAGCAGATGCTTTAGAATTTGAAGGCCATGTGGATTCATTGTTCAAGAACGGTGAAATCAAGCAGTTAGCTATGGACTTTAGGCAACAATTTCTTAAGGATATATTTAAACATCCAATGAAGATACGAGCAGAGGATCGTTTTGGATACAATAAACGAACAAAGAGGAATGATGCATTCAAACACAACAGAACACAAAAGTCTTGCAGCCCAGATCTTACGACACAGATGGGAAGATTTTTGCGAGCGGAATGCGAGTTGTTCAAAACAGCAATTAAGGCTCAATCAACGAGAGTGCTAATTGAAGCACAAACTGTGCTAGGACCTTGTACGTCTGGCTGTTCACCAGACAATATGGCTGAAGTGAACATTAGTCGCGTGCAACTGCGTGCATAATTGTAATCTATTTTTTTATTGTAATAAATGTTATTGAATAAAAATCACAAGTCTTTTGCAAGATCTTGAAACGTTTCGTTTCCACGCGAAGCTTCTATAAGCATAAATCTATAATATCTGTAATTGTTCGAATCGTTCGATGCGTGCATTTTTACATTGCTGTAAGTTAGATCATCGCCGTTACGTATTTTTTTGAATCCCCATTCTTCTGCCTCCGGGAACGCGACGAAGCTGTTTCCATATTGATGAAAAAATAAAATGTAGCCCCTGAGCAGCTTGCATCTCCTTTTCACTTCATCTTCACTAGGAAATTGGTTTGCCATACATCTCAAAAACTTTTCAAACGTTTCGTCGCTCATGTATGCTAATTTTTTTGGATCATGGACGTAGTTGCTATACTTTTTTGTTATACTTTTGTTTACGGTCGCACGCACAGACTTGTATTCTAGAGACTCAATTATTTTTCTTAGCTTTTTAATTCGGCTAAGATCTTTCAATCTTTCTGCTTCTTCGTCTTCGTCTTCGTTCCGTTTTCTTTTTCTAGATGACATTCCTGCACTAAATAAATGCGCATATTTGCACACAAACACCGACTTGATAAATCTTTTGTACGGTTCCCAGTGCAAGCATGCAAATTCTCCTTCGGTGATGAAATAGATCATTGAGCCTATGTGTCCGTAGTTGATAAATATGGCGTCCAAAAAAGATTTGACTCCGATGCCGGCGAATCCATACGTATAGTCGGAGCTATAGTGAGCAATCACCGCCACCAACGACAAAATAAGATGTTCGTTTTCAAAACCTCCAAATTTGTGCAACACAATATTGTTGTACAATTGAAGTACATTGATACAATTTGTTTTGTTTTCTATGTAAATCTCCAGATCCGACAAACTGTCTTCTAGTTTTTGCTGATCCTCTTGTGAAAGCTTAAACGTGTGGGGAAGATTTCGCATGCGAAAATACAACCAGAAAACAATCAATGGAATATCACCGTCCGTCGACTGAATTATAAACGATTTCCTATCTTCTTGCACAATGTAACGAATGATGTACGCTGCGAAAGCACAATCAAATTCTCCATCGTTGTTTCGATGATTGGGTAGCAGCCTCATGATGGGGTGTTTTATGATGATATTTCCTTCGTCATCTACTTCATCTTTTGGTGTGAGACTCATCACCCCTGGCACTGTTTCATAATCTGTGATTCCAGTTAACTCAATGGGTGTTTCATACAGGTTTCTATCTTCTTCTCCAATCTCTTTTTTTCCTTGTTTCACTATATCGTTGTAATGGGACGGGATATCACTCCACTTCAAACAATGACCATCGAAAATAATTCGTTCACCATCCGGGCGCATCACCAATTCTGGATCCGTTGTGATCATCTTCAACAGATAGCCTAAAAGTCTGTTTCTGCGGTTTCCCGCTGTGATCTTATCGAGTGGACCTGGAAAATCCAAATCGTTTTCGTACACCTGATTATTTTTTTCTCTCTCGAGGAGGTTTCGTACTTCTTCTTTGTATCGAGAGATGTTTTCGATTTTTTTTGCATTGGATATAATCTTTTTCTTTGCTGCAGGCGTACCGTCGTCCACGACTGCAACTGGCAGTGTCAAGTCGAATGCGCGTTTTTCGCGAACAGCACCTTTTTGCACAGGGACTGCATCTTTGTCACACAAAGCAACAATAATTTGCGACTTTGTCGCAAGCACTTTCAGTGCATCTGCTACGAATGCCACAAATTCTTTGCATTTCTTCCTGGTCTTTTCTTTGGTGGTTGGTATAAACGAACGGAGTGCTTGCAAAAAGTCCCACAACACCACATCGGCGGACATGCGGTCAGATGTTTTGATGGGCTGGAATGAAACTCCCAAGTCAGGATCATCTTTAAAAAATTGAAGATATTCTGATTTTCCTTGTCCTATGTTTGTGGGTGGCGAAAGATCATCCATTTTTTTTAATTTTTCAATTAAAAATTAAAACTTTTTGATTTATCCATGTTCATGGCTTTTTTTATCCTATAAACTAAAAAATAATCTGTTCAAAATTTTAAAGTACATTTTTAATTTTTAAAAACTATGCAAACATTTTAAATTGCTCTTCACATCACTATCATTTTCAGCTCGACAAAACGCGTATTTTTCCACTTCGTTCATTCTAGTCTCGACTTCATCACGGATTTTAATACTGTCAAAAGCTGTATTACGCGAATGCGTACTGAACGCATCTCCTAGCCACCAACTAATAAACGGAATACCCAAAAAAAATGAGCTC